>WLWE01000284.1_pt1 | contig 45671 bp, 67 predicted proteins | sample 6718301 | NCBI WGS metagenome assembly WLWE01 (sample SAMN12718691, study PRJNA515312) | sponge metagenome | isolation source: marine sponge | host: Mycale hentscheli | place: New Zealand: South Island, Marlborough, Capsize Point | collected 2003-05-01
TCTCCTTAGTTAAACCATTTTCACGCAACGTTTGCTCAAAATTTTCAATAAATTTCCACATCTCCTGCCAACTAAAACCTTGGCAACGAAGATATTGGATTGCGCTTCCCCAAAAATAAGGCATTGATTCTTTCCCTATTGATGCGTATATATCTTCAATACACGATTCAAATGGAAAATCAACAATGGGTGTACGGAAAATATCACGCATTAATCTTGACATTTCTGCTTTGTCTCTATCAGTATGAAAATATTTTTTCCGGTACTCGGCGCATTCAAAATCTCTCCACAACATTTCTGCGGTTGCGCAATCTTTGAATGCTTCGATTAGATCAACACAATCGTCTATTTGGTCATTGGCTATTTCTTTTATTTCAGCCAAAGAATTTTTAAAATAACTTTCCCAATTGGCATCTGATTTACGGTCATAAACACCTTCTGCAAAGGTTTTTAAAATTTTTTGAATAAGGTAATCAATCTTTTTTTCTAATTTCGGGTAAATATTCATTGGTTCTCAATTTCCTCACATTTTAACTAAATTTAGCTCAACAGCTAAATCAATAAGATAACGGACATCATTTCTTGCTTTTCTAATGTGCTTCGAAATAATTTTTTTATACTCTTCTTTTTTACGTAGGCTGGAATTGTCAAAAATATCTACCAATTCTTTTGATAGATTTTTCATATCTTCTTCTGGCAGACTTTTGATATCTGCCAATATCTGAAAAAAAGTGTCCATAGATTCATAGTTTACATCGTTTTTCATTGGCTTTCCCAAATAATTTTATCTGAAATTAATTTGATTCGTTGTTTAACAACAGATTTTATTTCTCTGATACTATCTATAATAACTTCTTTGTAAAGTTCGTTTTCAAATAAACTGGTATTTTCAATAAAATCCAACAAGTCATCTATGCCTGAAAACGCAGAAATATCTGATAATATTTCAAAAAATTCCTCCATAGAATTATAGTTTACATTTTTTTTCATATCGCTTCCTTATGGCTTAACCAATAATTTCAAATTTACAACCTTTTGTAAAGATTCCCGTCTTCACCTAATTCAAAAACATTTTTATCATCAGCGCTATTTAGCATTTCCATGAAAAATTCAGTATGAACAGGGTTGTCTGTTTTTAGCATTTCTATGTTTGAAACTCTATATGCGCCACCTAACATTTCAAACTGTAAAAAAGTTATATCGTTTTTAATATCAATAAATACTTGTCCTTCGACATTTGAAATCATACTGTAACCGCATGCTCCTTTTATTTTCATCAAAACATTCATTCTATATTCTCCCTGTACGCTGTGTTTACAATAACGCCATCGTTATTCATCTCAAAACACTCGGCCATTATTGTTGTCTTCAACAATTTTATTAAAAATTTATTGTGATACGAATCATCGCAGTGAATTTCTTTTATCTTTTTAAGTGGCATTTTCATGTGATTTTCACCATAAAACCATTTTAGCGACGGCTCTGGCTCTGCAAACAATGTGATTTCTTGCGCACAAATCATGGCGCAACCTTCTGAATCGTGAATAAAAAAGTTGAACATATTTATTTCCTAAAAATCCATATGATTAAGAAAAACATATATAGAATAACTAGCGTTTCCCACATCATGTTAACCTCCATATTATAAATATTTTTAACTATCTAGGAATCCTCGAATGTTCCTGTGATTTCAGTATTATCTAAAAATTTTAAGTTGTCAAGGGAAATTTAATTGGCAATAATCATGCCCCCACCAAGCCATTTAAACATAGAGGCGGCCATTGTAAAAGCATCTACTTGGTCATCAAATCCTTCGGATTCTGCCTCAAAATCAGAACACTCGTTTATGAAGCATTGCGCCCACGGCGCTGCATTGTTTGATGGAACATAAAAATAGCGTTTCTCCAACAAAAATGACGCATGGTTTGCTCTACCTACTTTATCGTCAGGGAATTTGTAATCTTTAGGCTTCCAAGCAATAACGCTTTTCCTGCCTAATACCTCCCATAGGGTTTGGGCAAGAGATATGCCACTGGCTTTATCTTCAATTAAGAAATACTCGGGGTATATTCTAGGGTTTTTACCTGACCATTTGTTCCATATTTTTTTAGCTGCTTTGATTAAATCAGGAAATGCCAATCTTTGCCTTACACAATCTAGCAGATAGCATTGCTTTAAGTGGGTGTTATACCCCCAGCATTGAAGCACACTATAGTCATTGCACGTTTTCTCTTTAAAGGCTGTATCAGCCACAATAAACAACCCGTGACATAAATTTAATGCTTCATCAATACTGTTGTAACGGTTCCACCACGCAGGATTAAGGATTTGTCCTTGACCGCTTGTTGTGCCTCCCAGCCATATGTGTTTAAACTTCAAAGGGAATCGTTCCCTGCAGTCGTTCATTTCATAGGCTAGCGCGGTATTGTCAAAGAAGTACGGATTATCAAAATAATTTATTCGAAACACTAGCGCATCTTTAGGCGGGGACAGCACGAAGTTTTCATAGATAAAATCGGTTTTCTTTTGAGGATTGAAAGAAACGATGATTCTTGAGTTGTTGCCTCGAACAGAGGGAGTGAATAAATCCCATATTTCTTCTTTCATGGTTTGAGCTTCGTCAATCCAGGCAATTTTAACCCTGTCGATTGATTTAAATCGATGAGCATCTGACATGGTGCCAATGCCTCGAAATTTAAATGTGCAGCCAGTAAGTAGGCAGGCTATTTCGTCGCTCGTTCTAGATGTATGGAAATAATGAAAAACCCCTAACGTTTCTATTGCCCAAAGCAAAATTGACTTTGAGCTATCTTGCAATGTTTTTTGAGTTTCACGAAGGCAACAGTACACAACTCCACGTTCAGGCTCTGAAAGAATAAGAATAACCAAGGCTAAAGCAATACCGTAGCTTTTCCCTCCGCCTCGACCACCATGGTAGGCCGTATAACGCTGATTTCCATTTAATATGGGGTAATAGACAGGCTGTAAATCACAATCAAGCTGCATCCGTGCACCGTGCTTTCCTTAGCTTTTAAATATCCTTTGCTTATTTTAAATATTTGTCTTTTCCATCTCTGCCTTTATCCTAAATCCAATAACACGTCTAAGCAAAAGAAGGTCACAATCTGAAGGGTCTACAAATCTGACTTGTTTTTTAAATTTACAAAATCCAAAATGCTGGAATAAAACTCTAATAATTTCCCAAGCACAGCTAGGAGCAAGGTTTACGCCCAACAGGTCAATATTAACAACCCTGTCATCATGAGGAAGGAGTGACGCTATGTGCTTTCCTCTTTCTTCATTGCTGGGAATGAATTCCAATATATCCTTTAGAGCAATCGTGGTAAAAGGCTCCTTGTTTGGCAGCTCTGACATTGTCATATTTTATACCATTTTATCCCAAAGCTTAAATTTTGTATTATTTGTAAAATCCACGTTGATATAAACGCCCATATTATAAGAGCTATCCACCATGAAAAATCCCGAAAAACATCCGATTGCCAAAATTTCAATTAGGAATTCTTTAGTTTTTCTCCAGAAAGCTTGACGCCTTTCTTTTTTTGTGGGCTCTTTCCCTGTTACGCGCATTGCGTATATGTCAATTATTGAATATTTACACGCTAATTCAAGCGGTATGAAATCTTTTGGCGGCATTTCCATAAATTAACATTTTCCTTTGAGTTTGGATTTGACTATAACAATAGCATTGCTAGGCATTTCTCGATGACAGTTAGGAGCACTCATAAACCGGATGTAGTGTAAAAGCCTTAAGTTAGGTGCTAGATATGATGGCGGAAGGTTTCGTTTGCCACGCTTGGATAAGATTTTGCCTATTATTTTTTTTATCATAAATTATTACTTAACCATGAAAAACGAGCTTCGGAAGAATTTTTGTTCCGCTCGGCCGATGAATTTTAGAACCGTTAGGCGCATCAACTCCAATTCTTACTTCGCCGTCTTCTGTGTGGTGAACCTTAATTGATATAACCTCATCTTTGTAGAACACATCAATTGTGTCGTTTTCTTTTTTCCCCAGACTTAAACAAGCTTTCATAATTTACTTTCAACCAAACTAATAATTTCCTTTGCCGCTTCGTCTATTCCGTCAGAAATTCCCATCCTGTAGTGTGACAAAGCTTGTTCTCGGATTATCTCGCCGCACATAAAACTATAAGGCTTATCAATATTAATTTCCTTTTTACAATCCGCTGCGAGTCCAGATAAAATCTTTAGCTTAAGCGTTTCCAGATTACAGCTAATTTCTTTCGCTAGCCCTTCTTTTTTATCCATCAATAACCTCTTGGTAAATGTCCATAAATCACTTCTGCGTTAATTAACCTTACCCATCATCTTTCGTAGCTTCTTGCAATAAAAAACCGCAAAATTTTTAACATTTTCCCAAAAAAATCCAGCATCGTATTTTTCCACATGCTGTACAAATTTATAGCAAATAAATGATATAATTAAACATCCAATAATCCAGCTAATCATCTTTATCTCCTTTTGAGGTTGCTTTTTTCCATTTCATGCCAGAAATTTCAATCATTTTCTCTACTTCTTCTTTTTTCCATTTTGGGTATAAATTATTATTAACTTGTTCAGTTTCTGTTGTTTTTTTCTTACCTTTCATATGCTTTTTGAAACGCCAAATAACCCATCGCAAGCCTTTTAAGGATTTGTCTGTGACAAACCAAAAAATTAGCCTCCCTAGCTGAAATATCAAATATAGGACAAGAAACCAAATGTACATGGCACCAATGGCGGCAACTACGCCAAATGTAAAATGAAACCCCATTGAGGCAAAATCTATACTATTCGCCATGCTGTTTCTTTTCCCCATATGCCGCATCAACCCAATCACGCCACGCTTGATTAGTTGGCTCTAATTTTTCTTGCAGCAAAAATTGTTTAATTTTTTCCATTTTTCGGCGTGTTCGAAATTTTAAAAACCGCCTTAATAATTTGCATAATAAACAAACAATACAAAATATTACAAAATATAGGCAAATTACCCACATAAATCCAATCCCAAAATGAAATCCAACTTGCGACCAGTTTGTATTAACCATTTTTTGACCCCTTTGCTTTACGAATTAATTCATCATCAAATGAATACCCAGTGATTTCGAAAGGAACATAATATTCACTGTTCATATCGTGCATCATAAATAGAACTTTAATTGACCTCTCGCACGAATCAATGATTTCATAATTACTTGTTAAAGCCCCACAAACAGCAGATATACTAGTATTTTTAGCATCACTATGAATATCAATTATAATTTTATAAAAATCTTCGGCGCAAAGAATCATAGGTGAAAAAATTTCAAGGCCGCCATAATGTTTTTTTTCTGCATCTCCAGAAATATTATACCCTTCTAAAAGTTTACCGCATTCATCAAAAGACCCTCTAAATATCTCAGTAAGCCAAGGAACCTGAACAGTTATAGGTGCATTGCTCATTTTTCCATCCTTAACGTCATCAACCCATGAAACCATAAAAAGCCAACGCAGTAATTAATGGCTGCTCCAGCAATATTAACTAGACCAATATTTCCTTTCCCGTTAAGCAAGATTATTGTCGCAAAAACCATATTGGATGCACACGCCAAAATAAACAGCACACGGGTAGAGTAAAATTTAATCATCTTCATCATCTCCATGAAACTTGCTAATTGTCATTACGGCAATTTCTCCATCATACCCTTCGCAGCGTGTTAGTTCAAATTTTAAACTTTCTCGAGAAGGGTTCATGTTTAACAAAACAAAAGTAACCTTGTCACCATTAACCATATCTTGCGCTATACTTCCAATATCTGATAACTGAATATCATGTGGTATTTCTTGCATCATTAGCTTTCCTCTATTATTTCGCCATCAATAATTTCTTCAAGCAGTCCCAATTCTTGCAATCTTCTCAATTCATTGGCGTTTCGCTGCGGTACTGTCGGGACACGGACGTTTATTCCTTTAAGTTCTTTATTGGCAAGCCTTGGGTCTTCGTTGTCAAAATAACCAGATAATCTAGCTATTAATTCTATATCTGATTTGAACGTATTTTTATCGCTATAGAAGTGAAACAATGCATGGTCAAACAACAATTTAATTAAATTATCTTTTCTAACCATTAGCCTTAGAACATCATCTATATAGCTATCTTCTTGGAGCAAACCGTATGCCTCTTTTACTTGAGGTATTTTTAGCAATCTAGTGGCCTCAGCTGCTGCATTTTGAAAACGTTTTTTCTCGTCATTTTCGGCTGTTCCTCGCATATTCCCAAAACCCGCCTCTAACGCTGACTGAGTCTGATTACCCCCTGTCAAAATCATGTTGACAAGAAATTTGATTATTTTTCCACGTTGTTTGGATTTGATTTTACCGAACGCCTTCAATATCTTATCAAACCTTTCCCTAGATGAATCATCAATAGTCACCGTTGTTTTGGTTCGCTTAGTAACCACGGGTGCAGCTTTTTTTTTCTTTTTTTTGTCGTCCTTGCTCATAGCAACACAAAATCTCTTTTCATACTAAAACAATATTCCTTTTTATCCCCTCTTCTTCTTCATCAACCGAGAAAATATTATCCATCTCTTCAATATCTGCTTCTTTATCTTCTATCTTAAAATCCAACGGTGGCAAGCACGCATTAAATTGAAAAAAAGCAACCCCAGGGGTAAGGGTTCCCCAAATAATGGCCTTTGCCGCTATTGGATATTCGCTCACGGTTGCCATGGTCAGCAATGTTTTAATGGCGGCCGTCGTATAACAAATACTTTTTTGGATATTTCCTGGATTTGGCTTTGGCGAATCCAGCAGCCTGGCAAAATTTAACATGCTGGGAGTCATGCGCAAAAATTCTCCGCCTGTCATGATTGCCACCAACGAAAACAATGCTGCACATTCTGTGTTTCCTCTGCATTCTGAGATTTTGGCTGCTGCAAACGGAGTGGTCGCTGCTAGCGCATACACCGACGACGTGCCGTAAATAGCTATCTTTGCCAGCTTCTCACTGAAAACATGATCGAATCGAAACGGTTTGTTGTATATTGAGTCTGAGTTAAAAAATACTTGGCAACATAGCAACGTTAATGCAAATACTGAGCCGCCATATAATAGAGAAGGAACGGATAATTTTTCTTCATCACCAATGATGCGATTAGCCAGCAAATAAGAGGCGCACCCATCTGAAAATGAAATATAGGTAATTGCTGTTCCTCTTAGGGCTTTCTTTAAAGCAGAACAATTTACATCCTGGGTGATATTTTTGTTTTTCTTGTAGGCCACCAATATTTGACCAGGGTAAACAGCCAAAAACGTAATGGCTAATGCGCCAAGATAGATTAATTGATTTTTCGAAATACCGCTGGAATCAAAATCTTCACCGTCTTGCAAAGAAAAAGCATGGTTGACCGTTTCATATAATACAGAAGCAACCAGCGGAACGCTCATTAAAGGGTCTCCCCATACGCTAAATACCCATGGTAATTGCTTTTTTAAGTTCCACATAAACTATTTCTCACTTTTTCTTACCTTTTCCACTTTCTGATTAACCCATTCTCTATTTTCTTCTATCCAATCAGCAACATACCATTTCCACATCAGTCTGACTTGACGTGTGCGAATTTTGTTTGGGGGTCTCCCTAATTTTTTATTTTTCTTCATCAAATAGCTCTAAAAAATCTGTTAATTTTCTTTTACCCATTAGCAAAACTTGAGTCAACAAATCTGAATCTTGGCAAAAATCACACAACCAAATTTTAAAAAAAACATCTTCATGTTGAAAATCATAACCTGCCCAATCTTTACCCCGCACCGGCAAAAGCTCAGCCCTGTTACATTTTGAACATTTAATCTTTTTTCCCATTTTTATCTCCATTGGGTTCCTCAAAAAAACCCGATTGGCAAAGCTTGTTAATTAAAAATCTTCTTTCAATCTAAAATATGAAGAATCGCTCTCTGTGATACAGAACAAAAACTCATCATTGCAAACTTTTTCGAACCATCCTCCATGAAAACCATTAGATGAATTTCTCATCTCAATAAAAAATTGAACGGGCTTTCCTGATTTTTTGCCAGTTACTGTACAACCATAAACTTTATCGAAATCTTGCTTGGTTCCTGGCAACCATTTACTAATCATTTTTAGCTCAACTGACAGGACTCGACAATTCATCATGTTGTCAACATCTTCGATGTTTTCAATCCAACTCTCTGAGCAGCAATCACCAACCGCCTCAAAAGTTAAAAATCCCTTTATGGCATCGATTTTTTCATCTGAATCTTCTGTGTACCTAAAAAGAATGTATCTTTTATCTTTAGATAAAAAGACACTTTTTATTGTTTTCCCAATCAACCATTTTAAACCATCATTGCTGTAAAGTTTTTTGTTGCTCATTTTTACACCCCTTTATAATTTTCCTTCAATACCTGCGATTTGTTAAGCCTAATAATATATTACGGGCTCAAAAAGTCAAGAATTATTTACGCATTAACTGTCAGATTTTTTAATTATGATTGTGTTTTGCATTTTTTGAAAATTGGGATTGAATTTTCTGCACCAATGATTTTACAATGTTTTTTTAATTGTTAACTAATGCAAACTAGAGGTAACCCATGTCAAACAATGAAAATGAATTAGAAAGCAGCCTTGACAAAGTAAGAGAGATTTTCAAAAAAAATTCCTCTTACTCATTCTCAATTGGCGAGGTCATGAGCCTATATAAAGATGGTGAATTAATATTTCAGCCAGAATACCAGCTATATGCTTGCTGGACTGAAAGGCAAAAATCAAAATTAATTGAATCCATTTTAATTGGACTGCCGTTGCAGTCATTTTTTATATTTCAAAATCAAAATGGAATATTTGAAGTTATTGATGGAGTACAGAGACTTTTTGCAATTTTTGATTTTGTTGGGTTGCTAAAACCAGAGCATACTAAAAAAATCAATTATGAAAAATTCGATACTCTTTCCAGAAATTTGTTTTATATTCCATCTTTTGCAGAAAAAAGTTGGTTTGAATTCCCTAAAAAAATACAACTTGGTTTTAAACGAACAAAGCTACATTTTGATTTCCTTCATTATTCTAATTTAACAAAATTACAAAATAAAAACATCTCGGATGTAAAATCTGAATTATTTCACATGTTAAATAACCATTAACTCAATGTTAAATCATTTTTAAGCCCAAATAATTATATATTATTGATTTACTATAAAAAAATACAATAGATGTTAAATACGAAATATTGGTCTGTTAATTAAGCCATTGAAATTTATCAACCGGCTCTGTTTTGGCGTCTGCAACCTGCTTCTTGTAGAAATCCAGCGCAATTTCATGATTGACCTGATAATTTGGCTTTGATGCTCGTTTTAGGCAATTATCAATCGCCTTGTTCATGGCAGTCTCGTTTCGAGACTTGAGCCGCCAATCCAAGTCTTTCCACACATCATAAAACTCAAGCCGTAAATCACAAATAATCGAATTCATCAGCAAACAAAATGCTTGCTTCCTAACCCCGCTTGACTCAAAGGCTGGCAGCAATGCTTTCACCCCTTTCCCAATTTTTTGAATATGAGAGTTACCGACCTCAGCAAAAGGTCGCCTCTTAAGGAAAAATAGATGGTCTACAAGCGCGTTCTTGACCGTACCTACCCTACCCCCTTGGTTCTTCTCTTTTAGCTCAAGAGCGGATATTTTTGCCCCTATGTCGTTCATGCGGTTTGTGTCCAAATCTAAACACGCCTGGGTGTAAGCATCGCTTAGCGATTTCTTTTCCTTCTCAAGATGAGACGACCAATCTTCCAATCGTTTCGATTCGATAGAAAAATAATCAATTATGTCTTTCAGAAAAATTAAAGCATTATTTTCCCTTAACTCAACAGTTTCTTCCATGGTGGATTCTCTCCTATCTTGATAGTATATATTACTCTTATTATTACTATATATGGGTGTCGCATTTCCGGTAGGATTCGATGTCGCATTTCCGGTAGATTCTTGTTTTTTATCCACAACCGGCCGCTTTCTGTAATTTGAAATCGAATAAACATTATCGCTCATATTTACACCCCCTATACGATAATAAAATGCACAATTATTGCCGCGCTTTTTCCTAGACAAATAACCTTGCTCAAGCAGTCTTCCAATAGACGCAGATGCTGTTGCACGATGAAATGACAATTTTTTAGCCAAGTAATCAATGCTAATTTGCTTTTCTTTCTGATCTCCAATCAAATTTTTCACAATCGAAAAAGTAATTTTATCAATCCCTTTTAATCGCCAATCTGACAAAATGGACATTGGAATAAAATACCCCAAGTGAATATCAGATATTTCCCTGGCCGTTAAAAAATCTTTAGAACGATCACTTTTGTGATTCCTGAATAAATATTTACCGTTATCAACAGCAACGTATTTATTTTTCTTTAGATAGCTTAACAAATTGTAAATTGTTGACCGAGGCATACCAACCAAACGCTTATTGATTGAAGCCGGCGTTACTTTTTGATTGAAAAATGACAAATACTGAACCACTGAATACACCAGCGATTGAGTAGTAGTTAGTTCGGCTAATGCTTCATTAGGAACAAACCCATAGTATTGATTTGATTTTTCAAAAGAAAAAGACAATTGATTGCTGCAAACAACAGCAGACGATAATTCCATGCACAGCTTCCTTACCATGACACTAAAACGTGTTGATTAACAAAATCTAAACGGTTTAATTTTAACCGTTTAGCGGCAATGTCAAATTGCGTTTAACCCGACTAATCCATGCGAGGATAAGCCAGGTTTCTTCCTTAACGCATAGTTTCTTGCTGTTATACAAGATGGCTCAGCATTAAGCAAGCGACATTAATTTGTCGCTCGCGCCTTATTTAATCACCCTGATTTTTATTTTTACTGCTTCCGTTATAAATTAATTTTTATTGACATCTACATTTTTTAATGTATGCTTAAGTTAAGCATGATGATGTGCGATATCAAAACACACGGAGGGTAAAATGTCTCAGTTATTAGATTTATCTCAACCAAACATCGCCATTGATTTTTTAATTAAATTAAAATCTCAATTGGACGGCTTATATTTTATTCACGATGAAGCGCAAAAATCATCAGAAAAATCTGATGAAATTCATAACAATATGTTTAAATTTCATGCAAGCCATATTGATTTGCTATCTTGCGTTGACTCTTTAATCGAAGAAATGCAAGAAAAAATAGAAAGAGAAAATTTAGATGAATATTTAGGTGCTAATTTTGCCCCACCCATCCATCAACAAAGGAATGTTTAATATGAAAAACAATTTATTTATGGTCGATCAAATGCCAAGAATTAGGAAAAAAGATAAATTAGCAAAATTAGCAAAATTATCAACATTCTTTGCTAAAAATTCATTGATAATTATTGTTGTTTTTTGTGTGTCTTTTGGAGTAAGTTTTGGTGGATATTAAAAATCGACAAAAAGGTATAGGCGGCAGCGATGTTGCACCCATTTTGGGATTATCCCGATTTTCAACGGCTTTGCAAATATGGGAAAGCAAAGTTAATCAAATAGAAGAAATGCAATTAAAACCAGATGACCCAAACACTGCAATGCTGTACTGGGGGCATGCTTTAGAGAAACCCATAATTGACGGTTACGCAGATATAACCGGCTATAAAATAAAATACGGTAAAGACATTCCCCAAATCACCCACGAGAAATACTCATGGTTAATTGCTAACGTTGACGGATTTGCTTACCGAGAAAATGAAACCTTATTACTTGAAGCAAAGTTTTCTCAGATGTTCAGGGATTGGGGCGACCCCGGAACTGACAAAATACCTGTTGAGTATATATGTCAAATTCAGCATTACCTTCATGTGTGTGATTTACAAGAAGCACACGTTGCAGCTTTCACTCCACCTATTAGGGGAGTATTTTCGCCTGCATCTACATTATTGAAAATATACCGAATAAATCGGTCTGACAAAATTATTGAAAGAATGTTGCCAATTTTAGATAAATTTTGGAATTATCACGTATCAAAGAAAATACCGCCAGAGCCGCAATGCCTTAGTGATGTCAAAGTTGTTTATTCAGAAGATGACGGCAGCGAAAAAATGGCTGACTTAGAAGTTCACCAATTTATAAAAGAAATAAAACTGATTAATGAAAAAATTAAAGTATTAAAGCAAAAAAAAGAATCCAGAGTAACTCAAGTTGCTAACTTTTTGAAACAAAGCAGCCGATTATTAAATCAAGAAGGAGAAACTATTGCTAGATTTTCAACCAATAAAAACGGGAATCGGATATTAAGAGTAATTTAACAGGAGGTATTATGAATAATCAATTGAAAATTTCTTCTTATGAAGAAGCCTACCAACTATCAGAAAAGTTGGCCAAAGCTAAAGGTTTTTTGCCACAATGTTTCCAAGAAAACCCGGGGGCGATTTTGATGGCGTTAATCACAGGGCAAGAACTTGGGTTTTCTGCAGGTGGGTCGTTGCGAGCATTGTTTGCTATTTCAACTTCTAAAGGTACAACTATTGGTATTTATGCAGATGCTATGTTAGCTCTTCTTGTTAACAGAGGATATAAATTTGAATGGTTAACATTAAGCGAAACAGCCGCCTGTATTCAATTGTCACAAGAAGGCAGGAAACCGTTTGAATTTAAATTTGACATGGATGATGCTAGACAAGCAGGTCTGGCTGGGCGTGATATGTGGACAAAATACCCAATATCTATGCTAAAAGCTCGCGCAATATCAAATGCTGCTCGCTCATATGCGCCTGAAGTCGTCCATGGAATTTATACCAAGGAAGAATTAGATGATATGGAAAACGTAGAGAAAGTGATTTCAGCAAAAGATAGTGAGGTTTCCGGGAATGATGCGCTTTTATCAGCGTTAGACATTAAAGATTCTTTGATGGCTGACGATAAAGAAAAAGAATTTGACGCATTAGAAAATTCTGGAAATGAAGTCATAGAATATGAAGAAATTACAGACGACTTTATCCAATTAAATGATATGCTTCAAGAAGCTATTGACAAAAACAGCTTAGCTTTATGTGCCGACCTAATATCAAAAAATACAACGATTACTGAAAGCGAAAAACAATCATTAAGGGACAAATACAAACAAAGAAAAATTGATATTGATTAATTACTAACAACGGAGGATGAAATGTTAGCTTTATCAAGAAAAGAAAATGAAATTATAGATATTTTTATTGAAGACAAAATTATTTCTTTTAAAATCATAAGAATAAGAGGGAAAGAGGTTAGATTGTGTATTGACTCTCCGAATAATGCAATCATCAAAAGAAGGGAAATTTCACCTATAAAAAATCCAAATTTAACATAATCTATTGCCTTGACTTCTAAATTTTTTAGATTATAATTATTTATGTAGACTATTAATAGGAGGTATTTATGAAATGGTCAACTATTTTTCTATCAGGGTTTTTAGTTATCGCAAATACGTGCGCTTATGCTGAAGACGCAATTAATTTAAATTTTTCTACTGAATACGATTCGACAGGTTCTACAGTTTTTGTGGGAAAAGTTGCTAACGTATTTACCCCTCGAAATGCATTAGCGCTTGAATTTAATGCAGGCTCAAACACACTAAGGGCAAACGCAACTTATGCATTTAAATTAGGTCAAAACAATTACTTTAAAATTACTGATGATTTTTTGTATCAAAAACGTCATTTTGATTTTGATAAAATAATTGGCAAAAGCAACGTTAAGCTTTATCAAAATGCTATTGGTGCAGCTTATCATTACGATTTAAACGGTAAGTTTTTAAACGGACTGGAAACGTCTTTTTATTACAGCCATGCTCCATCCAAAGATGTTGGCTTTAAACCTGTTCGTGGCTCTTTTGAAAAAGTTGGTGATGGTCAATACGAATGGGTAAATCATAAAGCCAGAATAGCTGGGTCTAACGTTACTCATTCTGAAATTTCTGTTGATGTATCACCCTGGTCAAATAATTTAATTCGACTAGGCGCAACATATGATACCGTTAACTTTGATCAAAAATGGGAGAAATCTAAACGTGATTCAGCATTCGGTTGGCATGTTGAAACTGAACAAGTTGTTTTTTCTTGGTTAAAAACCAGAGGTAATTATACCTTCTTAAACTTAGAAAAAAATTATGGTTTTGGTTTTTCAATGATGCTTCCTTCTACTGAAAACATTAAACTTGAATTGCTTGGCGATTTTTCAAAAATAGATAACACAATGATTAATAAAAATTATTGGTTATCAACCGCATCTTTGAAAGCAACAATATGGGATTCTAAGCCTAGAAAATCTTATCAAGCTGATCAAGATAGCTTAACAATGAGAGAATGGGTATCGAAACCTGCTGTAAGAATGCATGATGTTATCGTCAAACCTGAAAGCATGTATGAAAAAAGTTTTATAGCAAACATCTATCAAGACATGCCTTCTCTTGAGGAAATCTCATTGCTTGATGCGGATTCTCGCCATGTAAAACACAATAGAATGTTATGGGTTGTTAGCAAAAATATTGGCAGTCTTCCAGAAGAAGGACTTTCAAAAGTTCAATTTTCTAACGCAAAATATTACCCTGCCAATGGCAAATTATATGCAGAATATGACGTTGGGAACGGATCAAAAAACGGTCAAACGTTAGGGTTTGAATATAAAAGTGCTTATCCAGTCAAAACTGTCATTGGTAACAATTGGCAAACAACTGACGGCGGAAAAACTTATGTTTGCCAATCTTCTGACAGTCAAGTAAGAATGTCTCCTTCTGGTTGTAAATTTGAAATAACTTTAATTAATGAAGGAACTATTTTGAAATAAGGTTTTGGGGCATCTACCCCTTGTTGGGTGCCCCACTTTTTAAGGGAGAGAATAATCATGGATGGATTAGAAAAAAACATTGAAATTAAAAATACAATTAATTTTTTGATAAAAAACGATTATGCTGATTTGTTAATGTCACTAGTTAACAATGAAATTTTTGATGCCTCTATTTTGAAAAATGATAATTTTTTAAGGTTATCAGTTCAATGTGGTAGTCTTGATTGTTTAAAAATATTGCTTAGCAATGGTGCAAACGCTTCTCTTGATGAAAGCCAATATTTATGTCAAGCAGTGGCCGACAACAAAAATGACATTGTTCGTCTGCTGTTAAAATATGGTGCCGACTCTAAAGCCGATGATAACGACCCCCTCAGAATTGCGTTTAATACAAGAAATTACGAAGCCGCAAAAATGTTGCTCTCTCATGGAGCAAGGTTATCTGACAAAAGACTTTTTGATGCGGCAAATAGATTGCGTGATGTCACGCTGTTTAATCTGTTGGGGAAAGAATCAGCACAGCTAAAAACTTATGGGGTAATGTAATGAATTTTAAAGAAATGATGTTTTCATATTCTCGAGAATATAAAATGAAAAAACGCAAAGATGAAGTGTTGTTAAATATGATTTTGATAAATAAAATTCAAAAGCGAAAAACATTTTTTTTAAACAAAAGGAAAGCCTTATGAAATCGAACAAAAAATCCATTAAAGAAATTTGCTCTTATAGTTGGGGTGATTTTTCAAAAGCTGTTACCAAAATGAAAAACGTAGATGATTTGGAAAATTTGTTAAAAGCATCCATTAATGAATGTAACGAATCAAGAATTCTTCGAGTGTATTCTAGATATTCCATGGTAAGAAGAGGGATTGAAAAGAAAATGGTCAAAAAAAGGCAGTGGGATTAAGCGAGGTTAACAGTGACGCATATATTGTGGCATGATGCATGTATTGAGCTATCTAAATTAATGGGAATTATGTCGGCAGAAGTTTTTATTCCAAAATGGAATGCAAGAATATTTTTTGTCAATCCACAGCAAAATATTTTTGTAATTTTTGGCAGCTCAAAACAAAAAATTCAAGATTGCGAACAATTTAAAAAATTATTTGAATTTAGCGAAATGGTGTTTTTTTGTTCTAGCCTGCAAGAATTTTCTGCAATATTAAAACCCTTTATTGATTGTTATCAAACGTGCCAACAGTCTCCATAATAATGCTAAATGGCACAAATCTAGAAATGTTAGGATTGTCAGGGTCGGTAAAAATTATTTTAATGGTGGAGGGGTCTGGATCAACTGGTGGCCATTCTCCATAAACAACATGCACATTACTAGTAAGTAGCGTTGTTGTGTCAGATGGGTTTATTTCTCGCTGTGGTGTTATGCGAGCAACAATAGTTGCCGGAACGTCATTTGCTCCTGCAGCAATGCCGGCCAACAACGAGTCTTCTGGTAAAATACTAAAATAATTAATTCCTTGAGATGTGTTTTTTACGGCTTGATTATTGGTTATATTAAAGCCTTGGCCTAATAGAATGCCGTCTTCATCAAAAACGCCAGCCAATCTTAATTCAAGACCTCGTAAAATAAATGCCCTTCTGTTCAAATCTTCTAAAGCATCTTGCACTGTTTGCCCAATCGGTGAGACAGAAGGGTCTGGTTGATAGGTAGTGCCAACCAATCTTGCTCCTTCGCTTCCAACTGTTTGACTCGATAAATCAAGCTCAAACTCTGCCGCGCTTCTTAAAGGCTTCCAATATAAAGGGGTCAATCCCCCCGTAGGGTCTTGAATGCCTGCAGGCGTTCCTGGTCCGGATGCCTGAATAGATGTATAAAAAATTCCATCGTCAGCCCATGTAAAAGCCGGCACATCATAATCAACTTGATCTGACCATCCTACTGTACCATGCTTATCTGTTACGTCAGTAAAGCTTGAAATGATGAACATGGCTTGATTAAAATTAGCCGAATCAGGAATGCTATTATAAAGTTCTCCTTCTTCATTTTCTGATTGAGGATAGGCCGTATTTCTATAAGCAACACCAGGCACAGGAACCACGGGAATAATTGTCTCGGCATTTTCTGCCCACACTCCCAAACTTTCAAAATCACGTGTTGTTGCCATAAAAACCTCTATTCTAACGTAAAACAAGTAAGAGAAATTAACCACCTTTCCCTTGTTAAAGGATCTTCATTTCCCCACGCCAATGGCCAATTTGGCATATTTGGGCTCTCTGTATTTGTAGGAACAAATTGACAAACATCTATAGAGTTTGCGGTTGGGTTTGCTACTGAAAAGCTATCATTATGCAAAACATATTGATTTGGTTTACCAGGAGAAAAGATTGCTACAAATTGTCTAGAACCATAAATTTGCAAATCGTAAATATAAGGCGTTGGTATTGGGTTAAGAAAATTAATTGTTATATAGCCAATTGTGCCAACAGGCAGCTCAGCAGGCGGCGGCTTTGAATATTTTACAATATCTGCTGTATCTACATTGTAATTAATAAACGTATTCCCTAAAGTAGCAGTTGGAAATTGCGTAACTAGAACTTCTGAATTTAATTGAGCAAGAATTTTTACATTTTGCATGGGTAAAATTTTATTGTAGATTCCTGTCAAATTTTCTTGAAGTGTCAACCCATTAATTGATGATGGGCCTTTAAAAGATATGGTTTCATTTAACTTGTCTGTGCTGCCAACAAGCGTAGCCCCTTCTTCTCCCGGAGTTTGATTTGAATAAATGTTAGATAAATCTTCATCACTTTCAAAAAGCTCCCACCATTCCGACGCATACTCATCTTCTGCTGGGTCTACATTAATATTGCCATTTCGCTTGTTAAGATAAATTCGATGATCACTACCAAAAACAATCGCCGGAACATCATAAGCAACACTATTTTTCCATCCAGGAATTCCCTGGGTATCTACTAGGTTGGTAAATTGAGACTGATTATAGATTTGCTGGTTAACATTTTCAGAAACGGGAACCACTCCAAATTGTTTGCCTTGGTTTTGTTGAAAAGTGGTAAATCCCGTATTACGGTAAGAATCTGTAGGGGCTCTACTCCCCGGAGAGTCAACCTCAATTGCATTTGCTGCAAACTCACCCAAGCTTTTAAAGTCACGTGTGGTAGGCATTATGCTGCCTCTCTGTTTTTCATGATGGCTCTATGGCCAAACCAAAATACCATGACTGATGCAAACAGTGCTTGTGTGCCTTCATCCCACAGATAAACAAGGCCATTAAAAAAATTAGCACCGTTTTTCATTAAGACAATCAACGTAGCCACTTTAACCACTACAAACAATATAAAAAAAGCATACGTAACAATGGGTCTAACAGAAGACCTCAAGGAATCAACCCACTTGCTGGCTGGTAAACTTGCGTGACTGTAAATTGCTTTTGTCTCAACTGATTGAGCATTTAATTCTGATAATTTAATATCTTGAGAATTTTTTATAGTTTCTAATTCTATCTGCTTTTCTAAAACCTCTACTGAGTGGCGTTTGTCATTTCTGTCTTTCCATATTCTCAGCATCTCACCGCTATGAGAAGTTAAAAATCCTATCAATGAACCTAAAATTGTAATCATTTCTACACTCTTACTTTGCGGGGTAATAACGCCATGGCAATTGAAAATGTGGGCCATCTTTGAATGTTCGCCAGTCACCACCCCATTCAATTTGTATGTTGAATGAGTTTGCTGATTTTTTCATGGCATCTGCAATTTTATGATATAGCGGCCATGACCAATCAACCTGGCCATCAACCCATGCGCCTAAATCAACGGCATGCCCTGTTAAATGGCGGCTGTTCATAGTTTTTGTTGCGCCTTTATCAAACAACAGTTGTTGCCTTGTTAGACTTCGCTTTCCCTCTAAAATACAAACATCAACTTCAGTAATTAAAATTGCTCCTTTGACAACTTTGATTAAATCTGGATGAACCCCTATTAATTTTGAAAGAGAATGCTGACTAAATTTAAATGACATAATTACCTCAATCAACCTTGTTGATTAAAAAGTTTTTGTACAAGATTTCGAATTTTTGGTCAATGGCTGATAGCTGCCCAGAAACAAAACCGAGCTTTTCTGATATGTGCCTGTTTAAGGTGTTCTGCTCTAACATCTCTGTATCTTTTCGTTTTATGTAAGCGTTAAACGATGGTCTGGTCACCATGTTTTTTAACATGTCTGCGTGATGATCTGACACTTTTTCGATGTTTTCAATCCTCGACTCATGGTCTACCAAGTATTTTTTGGTTTCCCCTAATGCTGCTGTATAAGTATAAAAGTAATTGAACGCTAAAGAACCCAAGGCTGTTATCGCCAAGTAAAACGTAATAGTAATTAACGCTTTGTTCTTTTTGTATATTGTTTCAAATGCTTTGAAAAAATACAGCATGATTATTTCCTGATATTATCCAGGTTTATCCAGTCAATGCTGCATAAAATGATAACGTTGCCGCCTATAATCTCGTCGTTTGTCAGCCCATCAAACGACGCTCTCATGTTAACCATGGCGCCAATATTGTAGGTTTCATCATAAATAGACGCATTGTTTATGATGATAGAGGTATTGTTTTTGTTTAATGCGTATCGTTTGTCATGAGATGCTGGGTCGTACGAATTAAAAAAATACAATTCGTCGTGTCTCATTTTTTGAACCTGACCGTTATTTGGCATAACGATATGGTCGGTTTGAATATGCGGGAATGAGCCAGCGTAAGGTGGCAAATAATGGGCGTAACCTTCATAGGATAAATGAGGAGTTTGCCATTTTTCAGTAGGAGACGTGGCTTTTAATGCTGGCTGATAGACACCAGCACCCACCCACATGATAGAAACAACGTCTATGTCTTTAATTAACTGCGTCTCATGCATAAGGTCTTTATGAATGATGTGCTTAAAATGAATAGCGTTTGGTCTGTCTTCAATGTGAATAGGTTCTGGTCTATCGCTCATATTGTTACCCTTAAGAATTGGCGCTGTTATCTATTTTTAACGTGTAAATGGTTCTTGATGAAAAAGGTTCGATAGCATCCAAATCATTGTACCAGTCAGAATATTGCGGCATTTCAACAACGCATTTCTCGATACAATTGTTATACAGCTGTTCAGTCAACAAATCGTACATGTTTAAAATATTCAGCATTCCGTTGTGGGTGTTATTATTGGTTTTTATGCTGGCAATGTCTGCTTCGCTCATCAGGTAGACCATGTCCATTACAAAAGAAAACCCTTGCTGTCCATTTAAGTAGGCTTCTCCAGAAATGTCAGTCCACGTAGATGCTGGCCACAAATTGGAAACATTGCTCATCATGCCCATGCCGTCCATGCCTGATGTAAATAAGAAGGTAACGTCATCTCCAGTGGGCGCGCTAGCAGCAACTTCTAACCCTGTGATTGCGCCATTTAACGATACACACCTATTTTGTATTACGTTAGCAATGTCATCATAAGTCACACATGATGAGAAATTTAAAGAATCTACGTAAAAAATAACATTGTTCACGTTGACGCAAAAAGACCCATCGGTTATACCTTTAAAGTCATCAATAGTTCCAACTGTCAACGTTTGCATTTTAGCTTGTCTGTTCATGTAATCTTCTCCTAGTTGTAGTTGACCATAAAAGAAATACAGCGCTCAATTGGGATAGCTCGCTTCCTTGAGTATGTATACATAAATCGGCCATTGTTTGTTCCTGAAACTCCAAAAACTTTACCAGTATAGGTAACTATCATTGCTGATGGAAATTGATTGTTGCCAGAAATTGTTGAAAAAGCGCCGCCATTATCTAAATCAACAATTGCAAATTGGCCGGGGTTTAATTGACTGTGTGACCTTATCGTGTTGTCTGGAAAAAGTGTTGCGTTACCAAAAAAATTTGTCAGGGGGTATGTGGTAGTATCTATGCTTTCTGCTACTGGGTCGATTACTGCTATATAAGCAGCAGTGCGGCCAAAGGAATATATTTTTTCATCGTAACCCTCACATCCTGGTGACGAGAATAAGTTAGAGCCTGCGCCTATATTTAAAGTGGTTAAATCTACGGTTTCAGCCACCGGGTCAAATATTGCAATTGCGCCAGTGGTGCTATTTCTTGGGATTAAATAAAACTTACCCGTTTTTGACGATCGAATTATATTTACATAATCATTTTCGCCGACAGGAAGAGAGCCTAATGCAACTGGTGTATAAGTTAATGCAATAGGATCGAAAGAAAGAATATCAGTTGCCCCAAGAGGTGCAAAATAAAATTTATTAGTTATTGGGTCAAAAACCCCGCGCCCAAAATATCCACCCGGCCTGGCAACAGCAATATTTTCAGTAACGGTTTTTGTTTTCATATCAAAAACATCAGTTCTTGAGGTTCCTGACATGAAAACAATATCGTTATAATAAGGCAAAAAGTTACCCACAGCAGTTAAAGGTATTACGTTAAGGCTTATTTCGTTTGTAAATATATTGTAAGTGCTAATTCCGTTAGCGACATCACGCGACAAAAACAATTCACCGCTCGAAGAATAACACATGCCCGTTAGGTAAGGAGTTCCAGTAATTGAATAAGATGTGTCTTGACTTTCCACAACATAATTAGTGGTCGCCACTGAATCAAAGCCATCAGAAGGTGTTGCAGACTCAGCTGCAAAACCATAAACTTTGAATGACAACTCTCTAAAATTAAAATCAAGGTTGTTGCTAGCCCTTAAAAAAGGCTCTACGTAATCACCGGTAGAAAATGTGATGTTACGAGACACCGTCATTACAGCGTTATCTGCATCTGTGCCATTCTCATAAGTATTTGTTGCATCCTGCTCTGGATTTGCAGATCCATTTTTGAATATACCTATTAAATATTCATTATTGTTAGCTGCTAAATTATCAGTAGTTAATGTAAAAGATACATCTAGGTCAGTTGTCTCGGTTCCCGTATAAGTCAAACGAACACCATTTAGATCAAAATTATTTAAAGAGCTATCCGTATAGATGCCTTGACTTACTATTTCCCACGTATCGACAGCCGATAATGTTTGACTCGCTAGCGTTCCTAAATCTTGATAAAACCCTCCGTCACATAACGTGGCCGCTATGGGACTTCCACCCCCACCTGCACCAGTTATGTCAATTTGACCCCTTTGATTGGTTATCACAACGGAGCCATCACTTGATATAATATTTCCTCTTACTGGGTATTTATCAGCAGCTGAGCCGATTAGCAATTCGCCATCTTCAAAATTAATTATTCCATCGTTATATATTGTTATGTTTTCACCAATAACATCAAAATAACCACCAATTCCATAAGAGCTGAAAATCAGACCGCTATCAAATAAAGAAAGCAAAATAATAGTGCAGTTTCTGTCCAATGATTGCAGACCGCCAGAAGGCCCAGAAATAGTAGACCAGCCAATACCATCAATTGATTGACTTAAATTTTGAGCTATTGTAAACAATTGTGTGCTTTGACCTTTAATGGCAAAGCCTTTGCCTTCGCTTCCCGGAGTGGCTGGCGGCAACGTTATTGTCTGCGGGGATGATCCATCTAGAATATAAGCTTTTCCATATTCTGCTTGAATATTTGTTGCGGTTACCGTTTCCCATGGACCGAAAGTTCCATCAACAATAACATTAACGCCTTCTGAATTGTTTCGCGTATTAATTGCCATGTAAATTCCTTATGAATAGTTCTCACCAATATTAATGGTCATTACTTCCATGGTTGCATTTCCAGCCGGAACCCTGGCACCTAAAATAAGCTGTGTTTGATTAATAACTCGCGTGTCTATTTGAGAAAGGCTTATTGATCTAAGAGTTTCAGGATTTAGCGGTTGATTGATTTCTTTGTTTCCCCCAGATGTACCAAAATTTTTTATGCACACGCCGCCTGAAATGGTGTCTGTAGGCAATGGGCGATTAACTTGATAACTGATATTAGCGTCGCCATCGTCTGTCCATGGCTGCGCCGTTACAATTTGGCCGCCTTTTATTAAAGCAAATTCAATCGGGTTTCCCTGCGATTTACAAATTGCTATTGATAAAGGAAAAATTGTTGTCTTGTTTCGTTGCTGATTAAATAACGTTTTTGGCCTTACCCCTAAAATTGGCGTAAATGTCGCAGCAGTTGTTATTTGAAAGTCATTTAAGCGAGTAACTGCGCAGGGCTTTAATATTAATTTATCATCGCCCTCAACCATGACGGCAGCCTCTTTTACAAATCCCGTAGCGTTTCCTGCGTTAAATGGTGCTGTACATTGAAGATAAATACCATCTAAATTATCAAAAGTCCCAAACCTGGCACGAGCTTGTCCACCAATATTAAACAAGTCAGCCCTAACAGGCAGCGTTAAGCTTCTTAAAAAGGTTGTCCCAAATGCATTTGACGAATTAAATTGATGAACATAAATAATTTGGCCATCAATGACAACTCCGATTCTGATTCTTCCTACAGAACCATCATGGTCAATAATCAGTGATTGAATATTATTTATATCAATTTGCTTTCTAGAAGGATTGTTGCCCACAGATGATGAAAGACTATCCAAGTTCCATGAGTCCTGAGAGACTAACTCTTGCTGATTTCCGTTACTAATAATCCCTATTTCTAAAGTGGCCGTTGCGCTTTGATTGGGGGTGAAAAGACCGCTAACTCTGGCAAATGAAGATTGAGAGGCCGAATATTTGAAATATTCTTTAGACTGCAAAATTAGCCTCGAGTTAGCATAGGTATCGTTAAGTCCCAGCGGTATCAAATTATTAACTGGGTCAATTCCGTCTGGCGATGTTCCAATAAACGAACCGTTTAACCCTGTCACATTTGCGTTAATCGCTTGTGGCAATATATCAGGGTTTCCAGGCTCGTTGGACGGGTCATCCCATATAGCACCATCCCAAGTGTTTATGCTGTCAAAAACCCCTTCGTTATTTGCGTTAAAGATGGTTTTAAAATTAGAAACGCGGTGCCTATTGGCGGCATCAGCACCAAAATTTTGAATGTTTTGGCTGGTATAAATTCCCATTAAGCCACCTCGCCACCAGTCAAAGATGCTGACACCAAAACTGGTTCAGTAGCTGAATTCCCAGGCATTGCGCGAACAACTGCAACAATTGTTCCTCTCAAAGTGTTTAACAAAGGCGAAGCATTAAAAGTAGTTTGACTTATTGAAAATTCGTTCTGTTTTTTATCTAATATTTTTTCAAAATCAATGTTGTCGGCCATGCTTCCTTTTAAGCGAATAGACCCCAATTTAATTGCAAACGTAAAATTAAATCCGGTGGAGCTAAAATTTATCTCCAACCCAGAGTAATAGCTCAAATCTTCCCAGGTTCCGCCGTCTGCTCCGCCGGCATTCCACCAAAGCTCAACTAAAACTTCATCATCTAAATTTGGTGTTCGGCTTGATGCGTTAAAAAGACCTGCACTGTAAACCGTTTTATTATCGACGCCAGATAATTGTTGTTTTGGTCTTAATGCAAACAAAAGCACTCCAAAATTGTCTGCAGTCACATAATTTGGTCCCATGTCTGCCGTATAGGGACTTTTTAACTCTTTATCATCAACTCCAACCGAATATGCAACCGTGGAATAATCATAATACTCTAAAATTGCTGTGGGAGTAGATGATGTCAACGTAAGGGCTTGAAAGCTTACGCCGCTAATTTCATCGAATAATCCGACTTCAGAAAACACCGCGCTGGCCGTTCTAGATACTTTTTCCAAAAGTGGCAAATTCAAATTACCAAAGGCCAACTGGTCTTCACTATTATTTGATTTGAATTCATGGGCAAAATAGTAGTTATTATCAATTTTAAATCCTACCCTTAAAACTCCGCGGTCTTTATTGCTTATTTCTAAAACCAAAGTTTGATTTTTAGTCCAGTCAATTTGTATGCCCGATGGATTCTCAGTTGAGCCTGAGCCATCAAAAATGTCTATATTCCAAAAACTTTGCAATATAGCAGTTGCTGTTCCCTGGTTATAAGTGTTGATTGAAAATTGTGTATTTCCAGGGGCTGAATTTACTGGCTGAAATATTCTTTTTCTTTCAATATAAGTGACACTTTCATCTGATACTTTTAATGGATTGTTAGAAAATATTTTCCATACATCGCCAGCGGCACCCGCAGCATCAACGAGCAAAGGTAATCGAGATTGATTTATATCAGCCGGACCTATGGAATCATTGCCATTGACTTCAGAAGCGTTTCTAGATGGAAGTACATATAGGCCATTAAAAACGGTCTTCCAGTCAAAAACATTATCAAATCCCGCATCATAATTGGATTTGAACAGAACTTTTTTTTCTGCATTAGCAATGCTGTTTAATGAAACAAAATTATCAGAAAATCCAGGGTCGCCATCAGTTACATTAACGTTCAGAGCAGCGCCAGAATTTGGATCGGTTACTTCACAAACAAAATCGGCAAAGTTAACCTCAGCTTGACCGTCATTAGTAATACTTCTTTGCCATTCCCGCGTAAGCGGTTTCCCAGAACCTTCTGGAATACCTGCGTTTGATGGGGGTATAAGGTTTGCATCGGTTTTAAATGCCATAGTCTACTCCATTAGACATAATGACAGTTTCTGATTTAACCAAATATTATGATTAAGGCAGTGGAACTAATGTTACGCTGTTTAATCTAACACCTGCTGCGATAGGTAAAAAATACTCAAACTGTACTTGTGAATCGGTTCTAAATGCCGACAACCACGGAATAAACAAAGGGTCTATGGTATCTTCAACCTCAATGTCTATTGAAAATGGTTCTCCAGGCGTGTCAATTATACTTGACTCTACGCTAAATGTCAGCCTTATAAATTGCATAATTTCTGGCTTTGAGCAATAAAATATATGATTTCGAAATATTTTTCCAATGATAAATCGTCTGTAAATAACATCGGGAACTGCGGACACCGTAGTTAAAGGCGCGTTAGTAACAAACCAGGGAGATTCTGCATCCCACGCTTGCGGTGGCGTTGAGTCATACTGAAAATATTGCAAAGGGGCACCGGCTTGTAATGGCCTTGGCTGACCTACAATGCGGCCAATAATGTCTAGCTGAACGCCTTCTGCCTGCTCAACGGTACGCCCTACCATGACAGATACTTCGGCATCGTTTAACACTTGCGCTTGATTTGTGCTGGCTTTGATAAATTGCTGAATCCCATCAACTGACTGCTGAAATTGAGACAAAAGACGCTGGCAAGCCAGCTCATTAGTGTTTATCACAAAATTATCAAATGTTAACGCCATTAGGGTGTCACCGTTATTGTTATGTTGGCTACATCAAAAAAACCAACTTCGTTAAAGCCAATGGCTATATCACTAAAAGCTGGTGGGTTTGGATCAATGGCAATTTGAATGCTATCAACATTATGCCCAGGAACCGAATTGATAGGGGTCAGTAGCCGACTAATTAAAATATCGGTTCCTGGTGGAAATCCAATAGAATTAAAACCGTCAGTGATTCCTAACGCTCTTGCGCCACCCGTGCTGTAATCAACAATAGCCTGCTTAATTGTTTCTACGCCATCTTGCGGGAATGGTTCGTCTCCTGACAAACTAAGCTGCAACACTACATTAATTTGCAATTGAGCTGGCCTAAAAAAATTTATTGTGGTTGTGTTTCCTAAATTATCTTCAAAATTAACAGAGGTATTACCTTGGGTTAATTGGCCGCCAGTTAAGCTTTGCAATATGGCCTGCCCTACTGCTGTGTCATCACCGCCTTCAACTACAACGGCCAGTGTTTTTCCCGTAATGCCATTTGAATCAACAACCAATGTGTTATTGGTGTATTCTCTTGAAAAAGTAACGCCTGGGACATTTAAAATATTGGCGTTAATTGCGGTAGGAAAGCCAAACGCAGGCTTTGAATTGGAAATATCCATACGTTGACGCAGTAATTCGTCATTCTCTTCATCTCTTCCTGGCGTTGCCGCAGCCGGGTTGGTAACGGTGCTTACCGTTCCTAATGGGTTAGATACAATGCGATTTAAGCTATTGGCCGTTGCTGTAATAGCACCTAAATTGTCACAAGACGCTGGAATACCGGTAGCAACACCTGCTCCATTAAAAGAAAAATCTTGTGTTGTTGACCAGTTGATTTCACGGTTAACATCGGTTACTTGAAACCCTTGGGTTATCGTGGCCAATGGGGTGCCGGTAAAATCCAGTGAAACAGTAGATGCTGATGCAGGTAATCGCTCAATCCCATGAATCAACGCTAAATTGCTTTGAGCATCCCCAGTAACTTTGCCAGGGTCAAACGCATTATATGCTGCTTGATTTTGTGAAAACGCAATGCCAATGTTTTCAAGAGGAATGGCTGTGATTTGAGTGACAATATCAGACGGGTCTGAGAAGTCAGCTTCTAATTGCTGCCCTGTAACAGGGTCTCTAACTTCTTTTAAGTCTGTCTCAGCATCTGCATTAATTTCATCTTGTGTTTTTAACACATACCCTTCGGGCGTAACGCCGAAAGCCATAAGCACCTCCATGTGCAATTATTTTAAGTATCTCCAATACTTACGGTAAATGTCTGCTGAGTACCAATCCCGTTGGTCTCATCTTCTGAAACTAAAACCGTTCCATCAATGGTTAATAAATTCTCCCTGGACTTCTTCTGAACGTTAAGTTCAATAACGCTTAAGACGCCAGGGACATCAAGGACGGCGCGCGTAATGTACGATTGTACAACACTTGTATCATAATTGCTCCCTAATATGCCATTGTCAAGATTATTATTCTTATTGCCTGTTAACGTAAAGTAAGGAACACCAAAATTAACGTTTAAAAACCATTCGGCCAGCTCAGTTTTCAAAGAGACAATGATTTGTTGAACGATTTCATCGGCTCCTCTAGCTAATGTTATTTGGCCATCAACAATTCTAAAATCAGGATTGGTTAAATTGTTATCTACATAAAAGGTATAAGCCATTTTTATAATCCTATACTGGCGGGTCTGTTGGGTTTCCAGCACCGTTAGAAATATGTGTATGTGTGCTAAAGTTAACGCCGTTAATAACAACAGAGCTTCCGTTGATTGTGACGCCTGAGCTGTTAATTACGATTGAGTTTCCGTTAGACGATAGCGTAATGCTGTTAGTATCTACGACCACAGAAGAGTTGCCAATTGACACGTTAGCTTCATTGTCATTCAATATGATTGATGCGGCAGCAGAAACTGCTTCTATTTGATCGTTAGAGACACATACGCGTTTGGTCTTATTGCCATTTCTAATACAAATTTTGTCAAAATCATATTGTTCAACCGCGTTGACATCACACGAAACACCGACAATAGCGATGGCATCTGTCAAATCATGTGCCCTTGGTGTAGTGGGTTCTGCAGGACGAGAGGGTGACCCAGAGCTTTGCCAATTGTCGATTGACCGGTCAGCAATGACAACAAGCACTTGGTCTCCCACTTGAATGGGCACTGTGACGGCAAATCCACTGCTTGTGGATTGAGGAAAAACTAAAGGCACATTGGTCAAAATTGGCAAGTTTCGATAAATAAGGTCGTCAGTATTGTCTTGTGCTACGGTCTGCTGAATCAGCGGCAGCACATTTACTGATAACAGATTATCTTTTATTGGGTCAACATTGACAGCCGTGACTTCTGCAGGAAAAGACGTGCGTCTATCTAGCATTTCATCATTTAGCAACGTTAAAAATGCCTCTGCACCGCTTAATTGTTTAGGTCTTATTGCCATTTTATACCTCAATAAATGGTGCGTTTGCCGATGCAAATGCTGATTGGATTTGTCTTTGGTTAAACAAGCACGTAATATTTGTCGTCCAAGCGTTAGCGTGAGTATCCCCGACATGCGTCACGTTTGTTGCCTGATACGTGTTGTTTAACTGTGGGATAACTTGCGAATCAAGCTTAATTAAGTCGCCAGGAGAAATTCTTGGGTCTAATACTGTAGAGATTTCTATCCCAATATATCGTTGAATAACATTATCAATTCTAGGGTTAACATTTAACAAAGCTCCATTTTTAGAGCTGATATTAAATAAATTTCCTGATGTCAGCGAATCACTAATGGCTTTAAAGACACCATTATCAACAGTCCATGAAAAACCAAATTCTCTTGCCAAACGATACAGCAAGTTAGACGTTCTTCCCGTTAAAATTCTTCCTTTGCTTCCTGTTGATAAGTTGTCATTAATCCTGATATTTCCAATAGATACGTCAACCCCAGGAATATCAGCGGCAAGTTCTGAGACAATATCTTTTAGTCGAGTAACGCCATCGTAAGCCTTGCTGCTAACGGCTTGAGCTAATCCGTCTTGTCCATCGTAACCAAAAATGGTTGTTGTAATGTTTTCATTTTGACGGCCCGGTTTAACCGACGCAATTCCAGCACTGGCAACGGTCTGCAATGGAACGCCTCCACGCTCATAGCCGACCTCAAGTAAAAATGCTGTAGCTTGCTTAGATAAAAGCTGTCTAGTGGCCGGAGCTAAATTGTAAAACGATATTTGAATCTCATTAGGCTGGCCCATTGCCATAATGTTCTTTTGCACAGTAAACACAATACGTATGTCGTTTTTGTTACCTGTTGAATTAATAACAATGGCTTCGTTGCGGTCAATCGTTCCTGCTGATTCCCTTAACGGAGAAATAAGGACTTGGGCTTGTCTAATGTAAGAACCAATAACCATTAGGGCACCGGTGTAAAAAAACTGTCAAAATCATAAGAAAATGGGCGTGTATCGACTTGCCCATAATTTGGGAAATCCGCTTCAAATTCTCCAGGGATGTAATACACCAAAACCGTATTGACACCGAGCTGTTCTCGAATGGCACAATCTTGGTTTAATAAATCAAACGCCCGCAATTGCCCAATTGTTGACGTTAAAAAAGGGCTGTATTGCAATAAATTACGATTGGCCACGATTGTAAGCCCCATGGCTATGGGGTTATCATCAATGTCTTTGATGTCAATATTCCAGCGGTTAACGTAATCATTCCAATAAACACGCCATAAGTAAGTAACACCATTTAATGAAATACTGTAATTGCCATTATTTTCACTGTTTAGACTAACTAAACTTGCCATCACGACCCCAGCTGATTTGTAACCGCATCAAATATTGTCGGCGTGTTTTCAAGTGGAGTTGTAGACGTATTGCCAAAATCAGTAAAACTATTTGCAATATATTTAACATCGTCAGAAACTTGTTCAATTGGGACTACAACGTTAGCCAAGTTTGTAAAGGGTAATTCTTGAAACGTGACCTTTCCTATGATCGCTCCAGAATGAGGCGCCCTATGAGACATGTCTATTTTTAGTAGCACCATATTCCGGTAAATGTTGTGGCGGGTCACCAAAACATGCAAATCTCTATCGCGATGCATTTTTAATAGCAATTGAACTGTTAAAATGGCTCTAACGCCACTTGAACCCGGAAACCCCCCAAAAGGCGCGTCAAGATTGCTAACCTCAAAATCAATTTCCACCACATTGGGGTTTAAAATAACGTGGTCACTGACAGGGGCGCCGGTCTCCAAGGCTTGAGTAGTTGCAGTCGCCGTTGGCAAATGAATCTCAGCACTTTTTGAATCAACAGGGATAAATGCAATAAGATTTAAGGATGTTTGAGTAAATATAGTTAATGCGCTATCTGCCATTATCCCACCCTTGGACGATTAAACCCGGGGCTTGCAGATTGTAATGCCCTTGATAATTCAAATTCTTCTTTTACGCGCCTTGCTGTTTCGAGAGGGCTTTGAGAACCGTTAATGTTAAATGTGTTATTAATTGTTGCGGTAGCATTGCTGCTATTGTTTGTTGTGCTAGCTGGCGCCAATGCTGAAAAATCGCCCCTAGCCGCTGCTAATGACCGAAATTCTTCTAAGGAAGAAGGGGACTGTAATTGCCGTAATTCTTTTAACTTTTCGGGTATTTTGAATGGATTTATTTGATCGGGCAAAAACCCTGACAAATTTTTTATTTTTGGCAATAGCGATATAACCGCGGTAATAGCAGCTGCTAATGCAACCCATTCACCTGCAGCCAACACAGCAGCTCCTGCTAACGCAGTTACCGCGCTGGCTGCAGCAAAGCCTAATACTTCGGCAGTTTTAAGCTCAGAATTGGTACCAGTCAATGGCTTTATTAATGCAGTAATGCTATCTAAAGCAAATTTTATACCATTCCCAAATGCCGAAATAGCTTCACCTGCGCCTTTAAGAAATGCGCCAATATTGCTGCCAATCAATTCCTTATTGGCTAAAATCCATGCTTCTAAATTATCAACAACTTTTGTTAGTGATGGCAGCAAAGAAGCAATAATGACTTCTGAGAACCCTTTTATGGTTGAGCGAAGCCTTAACAAACTATCATCAAAAAACTCTGCAAATTGGCCGGTCAACCTCTCCGGGATAACAAACCCTGTGGAAATGGCTTCTTGCAAATCTTTTTGAATTTTTGATGAGCCTTGACTGAGAAAGTTAGTGATATTAAGTGAGCCACCAAGCCCTCCTATCAATTGCTGTCTTCGAATAGCGTTAAATCTAGTAACGTTTTTCGCTATATTTAATATGACTTTATCAAGAGGACGCAAATTTCCTTGTGCGTCTCTGGCAGCAACGCCCAGCCTAAATAAAAATTTGTTATAGTCGCCCGGATTAAGTGATACAAGCGTTCGGGACAAATTGCCGATAAATGAATTAAACTCACTGGTTGACGCGCCAGCTTTTTGTGCGGCAAATTGAAATTGGCGTAATTTCTCAAAGCTGATACCAATACCACGTGCAAACTTGGCTTGTTGGTCTACGCCCTGGATAATTTTGCCAGCAGCAAGGCCAAGGCCGGAAAAGGCGGCACCAGCTAATAATGCTTGTTTTCTTAAATTACTGATTGAATTTTGATATTGCTTTAATGCCTTATCAGACCCTTTCCCTTTTTGGAAAGAAAAAACAGTAATTAGTTCATTAATTATCATTGCCGTGCATGTCCGTTGCGCGTTGAGACAGTATTTCCTTCAAATCCAATAATCGATGCATCTCGTGAATTTGCGTGGGAGAATAAACCCAATTATCCACATCAAAATATGTCGCTACGTTTTCCCAAACAGGGCGACCAATTAAATAATCCATCCATTCATCTTGATGAATTGGATAGGTTTTTAACTTTTCTCTGTGACTTGCGGGGCTATCGACTCTTCCATGCTTGCCCGATATTTTTGCATAAAAGAGGAAATAAAAGGCGATACATTATGCCAAACGAGGTAGGCGTAAAATTCAATCATGTCTTCTGGGTATTGGGAAAACCAATCATCAAATTGTTTAGTGTTTGACAAAACAAAACTATCAGGCTTATTCTCTTCTGAGGCAAAGACTTGATTTCCTGAATGATTTAATATTGTATTTCCCTTATCCATTAAATCAGAAAATTTTACCTTTTTAACAATTTCAGTTAAAAGCTCAATTTCGTTAATTTCGCACCCTCTTGACGTGCTGTAGTCAAGTATTGAAATGAATATAGGCACCAAATCATCAAGCGTTTTAAAAGCAAAATCTCGCCCTTGAGAAATGGGAGCCCTTATGCCTTTGTACATTCTTTCTGGGGATTCCCCCATTGAAAATGCGTAATTTTGGTAAGTTTTTTCCATGCGCGTCCTCTTTTACGTTAACCGTTTACAGTACCGCCAAATAACGATTTATCTGGCAAAAATAACCCAACATTAAATACCCAATCTCTATTAGCAATATCTTCGCCGCCCACTGACATTTCAGGTGCTTGCTTGATAGAGCATTGTTGGAACTGAACATTTTCATTTACATCTGTGACAATTGAAATATCAAGCAGCTCACCCAAAAGGCCACGCTGATTGTTGTATATTTCATAGAAAAAATCGTTACCTAAAGAATTAGGTAAAAGGCCAATTGTCAGTTCACACAACGTACTGTTGCTAAATTTAGTCATTGAGCCATTTATACCCATAACGGTTGTGCTTTGATTGTCAGGAAAAGTAACTGTAATGGGGGCATCCTGCCCTAAATTGTCAATTACCTGATTGTTGACAACGAGCGAGACTGCAGCACGTTGTCCTGAGAAGTTTCTAGCCATCCTTAACCATCCACTACTAAGTTAATTACGATTTGATTAATTGTTCCAGCCAGCTGGACAGTAAAGGTCACTCCGCGCAATATGCTTGCAGCGCGGTCAGCTGGAGTAACGCTTGACAAAGGCGCAAATTCAATTTTGTAATTAGGCAATGTTTTCTGACCACTTTCTACAGTGTTGTCATCTTCGCTTCTGTCAGCCAAAGTGCCGTTTCTTACGTATTTCTCGCCCACACTAGTTAAGGCTTGTTTTACCTTCGCTAATCCTGAGGGAGTGTAAGGCAGCGTTCTGCTTCTAATTAACACAGACAACAAAGCCTGCTCCAAGTCGTTGACTAGATTGTCAATTGCGACTCTTTCATCAATTTTCCAATCATTGGAATACGTATAATTATATTTAATGACCCGATTTCCTGCCCCTTGAGACGCAAACACATTGGTTCTTCGCGATACCAGTGTGTTTAGTTCACCGGTAGATACAGAGGTTGTCGTTAATCCCGGCATATCCTTGTAGGATATATTCCAGTAACTTCCGTTAGCGTTCGTGTCCCAGCTCAATTGAAGAGCCAATCCGCTCATTGCTTTGTACTCGTCGTGAGCATCTAAATCTGTTTGGTTGTCAGAATAATAGCCAACTACTCGGCTATTATTAGTGTTTAAAATTTGTTGTGCGTTGTTTGTTGTGTTTGCAGGGTCAAGCGTCAATGGGTCGTGCGTATCTATTCCCAGTATCACCCTATCTTGACCGGCTGCCCAAGCAGCTGCGTCTAATTGGGATTGCGTATCAAGGTACACATTATCAATAACAAACCCATAAGGCGGCCTTCCTTGGCATTGAGCTGCCTCATAAATCAAGGTTAATTCATTAGCTATTCCCGTAGGCGTATAGCCAATAAAAATGGTGGCTGAACTTGTGGTTGCATTTAAATAAACGCTAGTTAATGTATCAGTTCCAGAAATATCAGTTCCTGTTAATGGGGGCGTCAAAACCGATACCAAGCTACCATCGCCTACGGTACCGCTGGTAAACATGAATGTTACGTTTGTTCCGGATGTTGCGCTAGCTTCTACGGTAGCTGCTGTATAACCGCCTGTGGCCACTGCTTGCAGCGCGGTTTGAATTAAAAAGGCTATATCGTCGTAATTAACGGCAGTGGTAAAATCAATGCCTGTTATTTCTTGCTCGTCACCATCAATTGAAATGGTAAAGCCACCATCGCTGACGGCTTGGAAATCAGCGATGCCTGCCACAGCGCCGGTTCTCATGGCTCCCGGCTGAGGTTCTGTAAATATTTGGCCAATTCCTAGCTGATTAGGCCTGGGCGCTTGATCGAAAAAAGCTTGTGCGGCGCGATAAGATGCAGAACTGGTACCATAAGCATCAATCACATCATTAAGGCTTGAGTAAAATTGAACCCTGCCGACACCTGGCGTTAAGCTACCTGCTAATGGCGTTTCAGGGGTCGCAAAAATAATTTGGTCTAGCGTATTCGATAGAATATTAGCGGTTCGAGTGACATTAACTTGAATGTCGTATGAGATAGGTAGCGACACATTGTCGCATAAGACGGGATTGACCATTCCTTTGGTGCTCCTTGCCATCCGTGGCTGAAAGTACTATTTTAACACAAACTTGACTAAATTAAATAGTACTACTATAATTTATTTTCACTTTCTATCACGCGTAGACCCCTGTCTACGTTTTTAGCCGCTTGCCTTCCAAGCGGCTTTTTTATTGGCAATCAGGTGGCGTAGCGTTAGGGTTTGCTATGAATGTTGTCACATCAATATCTGGGTCTGAGCGTCTTACATCAACTTGCACTTTATTGTAATAATCTGACGTAAAGCTATTTGATAATTCTGCAACGACATTAAATACCAGCTGCGCCCTTTGGCTTATTATCCCGGTTTCTAAAGCAGACAAATCTGTTGCAGACTCAACATTCAATAGCCCGCAAATTTCCCATAAGTTTTTTTGGGGATTGCCTGAGCTGTCTTGAAAAAGCACAGGGTTATATAAAGCGTTTTGCAGCAGTGATGCATCTTGCATGGCCGTGGTATCTTTATCTTCGCTACCATAAATGTCAATTTGCACCCTAACGCTGACGGTTCTTGTGACCGTGTAAGTTAGCCCATCTTCGCTTAGCTGCTGCTTGGGATAACCCAGAAAATTATCTGCATTTAAAAACACGCTTGCATAAGGTATTGAGGGCTGCGGCAATTCCCCGGAGTTAGACAAAATAGTTAGCCTTGCGGTGGTTGTGCTACACCAATAAACAATCGCATTTCTTAATTCTCTGTAGGTGGTTGTGGCCATCAGATTAAATAGTTCCTCTGTCAACGAAAGTTGAAAGGATATACCGATTGAATCCGCTGGTTTTATCGCGCCAATCTTCCTGCTTATTTACCTTCCACTCTCTCCCTTCATAAATAGCATATGACTGCAAATTGCTGCCGGCCGTTAATGTGCCGTCAAACACAAACAATTCATAAGTGGTATGCAGCAACAAAAATCCTTTATTAGAAATAGCACCATCATCGCCAATGCTAATGTCCAGCTCGCTAAATGGCTGAATAACGCCTGTTATTTGACGATTTGGAAACTGGGTGTTATCGACTTCTCCGCCACTATTAATCGTAACGTCTCGCTCAAACACGGTAACGCTTTGAGAAAAAAGGTAGCCCGCCGCTGCAACAGCACTAGTAGGGAATGACATTTACTTAATCCCGTAAAAATCTTTATTTAACTTTTTCATGATAAAGAAAATATCTTCCTGGTGGTTTCTTGAAAACAAAATCCCATCAGGCAATTTTAAAAAATCATCTCTGTTAAGTATTTTCACAATTAACCCTTACGATTTTTTTTAGTAACCAAGTATGTCAAAGTTTGACGCATCAATCCAGTATCAATCAATGGGTTATCAGAGCCTTTTGTAGCAACGGTTATAGGCGAATTGGGAGGCTCTCTTAGTTTGGTTATCGTATCTTTAAATATGTTAGCTAGCTTCGGTCCCATTAACTGCATAAATTTGGTTGGCAAATTTGGAGGCGCGCTTTTTTCAACCATTTTTCTTGCTAACTTCTTGGTCTCTCGCTGCATTAATTTTTTAGCCGGTTTTTCGCTAAGCTTCATAAAAGGACGCGGCGGTATTTTTTGAGATGTTGAACCAAACTCATTAGTTGCGGCCACGTCAATGACGCGAGGTGGCGATTCTGATTTTACAAAACTACGAGGATTCTTAGGGTCTCTTACAGAAGGGTAAACAATTCCTCCTGTTAGCTCTTTAGGAAAACCAACCTCAAGAACAGGCAAATTCTTCCCCATCCTTTTTGAAATTTTTTTAAGCATGTCAGGATTGGTTTGCTTAACTTTAACCGTAAAAGAAGCCATCGGAGCCACACGTATTAGTAATAGCCAGCGTCCCTATTGGCATTTGACGATATTTTAATGCTAAAAACGCCACGCCGTAAGGCGTTGAGCTATAGTAAGCATCCAGTGGATTCCCGGATGTTTTTTGCATGCTTGCGCCATATGAGACTGATAGCCCATCAGCAGATGCTGATGTCAAGCTTCCGGCCGTAGGGTTGGAAATAACGTTTCCATTGCCATCAACATTACTTGCCACCTGTACATTCTGACCCCATGCGATTTGATGAGCCGCCAAATAGAGCTGGGCTTCAGCAAGCGTGCATCCCCACTGATTCTCATCAAGTACGCATCCTGCGCTGTCTAAATTGTTTTGCACTGTTGTGTCGTCAACCGTATTCAGGGCTGGGAAAAGCTGTCTAAATGTCGTTAAATCGGCTGTATAACACGAACGGCAACCCATTTTATTCTGTCGTTAATTTTCTGGATGGATTGGCGGTAACTTCTACTGCCTGTGTTTGAATAACAGATGTAGACCCTCCGTCTTGTTTAAGCATGTCGCCTTTTGAGGGGGTAAGCTTGTGAGGCGCATCAACCCAATCACGAGAATCTGGCGAATCCTTTAAAGAAGTAATCTTAAGGGATTGTGTTTCTACCAAATTTCTGACGCCTAAACTGTGATGCATAAATTTTTCAAAATCGCTTTTTAGAAATTTAACAGAGCTTCCAGGCGCGACACGTGACTTTTTAGAGTAAATAACATTTCTTGACAGTGTTTGCGCCTGTTCCGCTTTTAAATTTAAATCCAATAATGGGCGCGGCATAATCCATCCGCACCGCATATTGTTATAAACCCTAATGTATGAAACAGCGACGTTGCCATTTTCGGCTTTTTCTTTTGCTGAAGCTTTAGTCGTAGACTTTTTAGTCGTAGACTTTTTGCTGTTTTCGTTATCTTTTGCTGCGTTTGTCATTTCATTTCTCCAATTTGATTAAATGCCGTCGTGATACAGCATGCTGTTAGGATAAGGAATTAATAAGTTTGAAATTTCACCTCTATAGGAGTATTGCATTCCGTAAGGAGTGGGGATAACCCTTACAATTTGAAAATCAACAGGGTTAGCAATAAAAAAGTTCTTTGGCTTTTTCTCGTAAGCAATCATTCGGTCAACCCCAGCACCGCCAGCTTCTGACAAATAACGGTATGGGTAAATATCAATTGTTCCGCCGCTAGCTGCAGGAGAAAGCCCTTGTGTTCTAACATAATTCAAAATGGTTTCGTCGTTAGCGCGTGCACCAGCCTTGGTTGTGGCAATTAAATTGTATTGAGATATTGGCAGCAAAATAGTATTTGCGTAACTAACAGTATTTGAGTTTTCAATAACGGCCACTAATGCGCTTTGAATATCTGCAATAATTTGCTCTGGGTCTAATGTCGCCCATTGACCAGCAGCAGTAGCTATATCAACATTTGGATTATTAATAAAACCAGGATAATGTGGCGCAGCTGCTGAATCCTGGATAGTGTCTCCAAAGATTAACATTCTTTCGTAAGCTTCTTTCATAGCCGAGTTGGCAATCTTAGGCATACGCTCCATTACATCAGGAGAAAAACCTCCTCTGGATAAGATTTTGCTTTGTTGAATTGTTTTGTCATCCAACGCATTACTGATTGAATAATCAAACAGCTGAACGGTTAACTTTTGAGTTGTCATTCCCATTGTTGGCACATCGATGGAATCTCTTGCTCGAATTTTTGCCTGGCCACTCCAGTCGTCAACGAATTTTGAAACATATTCATTGCCTGACTCAACGCCCATATCCCAAGACTCCATCGGGAAAGTCATAGCGTACAAAAGTTCGGGACGCTCTACTTCTAATCTGCCTTTTGATAATGCTTCGAGAGCGTGCATGAAAAATGTATTAGAGGCTTGTTCGTTTAAGTTACCATTAGTGACTGGCATGATATTTACTCCATTAAAAATCTTGCTTAGTTAAACAAATTGAATAACACCAATTTGGTCTACATCTGTTGCGGTTTTTGTGGTATACCAAATCGCATTGGGCACTTGAACCAAATTGGTGCCTGCCGCATTTGTAAACTCACCTGGGAACAAATTAACAGGGGTCGTGACATCAGCTAACGCAACATAAACATCATCACCAAAAGTAACGGAAAGCCCAGATGCTTGGCGAACCCACAACTTAACCCCTTTTCCTAAAGGAATAATGGGCGCAAAAGTTTTCTCAGGAAATCCTGCTTTTCTATCGCCTTCGGCAGCACTGTTAAGATTACCCACCATTGAACGAAGGGTAACGCCCACGTAATTTGCGCTGTCAGTATCTGTTGAAATTGGGGCGCGAACACTAAATGGCTTATTGGTAGGCAGCGTTCCATCGCTGTTGTCTTGAACAGTTCCGCGAACCACTAGACGCCCACAATAGATAAATTGCTCAGTGGTAGATGTGTCGGCCTCAACTGGGAAAGATTCAGCTACATTGTTCCATGCATCTTTAAGCTCAAAATATTGGCCAGGCAGGCCTCCGCCGTGATAATCAGGATATTCTTTTTGAACAAAAGGGACAGATTGAATAAATGGCATAGGGTTGCACTCCGTTGCAATTGCACGCCGCATCCTGCGACGCTGTATTAAAATTTATCGTTTTAAAGCAGCTAATTGGTTGTCATGAAACTGTTTAAGGCGTTTTTCACGAGACTCTTGAGAGTTTGGGTCTTCAGTTAGCCCGTCAGACATTTTTTTGTTTAAAGTCTTGGTCATCTCCAAACCTGAAATTTGAGATTTTTCTGAAACATCGCTTAACTCAACTAGCGTGTCAAAGCGACCGCGTAAGCTAGCATCATTGTCTAAATCTTCCTTAGACAAATCTGGTTTTTTGTTCATTGCACGCACAGAAGTAACCACATGGCGATGTAAATCAACGCCTTGTAGCGATTTAGCTTTTTCACTTGCTTCCTGTAAAGTTGCATCGTCAACTCTACCTTTAAGTGAATTGTAAACTTTGTCAGCTTCTTCACGTTCTTTTACCATTTTATTAGCCGCTTCCATCAAAATATCAGGATTTTGCAACTCTTCAATCATGGCTCTCAATTCTTCAATTTTCCCAGATTTTTCTTGCACTTCATTTTGAGCTTTCTCAAGACGAGAATGCGCACCAGTCAACTCGGATTTAACTTTGTCGTATTCGTCACGATTAATTAGATTGGCTATCAAGCTTTCTTTTGCGTCCATCTCTTTCTCTAAAGAATCCACATCTTTATTGAGAACGTGGATTTTTGAGTTTCCTACCTTCATTAACGTCAACTCATTTGACATGTTCTTACTCCGTTTGTTTAAAATGCGAACATCGCTGCCCGCTCTTCCTTCACCTTCGCCAACCAATGCAACATGATTATATTGAATGTTGCGTTGAATGCCGTCGTATTGTTCGCCATCTTCGGTAATGCCAGGCGTCCAATCAACCTCCATCAAATAACCTGCAGATTGCTCTACTAGCTTACCTGGGTCGTCATCATCTGCGGTAATGCGTTCAATAGCATCTGAATCGGTTACCAAAATATCAGCAAATACCATCTTAGAGGCTGGGTCATAAGTGGGTGTTCCAGCAATGTTCCCAACATCTTGAGTCCCCAGCGTAGATTGCCAAATATGGTCAATGCTAACTGGGCGACCTTCTAATGAGCCTAACGCGCCTTCCTTGGCTAGCTCCTCTTGTGGAACATACAACCTAATTTCTTTGCGAGTTTGCAAAGGTGCCGGCATATTTTCAAAATTTAATTCATCAGGTGAATAAGAGAGGACGCAGCTCCTCAGCACCGATGTTTTACATCTCAAAAAACCGGCATGGTCAGTTCTCCAAGATTTTACAGGAGTTGCTGCGTTACATACGCGAATTTGCGTTGCTGTGCTTCCCTGCATCTCGCCAGACTCATTACAAGATTATTCGGTTGATTATTTTACGCTTAGTAAAAATAAATGTCAAATGTTATTTTTGATAAATTGCCAAGAAAAAGTTTTTATTAGCTGAAGAGAGGGCGGGGAATCCCCTAAAATTTCATTTGCAACCATAACATTTTTGTACTGGTTCAGTGCAACGCACTATTTATTCAGGACTGCTATTGTTGCTATTTCCGCTATTTTATTTAATAAATTGATTGAGGCAGGTGCGAAAAATCAGTAGGCGGCCTACTAAAGTTTGGGAGCCTAGTAGGCAGCCTATTGATTGGCAGTATAGAAATCGAATGAAATCATTCGATTTTGAATGACGTCATTCGTTTTAAAGGGTGTATCATGTTAAACGAACGCAGCAAGAAGATAGCATCCCAATTAAGGGATGCTATCCGGTGACTTAAATGTAAAAGTTTTAAAATACGGGGGGACGCTTGGTGACTAACTATGCCTCCTAAGCAAAAGTTAACCAGTTCGATTCTGGCGTCCTCCAAGACCACCAATGAGGCTTTTAAGAAACTCTTGGTTTCACCTCAATAACGTATATTGAGCATGTGCTTGGTAGGATTCGAACCTACTGCCCTTGGCTTAGAAGGCCAATGCTCTATCCAAATGAGCTACAAGCACAAAATAAAGCTATGGACGGTATTTAGAACTATCAGACCTTAAATACCGCCCACAACAAACAAAACTTGCGAGGATAAATCGGAATTTTATTCCCGCAAAAAGGCTTTGCTGAGATAGGCTTATGCGTATCTCAGCAAAGGGAATTGTCTAACTGAGCGAAGCAATTCCCGCCTGCTTTATGATTAGAGCAGCTCTCACAACAGTTGAACTATACCACGATTTCAGATGGGTTGCATCATAATATTGCAACACGACATGCACGACTTCCACGACATGGAATGAAACATTTTAAAAGGTAAGCCGCCTAACAACAATAATATTCAACGCGAAATGATTATCTTAAAATCAAGAATTTTGAATCAGTGATTTTAGCTGATTTTTACCATTTTCATTTATGGGTGCCACCGATTCTTTTGTCTTATCTAAGATACCCATACTTTTCATCTTGGCAGTAAATTCCATACACTTGCGAACGTTTTCGTTGAATTCCCCTAAGAGGATTTTATTTTCTTCATTATTGAGAATTTTTTAATACTTTAGTGTTATGTCTTGGAGGACGGTACTAGGGTTTTAAATCAAAGAACGATGGCAGATGCATTTTCTATAAAATCAAAAGGCGGGAATGTTTTTATGAGAAGTATGCGTTCACAAAGCATAGGATCTCAACTCGCAGATAAAGTGAAGAATAAATTAGAAAACCCCATTATATTCAAACCCTTAAAAGGGGATCGCACTCACGGATTAGAAGCTGATATTTTGGTGGATGTTTGCACTGCAATATTAGGCGCAAAATTAAGCCCTCAGCAAGAAAATATTGCTGCTCAAGCCCATATAATTCTTAATGCCTTTGCAAAAGTTGGTATTACTGCATTAGTTGATCTTGAAGATTAATTAAAAAGCTGTATTAATTTTTGTTTTACTATACAATTATTGCTACCTTAAACTGGAACATTCCGTTTCATAATAAAGCGCGACCATTTATGCGTAATATAGACAAGTCAAGCGGCATTCAAGACAAAACAAATAGAAAAAACCCTGAATACCGCTGACTTTATATGTATAAGCAAGCAAATTATACCGCAACCTTAGAATTTTGCAACATATGTTCCATTTTGGAAAATATCACTTGCGGTAGCGTTTATGCGTAAACCCGTATTGACTTTGCAAAAGTTTATTTTATAATGACAATGATTTGATAGATTTTTGTCTTCATTATTCAAATCCTCCTTGTAAGTTGAATATAGCTAGCCCTTTTGGGCTGGCTATATTTTTAATTAAATAATATATCCTCAACATCAATAATTGGCCTAGCCAAGCAACGGCAATTGTAAGCATCTCCAGGCAAACCATCCGCAAAAGGCTTGTTGTAATAATACGTTTTATTATTTCTTTTGTAATGATTGCCATGCCCCCGTGTTGGCTTTGGATAAAGACCTGACGGGTTACCAACCACTCGCCTATCGTTTGCAGTTATCCAATCATATTTTTTTGCGCCTAATGCTTGATTCCGTGTGTGAGAAAGCGAAGAAGTTATTTTAGCGGTTTGGTCTCTAGCAATAAAACGCGCCCGTCTGTCTGATATGCCGCCAATATCTTGTATTCTACCTGCCAGACTTTTGCCACTTTTTTGGTCTTGCCCTCTAAAATTAGCACTAATGGCTTGCGTCAAATCTTTGAAATACTGCGGGGAAATAGTTTTAATTAGCTCGACATTTTCGGCAATAAACACTTCTCGCAATGCGTTTAGCGTGTCGACCTCTGTTGGATTGGGCAATAGCGAAACATCCGCTGCATTAACGTTAACAGCTCTGGCAACAGATGAAATAAGCCGCTGTCTCGTATGCTCGTCTAGGTCACCAACAAAGTTATCAGCAACCTGCTCAGTTACACGTGAAACTTGACCATTTATCCTATTCGATTGGGTAAAAATATAATCATTGATTAGTGATAGCGGCTGGCCTTGCTCTACCATTTTTTTGGTGTTTTTCCCAGTCTTGCGCAATTCTTGAATTATCAACCTTAATTGCTGATAATAATTTAACTCTTGCCTGCGTGGTGGTTTAACGGGAGGCAGCTTGATATTTTTTCGTCTAAACTTAGACTTGTCTTTATTGACTCGAATCGGCATCTTGATTGCCTTCTTCAAAATCGTTACTGTCGTCTTCAGGCTCAGAAATATCAATCAGTGATGGTTTCACGTCTGTTACAAATATTTCCCTTGCTTTTGATTCTTCAATTGCTTGCTCGTCATCCATAATCCCTCTGTCAACGTACGATAGAATTGTGTTAGCGTCAGTTTGGCGAACTTGCGATTGTTCAGCTTCAGATAGATTCCACAACGGTGGGAATATCACTTCTACTTCTTCGGGGGATTTATCAATGCCGGCTGCTGGTAATATAATAGGCAATAGTTTCTGATGAATTTGTGGTGCAATATGAAAACGTTGGTAAGCCGATATTCGGTTATTGTAATTCTCTAAGTCAGCTTCTCCTGTTGAATTCAACCCACCAGGGGAAATGCCAAGAAATTTTGTAAGCGGAATTGTGTCGACATTGGCTATGACTGACAGTTGTTTATCAATCAAATCTGGTATGCCCGCCATGTTTGCTGTCAATGTTTTGACGTCGGCTTGGCTTCCGGGGGCGGAGTTAATCAAACCTGCTTGATGTATTGACATGAAATTAAGCATTTCTTTCAAAGAAGAAAGTACATTTCTTGAATTGTAAAATGCTGATGGCGTTTGAATATCGCCAATAAAAAGCAGCATAGATGCTCGCTGCATCAAATGATAGGCAGCTTGCCTTAACCCTTGCGCCCTAATAATGTCATCACGCGCCCTTAGCAACAAGGGGTAGCCCATTCCATCCTGCCGATGATAATACGCTGAGTAAGCCCCAGCATAGCCAAGTTGTGACCCAGCCCCACACAATGGTTTGCCATCAAACACCATCATACGGTTGTTAGCCACTTTGTAACCTTCGATATCGTAGTTTTCTGCACCGCAATATCCAGGCTCCAAGGGGTTCGATTCGTAATTAGCTTTTGAAATGCATCCTCTATGAATAGGGTTTAAGAACAACAAATCATTTTGCTTTACTTGAGAAGCATCTATAGGGATTGATGGGTCATCAACAAAATCTCGCATACCTAAGAACATGGCACTTCCGCCGTATATTCTTTCCATGCGCAAACACTGCTCTAGCTTTTTATGGAAATCTAGCAAATTTAGGTATTCATTTAAACGTTTCTGCTCGTCCTCATCAAGCCCTCTAAATTCGATTGGTTCCCTCAATGCGTCTTCTATGGGAATATCAATTAGTCTTTGCGCTTCCCAGCTGCCGTAATACAAATTGTCCGTTTCATAAAACCAATACCACGATGAAACACCATAAAAATTAGAAGCGAGAAAATTATTTCCTGATGCGCCAAAATCTGAACAACTTCCTTGGCCAGATGCTCTATTAGCAACAGAATTTTGTATTTTTGTTTGATTTGATTTTCCTTCTGCATTTGCGAGCATAGGGAAAATTTCGTTGACCAATCCCATTAAACAGCTTCCTTGCTTGGGTAATACGGGGTGATGCTATGTAACTTGCATGTAATGTGTTTTGAAATAATCTTCGTCAATTAACCACATGTCGTCATGATTGTTTCGATTCCGGCAAATCATATCGCCGGTTTTTGGGCTGCCTTTTTTCAAATAATAATCTGCAATATTAATTTCTGCAGGCAATTTTTCGCCTTCAACATAACGTCTAATTTCGGTTACGGTAACCTTTTGATACAAATTGAAATCCGGGACATATTTTGACATATTTTTACTCAAAAATTTATTTTGTACAAAACAGGATTTCAATTCCTAATTTGTAAAAGAAAAGCTGCCAAGGTTGCGCATAAAACAAAATTTCATAGGCGTGACAGCTATGCTGGATTAATTTTACTCAAAAACGCATTAAAATGCAATAAGCAATTTATTTTTCATCGTAGCAATTTGTCTCTTCTAATAATTTCAAAACATCTTTAGAGAGCAAAATATAGCCAACATCTATACCATGCTCAAAGCTATTAAAGTAACTGTATTTCTTTCTCTTTTTCTTGTTATCAATTTCAATAGTTTTATTTAAAATGGTTTTTTCTAAATCTTCAATCAGTTTTTCAGGTTTCATTTAATCCTCCTTTGGTAGGTAACGTTTAAAGTTCCTCTTGTTGTTGTCAACCCTGCAGACAAAACCTTCTATTTCCAAATCTTCTATTGTTTCTCTCAAAGTTTCCATTGATATTTTAAAACCAGACACCTCTGTTGCAATAAATTTTTTAATATCGGCCGCCATTGCTCCTTTTTTCCCCGCCTTAACCAATTTTTCCGATACCTTTTTAATTGCAGATAAAACAATACTTTTTCTACCAGCTAGCCTTTGATTAATATCGTGACGCCTTGCTCCAAATTTTGACATTCCATTATCCTTTTTCTTTTGAAAGATTGTTCACTTTTTCCCTTATGGCGTCAACAATTTTCTTGGTCATTTGCTTTTCAATAAATTGCGGATTGGTGTAATACCGTTCTGCAAATTTATCATTTTGGTCAATGAATCGATAATTGGCAGGTATGGCACCTTTCCATAGCCTTCTTAATTTCTCATCATGAGTTTTTCTGTCCATTACCTCTCCTTAGTTAAACCATTTTCACGCAACGTTTGCTCAAAATTTTCAATAAATTTCCACATCTCCTGCCAACTAAAACCTTGGCAACGAAGATATTGGATTGCGCTTCCCCAAAAATAAGGCATTGA
>WLWE01000287.1_pt1 | contig 45341 bp, 50 predicted proteins | sample 6718301 | NCBI WGS metagenome assembly WLWE01 (sample SAMN12718691, study PRJNA515312) | sponge metagenome | isolation source: marine sponge | host: Mycale hentscheli | place: New Zealand: South Island, Marlborough, Capsize Point | collected 2003-05-01
GCACTTGACTTCCAGGGGCCGAAAGCTTTTGGAAAGCTGACCAATTTCAACCCACGACCCAACCATGAACAAGATCAGAAGATCGGGCAGCAAATGGCTGGCCGACTTTGTAGATGCAACAGGCAAGCGCCGCCGTGTGACCGCTGCAACCCAGCAGCAGGCCGAAGAGCGCATGAAGTTTGAACTGGCCGCTGTAGGGGGCGTAGAGCCTCGCGCAGCGGCTTTCTCTATGCGGGAAGCCATGGCCCTGACCTATGAGATGAGGTGGAAAGGCAAAGCCTGCGAAAGGACCGCAATGGGCTACTGCCAACAGGTCGTTGATTTCTATGGGGCTGAATACCCCATAGCCAAGGTTGACGCTCAATCATTCATGAGGTTGCGTCAGTTCTTCCAGCAGAAAGGCAACAGCAACGCAACGATCAACTACAAGGGCTGCTGCCTGTCGTCGATGTTGAAAAGCTCGGAGCTGATGGGCCATATCAAGGCCTCGCCCCGGCTCCCTGATCAGCTGCCAGTTGCAGCACCCAAAGACAGGGTGATCACACCACGGGAGGAGCAGGCCTTTGTCTCCTACTTCCAAGCAATCATGGAGCCAGAGGCAGCTGATGTTTTTACGTTCCTGATAAATGTTGGCTGCCGTTTCTCCGAAGCAGAGCGGATGCAGTCCGGCGAAGTTGATCTAGAGCGCCGCAGCGTCTACTTCCCGAAATGCAAGAACAACAAGCCCAGGACCGTGCCATTGACCGGCCAGGCCTTGAGTGCTGTTGAAGGCAGGATTTCGCCCGTCAAGAAGTACCGCGTGTTCAGCTACAGCTATCGGCAATACAAATATCTATTCGCCAAGGCCAAGGGTGCGCTCGGTCTGGAGTACGACAAGCAGCTTTCAATACACACTCTTAGGCACTCTTGCGCATCACGGCTAGCAGCCAAGGGCGTGAGCCTGCCAGCGATTCAGGCATGGGGTGGCTGGAGCTCCCTTGGAGCAATCCAGAAATACCTGCACCTGGACATCACAGGCCTGGAGATGGCACGCCGGGCGCTTGAGGCAGACTGTGCTCAGCCAAGTAAGCGTTTTGACGGGAATCCTGACGAACGAAAGCCTCGAATGGGAGCAGCGCCAGCGGCAGGAGAAGGCCAGACGTAGATCAGAAGAAGCAAGAGCCACCAATGACCGAAGGCTGAGGGAGTTCGGGAAAGAGAGCGCCCTCAGCTATGGCCAGCACCTGTACAAGCTCATCGTTGATGCGGTGGCCGATTCCCTGGCTGCATCGTTCGAGGAGTTCGTGCTGGATCCACGCAAAGCCAGGCAACACGCAGCGGCGATGCCTTTCTTCAACGAGTGGAATTCAGTCCACCACATAGCAGCCGTCGCAACAACTGCCGCTATTGATCAGATGAGTCGCAGGCAGCGATACCCAACGTTCCTTCAAAATCTTGGCCTAGCAATCGAGCGGGAGAACCGGCTGATCAAGCTCGGCAAGAAAGCTCCGATGGAGCTCCGCAGCATGATGCGCCACGGCATGAGCCGAAAGAGCATCGCCAAGAAAGAAATAATGAGAGCGTTCAATTGCCCAGTGCTGGAGTGGAACGACATGACCCGGCTACAGGTCGGTGCGTTCCTGGCGCAGCCCATCTTTGACACGGAGCTGCTGACCACGATCCTGGTGCGCAAGGGCAAGACGACACCCCGGCTAGTGGTGCCCACTAAGCAGGCCGAGGGATTCATTCGCAGCTGTAGACCGGCGGCTTATCGGATCAACCAGCTGTCGATGCTGGTGCCGCCCCGTGACTGGCAGCCAGATCTATATGGAGGTGGCCAGCTCGACAACCAGGAGCCGCTGGTCAAGCCGGTGCTCTATGACGCCAGTGAGAGCAACGCTCTAGACCATTATCTGGCGGCAGACCTTTCGACTCAGATCAAGGGCCTCAACTACCTGCAAAGCCACAGGTTGCGGGTATCGAGTGAGATCGTTGCAGCCCAGCGCCCAGCTTGGGAGGGTGGAATCGAGGGGCTGTGGCCGTGCTCCAGAAATCCCCCTGAGGTGCCGGATCGGTTGGGAGATGACCCGAGCCCGTTCGAGCTGAAGGCCCGCAACAACGCCGCAGCAGCAGCTCACCGCGACCGTGAGACCAATAGGCACAAGCGGATCAAGATTGAGCGTTCGCTTCAGATTGCGGAGGAGGTGTCCGGGCGTGAGATATGGCAGTCCTGGTACATGGATTTCAGAGGCCGTGCCTATACGTCGAATGCCTGCGGCAGCACGCAGGGCCCTGGCTACGAGAAGGCCCAACTTGCCTTTGCCGAACAACTGCCAGTGAACGTAGAAGCGTTCGAGTGGCTCCTCAAGGCTGCTGCTGGACACCATGGGCTAAGTCGTTCCACCTGGAGTGAACGCCTGGAGTGGGGCCAGCAACACGTTGATCAAATGGTTGCCGCAGCGGAAGACCCGCTCGGAAAGCTGGAGCTATGGAGATCAGCGAAAGACCCGTGGCTCTACCTGCAAATGTGCTTCGGCGTTCGTGATGCCAGAGCTACAGGCAAGACCGGTGTGCCAATTCGATTCGATCAGACGACATCAGGCCCAGGGATCCTCGCTGCACTGACCCGCAACGGGGAGATTGGCAGGCTCTGCAACCTGTACGGCAATGAGGTGAATGATCTTTACTCGGTCGTAGCTGAAGCCTGCACCGCAGCTCTGACCAAAGACCTTGAGCTTGGGGATCAGAAGCAAAAAGCCTTGGCAGAGCTCTGGTTGCAGCATGGGTGCAATAGATCACTCGTCAAGGGGCCTTGTCTGAAGGTGCCGTATGGCGCGACGTGGATGTCGGTCGCTGATGGCCTAGTGGCATCGATGGAGCAACACATAGGCTACGTGCCATTAGATGAGTACATCTACAGGATTTCGATCCCATCGAAATACTTTGCTTCGATTGTTTGGAATGAAATGAAGGCCGTCATGACTCCGGTGCTGGAGGTGAAGGCATGGCTGCGCGACAGCTGCAAGCGGGTGCTCGCCAAGCAAGTACCGATGGAGTGGAGCTCACCTAGCGGCTGGCCGATGCGAGCAGCAGACAGGGAGCCAACCAAGCGCAAAGTTCTCACCTTGCTATACGGCAAGAAGGTCGGCGCAACGATTGCTGATCAGCCAAAAGATGCGCCGCTGAGTGCAAGCCAGTCCAACAGAGGGCTGGTGGCCAATACGATCCATGCCCTGGACTCCGCACTGGTCCATAAAATCCTTTGCAGGGCCGCAGAACAACAGCTCCCTGTGCTGCCGACCCACGATTGCTTTGCCTGTCATCCAGCCAATGCAGGGCAGCTCCATAAGATGCTGCTGCATGAGTTCGGGAACCTTTATCGGATGCCTGTACTGGAGCAGATGAAAGCTGAGATCGAGGACAGGACAGGGGTCAAGCTCAAGCCGGTGCCCAATCACGGGACGCTGGACCCAATGGCAATCGGCAGCAATCCATATCTATTCAGCTGAAGAGGCTTGACGGAGTTCTGCGGGTGCGTAAAGTAACGGGGCAGCATGTCTGCACTGTTTTCAACACACCCCCCTCCATTTCATGGCAACAGAATTACTGCGCACTCCCATCGTTGAGGTGCGCTGGTGCCAGCTGCTTGGCAATGCCCGCAGCAACAAGTTTGATCCGACGAAAAACCCTACGTGGGAGATCGAGATCATTCTTGAAAACGACAACCCTGAGCACGTTGCTTGGTGCGAATCAATCGAAGCTCAGTTCGAGAAGCTCCACGAAGGAGAGAAGAAGCACACTCACTGGCTGCCAATCAAGGCAGACAAAGAGCAGCCCAAGACACGTCAGTCCTGCCGCTTCAAGCTTCCTGAGTTCACCTACAAGGACGGCAATAAGTCAGAAGGCCCAGTCGTTTACGACGCTCAAGGCAATCACTGGCCTGCTGAAAAGCTGATCGGCAACGGCAGCAAGATGCGCATCGGCTTTGACATCTACGGCTGGAAAGCACCGACCGGCTGCGGCATGACGCTGCAACCCAAGGGTGCGCAGGTCATCGAGTGGATTGCAGCGCCAATGACCAAGCCATCAAGTGCTGCGGACTTTGGCTTTGAGGTGGCTCCTGCAACCGAATCAAAGATCCCGTTTTGAAGCGTTAGCCGAAACGGGGATTCCCGTTTCCAACCTGTCTCTCACAAACGGAAAGAACCCAGTCCACCACTGACTTTCTCAATAAGCAATGAAAAAACCTGAAAACACTACGGCTATCTGGATCAGGGCAAAGCTCCGCGCCAACCAGCCGTTCCTGCTCGATGAACTGACCCCCTCTGGCTTGAAGCTATCCGTGGCTTTGGGCTGGACAGACGACAGATTCGGCTACCGCGCTGCCAAGAAGAAGGTGGCCGACCGGGTGCCAGCCCGCGACTGGAGTCTCATCGATCCAGAAGGCCCTGAATCTTGCCCTCAAAAACCTGAGGAAATAGATAGCGGCAAGAATAAGGGCTCCTATTTATTTGTGCAAAAATCTGCACAAATAGATAGCGGCAAGAATAAAGGCTCTAGTTTATTTCCTCAAAAATCTGAGGAAATAGATAGCGGCGAGACTAGGGGCCGTAGCAAGCAATCGGTGGCCATCAGCGCCAATGGCATGAAGCACCTGCTGGCTCATGTCCCGGATCAGGAGTTGGCTAATGCCTGGCTTCAGTACCTGATCGACGCCGAGCACAAGCTTCGACTGTTCAGGGAGGCCACCGACCGAGACGAGCTGACAGGCTCACACAAGAAGAACCATGGCGCTGTAATTGACCGGCACGGGGTCAAGAGAGGCCAATCAATGATTGCCATTGCCAACAACACTGTCTTCGACAAATCGAAGCAAGGGATGCAATCACTTGTTAAAGACACAAAAGATCTCAAAAGCAAGCCCGAAAACATCAATCCTTGGGATCACGCAACATCAAAAACGATGGCGGTAAAAGATGTTCTTGCTGGGAACCTGAAGCTCGCGGCCCAATACGCGACTGGGCAGACGACTGTCCATCAGGTTGCGAACGTAGCCTCGAACGCAACACTTAACGCCGTCGAGCTAATAAGCGGCGGCGCAGACATTATTCATGTGCCCAAAAGCAAGGGCAACGGTCATCGTCGATGCGTTGCGTTTGAGGTTAGAGAAGGTCTAGCTCTGCCCCCGGCAAGGGCGAAGCAGGAGATGCGTAAAGACACTGAACGTCGCAAGGCAGAGAGAGAATTGCCTCAACAAGAACTGTTCTAAAAACACAAACAATCATGCAACGTACTAATGGAAAGCCCTTCTATTCCCAGGCTGACGAAGACGCAGCGATTCAGATCCAGCTACTCACTGAGATCAAACAACTCCTTCTGCGAGTTGTCAAAGTTCAGGAGCCTCCGACGCTTCCAGATATTCCGTCGCCAGCTCCGCGCCGCGCTCCTCGCAAGGCTGGGAATGCAAGGCTGTGAGTTCACGCTTCCGCTGAGGCCCATCAGCAAAGCAAGGCCAAGATCCTTTCAGGGACAGGCCCGGCCCTACATGCCTGCTGCATACAAGCAGTGGATTAAGGACGCTCGGATGCACCTGGGCGAGTGGTGGACTAATCCGCCGCTTGAACATGTTGATGAGCTAGCTGTTCACTTCTATGGCCCAGCCAGAGGCGACCTCGACAACAGGGTTGGCAGCCTGCTCGACGCCATGAATGGTCTGGTGATTGTTGATGACAACGTGAATGTGCTGCCTCGCATGAGGCTTGCATTCACCAAGGCCAAGACTGCGGACGCTCGCATTTATATCCGCCTGACATGGAGGGACGAATGATTGAATGTCCCACATGCCGTCACACGCAATCAACAATCAAGGAAACAAGAAAGCGCGATGGCTACATCGAACGCCGTCGCACTTGTGACAACTGTGGCCATGGAATGATCACCAAAGAGTTCAGTTCAAATGCAATCTCCAAGCTGCTAAATGAAGCGCAAGAGAAAGCATTAGACGTTGCCGTCCAGCTATTTGGAGGGCGATGAGTGACAGTCCTTCCTCTCGTTTTATTCGTCATGACGCCTGCCCTAGCTGTAACAGCAGCGATGCGTTGGCGGTCTATGACGATCACGAACATTGCTTTTCCTGTAATTACGACAAGCAGCACAAAGAAAAAAAGGAAGCACCTTCCGAGGCGAGATCTGTTCAGGCAATGAATGAAATCCAATTCGACTTAACCGAGCCACATAGGGGCTTGGATAAAAGGACGCTGGATTCCTATGGCATCGGATTCAAAAAAGGCTTCATCGTCTATCAGTACCGCAACAAGGACGGCCAGCACGTCGCTCAAAAGATCAGGGCCATCGAAGCTGATGACGACGGCAAACGTCTGACTCAGTGGAGAGGCTCGGCCAAGGAGGCCACTGGTTTCGGCCAGCACCTGGCCAACCCGGCCAAGCACAAGGCGATTGTGATCTGCGAAGGGGAGCTCGATGCGCCCAGCGTTTACCAGGCTTTCGGCGGCAAGGTTGCTGCAATCTCAGTACCTAACGGTGCTCAGTCAGCAGGCAAGTTTGTCCGTGATCACCTTGATGAGTTCCTGAAATTTGAATCTGTCGTCGTCTGCACTGACAACGACGAGCCAGGCAATGCCGCGGCCACTCAAATAATGGATTTGTTTGAACCCGGCAAGGTCAAGCGTGCTGTGCTCCCTTGCAAGGACGCAAACGCAGTTCTGACGGAGATGGGCAGTCATGTCCTGAAGGAAGCCGTTGAAGCAGCGCGTGAGATTCGCCCGGATGGGATCAGACCCGCCAGCGATTACGCCGGACTGGTGTTAAAGCCACCTGATCGCAGGGCCACTGACTGCGCTTTCTCTTTTTGGAACAGCAAGACCCCGTTCTATGACAACCAGCTGATCATCTTGATCGCTGGCTCAGGGATTGGGAAGACCACGTTTGCCAGGTCGTTGTGCCTGCACGACATGGAGCGCGGGATCAAATGCGGCTGGATCGGCCTAGAGGAGACAGCTGAAGAAGCTGTGTTCCGCTTCGTTGGTGCTGCTGCTGGTGTCCAGCTCCATGCCCGGCAGAGCTATGGCGAGCTCACTCCGCAGCAACTGCTGGACATTGAACAGGCTGATCGCTTCGTCACTGGCAGCGGAATGCTGGAGCTATTCGATCACTTCGGATCGCTCGATGAGGAGTCAATCCTCAACCGGATGAACTACATGGTCAGGTCGCTGGGTTGCCAGCACATCTACCTCGATCATCTAACTATTATCGGCTCCGGCTTAGCGCAGGACACCCGCCACCTGGACAGCTTGATCACCAAGATCAGGTCATTTATTGCTGCAACTAAATGCACGGTGTTTGCTATCTCCCATCTGTCCCGATCGCAAGGGCAGAATTTTGAGAATGGCGACATCCCTGAGTTACAGAACATCAGGAACAGTCATTCAATTGTGCAATTAGGCGACACGATCTGGGCTCTTGGTCGTAAGCGTGGAACGCAGCTGACTCATTCTCACTGCTTAAAAAATAGGATGCTGGGCCGTCTTGGCTATGCAGGATCCTTTGAATTTGACGAAGCAACTCAACGCCTTGATCACAAATGGGTAGACCAGGCCAGCAGCTTCTGAATTGGACTGATCTGAAGATCGGCCAACTCGTTCATTTCTTTACCGGCGCAGGCTGGAAAAAGGCAACAGTCCTGTCGAGGACAGACCACTCAGCAAAAGTTCTTTTCACTCAAGGAAACAATGAAAGACAAATCACGATCACGGATGAACGAAACATCAGAACAAAAGATTGTCCGAATGGAAAAGGTGTTCAATCAGTCGGAGATGAGTCTGCTGACGGGCGACATCAGACGCCTCTTGATCTGGGCCTATGAGAGTTACAGCAAAGCATTTTCAAAGGGCGACACCAACGAGTCAATGTACTGGGATGGCTACATCCGTGCGCTGCACCACGTACTAGAAGGGATCGGACAGTAATGACAACATCAACAGCATCAGTCGTGCTCTGCCCTAAGTGCGGCACGCAGACGGCCACCTATTGCTACGGCACCAAGAAGCCTGACGTGAAAGTCAGGTACAGAAGATGCCCCAAGTGTGAAAACAGGCTCAAGACTATTCAATACTTTGATGATCTTGAGGCAGGCGAAAAGATTGTTCCGACAATGACACTAGAAGAGCAGGGAAAGTTTCTTGCTGAATGCCGCGCCAAGGTTGCCAGGCAAAAGGGCAGGAGAAAAGCAATGAATCAAATAAAACTATCCGAACGAGAAGTAGCTGAAATCAAGTACCTCATTCATAACGGCATCCAAACGCAGGCTTACACCGCCATGCAATACGGAGTGGAAAAAACTTCCATCCATCGCATTGCTACCGGCGCTTGCTTCGCTGATGTCCCAACCCCCAAATCATTGGCAGACCTATGAACATCTACATCGACATCGAGCCTGAAGCATTTGCTGCAAGCAGGCGGCATGAGTTTGAGTTTCAGATCAGCGACTACAAGTGGACCTATCACACGCGGATTGATTACTGCCTCAAGGATTTAACTGGTCAGCTAGAACAACTGCAAAAACATGCACCAAACCACACGCAAGTGCTGTGCATGGGACACAAGAGCAATTTTAGATATGCAATTTATCCACGTTATAAAAGTAATCGCAGGGGGATCCGCAAAGCAGCAGGCTACGGGGCCTTAAGGGAATGGCTGGCCAATAACTATGAGTCAATCATCCTGCCAAACGTCGAGGCCGATGACGCCCTGGGCCTATCGGCTGGCCCTGATGATCTGATCTATTCCAAGGACAAAGATCTGCGCACCATCAAGGGAGTCCACATGGAACCCAACGGTGAGCTGACAGAAGTAACCGAGCTTGAGGCCAACCGTAATTTCTACAAGCAGGTCTTGACCGGCGACAGCACCGATGGCTACCCCGGCTGCCCTGGCCTGGGCGTCAGCGCCAAGTTCTTCAGCAGCGACGACTGGCTCAAGTGTTACACCGAGATCGACTTCTGGCAGCTTGTTCAGGGCCAGTATCTATTGGCGACCAAGAAACTATTTGATCGCCATGAAGTGACGGACCCGCTCAAGTTCTGTATGCAGATGGCTCGTGTTGCTCGGATCCTTAGACCAGGCGAATACGACCATGACAGCGAAAAGCCTGTCCTATGGGATGGGCCGGGTTAGAACTGGGTGGTCTACGTCCCCGTAATAGATGGCTGACCCCATCCAGTTGACCGACGCGGCCAAGTTTTACAAGCAGGAATCACAACAGGTTTCTGCTTTTGAATGGCTACAGCTTCAGCAAACGGCAGAAACAATGGCCGAGTTTGCGAAGCAGTACAGGGCAGCCCCACCAGCGCCCGCAAAGCCTGAAGCCCAGCCTGGCTACATCACACCCGACTTGATGCAGGCAATCACAGGGCATCCAGCGTCGTCATTTGATGCAGCGTTCTGCAATGACTTCAATGACATGCTGGAGAGCACCGGCTTCGATCAGCACCTCGATGCCATGCAGATGCTGATGGCCAACCTGTGCCACGAAAGCTGTGGCTTTGTCTACATGAAAGAGATAGATAGTGGCGAATATCTGGACGGGCGCAGAGATTTGGGAAATATCTATCCGGGCGATGGACCCAAGTTCAAAGGCTGCGGTCCCCTCCAGGTGACTGGCAGGAGCAATCACCAAGCGTCAGCTGATTGGCTACGCGATCACCGAGGCATCGACGATGGCAAGATTATGGATATTGGTACTGATTATTCCGCTGAGCATTACGCTTTTTCCCTCGCAATTCCTTGGCTTATTAATAACGATCTACTTACTGTCTGTCTTCATCAAGGATTCGACCAATGCTGCTACCGAATCAACGGGGGGTGGAACGGCTACGACGACAGATGCAAGTGGTACGAGAAATGCAAGCAGGTGATGCTGTGATGGTGGGCTTATGTCGTCTCTATTGCTACCGGCAGGGCGTCTTCAAGTTGGTCGATGTTCCTGTCACTGAAGCCAGGAAGATGCAACGTGAGCTGACCCTTGATGATTGGGTCGTCACTCACACTGAACACGTTTAATTACCAGCCCGTAGGCTTACGACTGCACGTTCCAATCGTTCGATGCGGGCTTGCAGTTCCTCTAGCTGGATTGCTGATCGCATTGCACTGATACTTGGTCTGATCAGTCCGTCTTCATCGATCAATGCATTCTGTGTTGAATCCACACGACTCAGCACCTGGTTAACCTGCTGCAACTGCGTGAACATGTAGAGAAGCAGACTGCCTGTTGCTGTTCCACCAGCAGCAATGATTGCGTCGACAGATCGAGAGCGCCTTCTTCTTCTCTTGGGCTTCTCTGCTGGTGGTTCTTGCTTGCTCAACATCAGTCCATCTGCCCTGTATCTGTTAGCAGGCTAAGGATCGTGGCTGTAGCCAGCGTAAACATCTCCTGAGTGCGACTACCGATGGAGGGACAACGTTCGATAAATGCCATGGGTTCACCAGGGCGTATTTCCCCGCAGCGATAAATCGAATACCCGATCACCAAAAACTCAGCAAGAAAAATCGCCCCAAGCAATCTAAATAAGAAAGGCTTAGGGCGAAATGGAACCATCACTTCCGGTCGTGATTAGAGAGCTGCGTCGGTGATAAATGACATAGTTATGATTAAGAGAGAAAGTCAGGCATAAAAGACTACAGAAACCCGGCCAGCGTCTGTCGCATTACCACCGGGATATTTAGTCCATACATCACAACTTGTGGCAGTAATAGATCCTTGTCCGTTACCACTGATTGGATAGGAATCAGTAGAACTTGTGCCACTACCAGTAATTGCATAAGATGCTGTACCGAGACTCTTGGTGAAGGTAATTGTGTATTGTCCATTACCTGTTTTGGTTACGGAACTGACGTTATGGCCTCGAGCAATGGTTTTATTACCATTAGCTCCCTCACCCCCAAACACAACCCAAGCACTAGCGCCAGGGTTATTAATAGCAGCCTCAATCTGCTCCTGGGTCACCGTGTTAGGTAACTGGGCGTTGGTGGCGTTGACGGCGAAAGTAATCATACGATCGCTTCTTACATCACTTGTGGAATAGGTGTATATGGTAAAACCAGTAGCAGTTTGGTTTAGAAACTGGTTTTTAGTAGATTCCCCACCTAACGTAACTGCGTAGTTAGAGCTAGGCATAGGCGTAGTAAACACCACGTCATATTGACCTGCCGCAGTTCTAGTTACAGAAGCTACGTTATAGCTGGCATTGATTGTTCCATCACCTTCGCAACTGCCCCATGCGTCTGTACCCGTCGTGCCTTTTGGTGGGAGGGCGTTCAAGCTGTGGACGGCGAAACCACAACCTCCATCAGTAGCTGTACCACTCGAAGTGTTGGTGCTTACTAATTGAAATCCTGTCGCTGTAATATTGGCTGCTCTGACGTATCTAGTGTTGTTGGAATTGTTTGTAGAAGTTACCGCGTAATTAGCATTAGGCATTGGAGTGGTAAATACCACTGAATAAAGACCTGTCGCATCTCTTGTAACTGATGCAATGTTTTGACCTGCAAGAAAACTCCCATCACCTTCAAACCTCCCCCAAGCACTGGGACCGCTGTAGTTGATACCACTGCCTGTTGAGTTGACCGTGACGACGCCAGTGCCATCAGTTGGTGAGATAGTTACATTGTCTCCTGCAACTATTTGAGTTACACCGCCTGGGGGTGGCTCAACCCACGCACTGCCATCCCAGGTCTTAAGCGTGTCACTATTAGTGTCAAGCCACAAGCCACCATCCATTGGATCGGTAGGGGCTGTGGCTGAAACAACAGCATTTGCTGGAACATCAGAAGCCGCAACTTTGTACGTGCCGCTATCAATTCCAGTAGGACGTTGAACAACAAACAGATCGGTTTCTTTCATGGGAGTTCGTCAAGAAGGTTGATGTTGAGTGGCATGTAATTAGCCCTAAGCCCTGAAGGAGTTACGGCTGATGTAGTTGACGGGCTTACAAAGTCCCAAGCTGTTTGAGCGGCAGTTGCTAATTCAAGAACACCTTTTTGAGTTGTGCTTCCGTCCTTAACTGCAACCTGTTTTGTACTACTCGTGCCAGTGATAACAATTGGATCACTGCCAGTAACGTCCGTTACGCCGACATCAATGCTTGAAATTGAATCGTTTGTTGCTTTGAGCTGATTGGCTTGAACAACACGACCAGCAACACCTGACTGAACAGCAGCGTCATCAGCTAAACGAACAGCACCAACAGCTTGCGTTGTGCCGTTGTCAATTGAGATGCTTGGCGTCGTTCCTCCATTGACGACATCGATCGGGGCAGTTCCTGAAACATTGGTAACTGTTCCTGGTGCAGCACCACTAGAAATACCATCAAGCTTCTCTTTATCAACAGCAGATAAAGAACCAGCACTCCCGCCAACGCCAGAGCTAGAAGGCGTTGCTGCTGTAATGCTGAGACTTGGGTTTGTAGCTGTCCCTCCAGTAACGATTGGGGCTGTAGAGCTAACAGTTAGGACGCCTTGCTCTCCAGAGCCAGAAGCGTTCAGATCCCAAGTCGAGCCATTCCAAATGGCCATGTCTCCAATGTTGACCGTCTCACCGCCAAAGCCAACCCAGCCAGCATTAGCCGTGCCGTTTGTCGTGTTGACGTACAGGTGGCCAACCTGCTGGTTTAGCGATCCAGGGGTAGCGGTGAAGTCTTTAGTGCCCATGTAAACCAAGGCACCTGGCACTTCAGCAGACAGGACGCCCTCCCCTGTAATGCTGAGGTTCTGGCCAACCTTGATCCCGCCAAGGACTGAAGCACTAGCTATTGGCAAGCCAGCGTCTGACTGCATGAACGCCTTAAGCGTTGCTGCTGAAACTTTGTACTGGGTGCCTGCCTGCTGAAGCAGCATCAGGTCAGCTGGTTGTACTGGCATCTAAGGAAGGGATGAAAGGACGTTGATGTCAAAAGTGCTCACCAACGTGGACCCTTGAAGGGTTTGCACAATTGGTGCATTAGCAAGAGTTGATAGCTGAACCTCCGGCCTTTGTGGGTCGCTGTCATTGACAACGATTGGGGCATCTCCTTTTACCTGAAGGACTCCCCTTTGTTCATCTGGCGTCTGAATGATTGTCCATTCAGCCAATGTTCCGTTGTAAATAACCTGCTCGGCCCCGGTAACCGACTGCCCTGCAATTCCTACCCACGACGCAAGAACCGTGCCAACCCCAGTGTTGATGTAGTAGTCGCCCGCCGTCGCAAGTGCTGGCACTGGATCTACCGTTAGATCAACAACTCCTTTGAATTTCAGGGCTTGTGAGGCTAGCGACTCAACCTGGTCCTCTAGCTCTTGCAAGCCATACAACCACTGCAAGTCGCTGGTGTTTAAGTCTTCAGAAAGGAGGTAGCTGCCGTCTGACCACGGAACAATCTGCTGATCCTCAGGAGTGTTTCGCCTAATGCGAATCTGTTCAACTGAGGTCGGAGGAGTGCCAACCTTGATCCTTGTGTCGTTCTCCCACCGGTATTCATAGCCAGTGGGAACACCCGTTTCAATAACGGTTAAAGGCGTTTCTTGCCCATCGACTAGAGCAATAAAGACGACCTCAATATGGTCACGACTGATGAAAGGAAACGTAAGATCAAATTCGGTTTCTGCCCCATCCCCCAAATAGGTATCGGTGGCATACGTCATGCGGAGTTCTGCGTTGCAGTAATCCTATTGTGCCTTGTTTATAGCGGAGGACATAGCCTCTATCCGCGCCGCGCCAGCACTTGCGTCTGGTGCGCCGCCAATCTCATTCATTTGGCCTTGCGACTGCCTGGCTTGTAGAACCTGCAACCGCTCCTGCCATAGCTTGACCGAAGGCGATGGGTTCAGCTCGTTCTCAAACTTTGATTTAGTCATGTGAGAGTAATAACCCTTAATCGCGTTGACCATGATCACTGCTGCTTGCTTGCGCCGCTGATCTGCTGGCACGTTTTGATTACTTTGGATGGCCTCATCATTTTCGATTGCCAAGAACATCGGATCGTTGGTCAGCGATTTCATTGCTTCAAGCACTGTTTTGCCTTCCGTGTGCTTGCCCAGGAACAGGGACAAGTCAAGGTTGAAATTCTTTGAGCCTTCGTTGACCGTGATCCCTTCCACTGTTCGGAAGTTAATGCTGCCTGGCAGATCGACTGTCCAAGTAGTGCTAACCCCAGAGTTTTTCAGGGCCACGACAGGATCTGTTGTGCCCCTAATAGAACCCAGTGTGTCGTTGAATTCCTTCTGAAGGTCGTCGTCCATGGGGATGTCATCGAGCCTTCGGCTGATCAATTCATCAGGAGGTGCAAGAGCTCCGAGTTGACGCAGCACTTTGTAGACACGCTCCTTGGGGTACAGCTTCGGAGAGAAGCGATCCTTCCAGTGATCAATAAAGCTTGCGCCCCACTGCAAGCGGATTGGGCTCCCCAGCCAGTCCTTGTCTTTGTATGCTCCGCCAGCCACTCCTGCTAATCCACTGAAGTTGTATGCCCAGTAGCGAAGTTGAGACTCAAGCTTCTCTGTATCGCTACGGGAGAACAGCACTTCCTCCTCACGGGTCCAGTCAGCGTCGCGATAAAGGTCTGACTGCTGCGAATTAAAACCTCGCTCAAGGGAACGCATGATCCCGGCCCCAGGGACTTGGCCCGCAATCGTGTAGCCAACGAGACTGCCAGCCTTTGCTTCTGCGCTTTGCTGATTGCCAAAAGCAATATCAAACAACTGCTGCACCTGGCCTAACGCTGATGCTCTCTCAAGGTGGCCAGCGATTGCACCCAGAGCAGCATTGACCATTTTGTTTTGGTCGTACTCGCTGGCCCCCGCATAGGTCATGTTGTGAGCAATATCCTCCATCAAGAACATGGTGTTAAAGATCGGGAAACCACCAGGCAATGGAATGCCAGCAATTGAGTTCGGCACTTTGCCTTGAGCTTCCAGCTCCATCCTCCATTGGCGTTTGGCTTCAGGGTCTGAGGGCCCGTTGCCAATGATTGTTCTGCTGGCAGACAGCAGGCCCCATATCCCAAAGATCACGCCGGACATCGCCATGTTGGCTTTCATTCGACGGATCTTCACCTTGTCGCCATCCTTCATTGCTAATGCCAAGCGGCCTGCTGCTACTGGCGGAAGCATTGTTATGTCCAAGCCAGTGCCGTTATAAGGTGCTTGGAAGTAAGGAAACGCCAGGTCAACTCTTGGGTCTTGCCGCAATCTTTGGCCAGCGTCATAAGCCAATTTCCCAAGCCCATCTTCTGGAGGCTTGGTGAACCGCATCTCGGAAGAGAAGTCACTGGCAGATTGAACGTATGGATTAGCCCCAGGGACTGCACCGCCATAAGTCTCACGAACTCTTTGATCAACGATCATGTCTGCAATCGCTTGGTCGCTCATTAACTCAGGGGCAATTCCCTGTTCACGACGAAACGCAATGATCTGCTTTTCTGTTGGCTGCAAGGAATAGAACGATTCATTAACTTGCTCGTTAATCCAATCGTCCATTGCACGTTGTGCTTCCTCTGGGGATTTGCCTGTCTCAAAGTTCAGCTGATCGCCCTGAAGCCGTGCCTGCATCTCAATGTCATGCCGCAGCTTGTAATTGAAGAACGCAAAACCAGCGGTGTTATCAGCAGCAGCCAATGACCTAAAGCCAGGCTGCAACAAGGTTTCATTCCCTGTCGCGTTATACATCCATAGCCTTACTGATGCGTGCATCCAGCGACGATGCCGTTCAGGGTTTACCCAACTCAGTATCTTTTCCCCCGGAGCTTGCTTAAAGCCTTTACGGATGCCACCCCGTCCGGCATCCTCTATTTCGGCGACCAGCTCATCTAGTCGTTTTGCGTTCTTGCCGTAGGTATCAACATTGCTCGTATACATGTACTTGCCTTTGCTAAAAGCATCGACAAAAAGTTCTTTTCCTGAATCACGTAGTGCGCGAGCGGCTGCACCGTAACCCTCCCAGTTGGCCTGCCACGCCAGCCGAGATGATTCCATTAGCTCAGTACCCCACGCCAAGACGGGGTTGGCATTAGTTGCTCTTCGAACTGCCAGTGAATCCTGAAAAACCTGAACATCTTCTAGGTAGGTTCTTGCAGGCCCAAGCAACGCCATCGCCACGTTGGATCCGACGTTCAAGAAGTTGGTTCTTAAGTTAAATAGCTGTTGATCTTTGGCAAAAGCATTACCCAGCCGGAACCTGTTGTATTTAATTTTCTTAGGGTCATACATCTGCCCTAGCTCTGGGCCGCGAACAAGAATATCGTTTAGTTCAAGCATCAGCTGCTCCATCCCAGCAGCTGGATCTGTGAGGTTTTTATCCGCTGCGCTTAGGACTCTTGAGAACGACATTTCTTCCGATAGATCGTTAAAAGTCAGATCTGTCGCTTCTTGCATCTCGGCAACTCGGTCAAGATCTGTTCCTTTCACCTCGGCATCTACTTTCGCGATTGCCTCCTGAACGTCAGGGCTCAGATCACCAAAAGCTTTCAATGGACCTTCAAAGCTTTTGCCTTGCAATGCTTGGCCGAGGTATCCCCATTGGCTTCTGATCAGGTTGTAATGCTTGGAAGCCAGCATCATCAACTTGAAATTATTGAAGCCCTTGAGCTTCATTTCTGGTGGCACTGCCTTCCCAGGGTTGGCGACCATCCAGTCTCTGATGCTTGCTGTCTGCGCTGCATAAGCAGCATTTGCGGTGTCGTTGACAAAGCGAACCGTCATCACTTGATCCAACATGCCTTTCAGTCCTGGCGTCGGATCAGAGATGACTCTTAGCCAACCGCGAATGTCTCCACGGTCAGTCAAGTCTCGCAGCGTTTCAGCTCTTTCTCTTGCGCTTGAAAGCTTTGATTCCTTAAAGCCGGGCAAGTTCTCGCTGCCTGACTTCAACGCCGCACCCATGGTCACCGCATAATCACGCACACCCTGCTCAGGTGTATCTCTTGCCATCTGGGCGAAATTGAAGGGCTGGTCTTGCCCAATGTTCACCCCAGGGACACGCCCACCTAACCCTTTCTTTTGCAGATCTGCCGCTCTCGCCCCTTCCTCAGCATTCGCCTTGATGATCGGGTCAGACAGATTGTCTATCGCTGCATCTTGCGCCTTCCTGAACTCATCATCAGAGGGAATGCGGTTGAGCTGGATGTTGGATATCCGCGCCAACTCTTCGTCGTTGGCTTGCTTCTCAAGGTCAAGCTTGAGTTTGCGTTGAAATAGGTCGTCGCAACTAGCCATGATCAGCAGCCCTCCATGTCAATCTCGTCTGCCAGTTTGTCAGTGAGTACATCAAAGTCTGCCTGCTTTTGCTTCAGGTAGCTCTGGACTCGATCTGTCAGATCAGGGAGCAAGGCATCCATATTGGAATCAATACGGCCCTTTAGAGCTTCCAGCTGTTCTGGCCTGAGCTTTGCGACAGCTTGATTGCCCTTATCAGCGATCTTGCCTGCTGCTGCCAGCTCGAAGACATCTACATAGGAGGGATCTTTGTCCAATGCGATCTTCCACTTGCGTCGCAAAGTGTTGATGAACTTCTTGATCTTCTCGAAAGCAGCTTGCACCCCTCCAGCCTTCATCCTGGTCTTGCGGTTGTTGTACCAAGTGGCAAATGCTTCGGCCTGGAGCTCCTTGACATCCATCCCTTCCATGTAGTTCCCAAACTTGTCGCTTTTGACAAGCTCCGTCATTTCAGCAATAGCTTCATCGGTTCTGAGCACATCAAACATCTTGAAGCCTTTGGGATCACTTGCATCCATCAGCCCGTCGATCCAGTCCTGAACTCCATGGAATGCTTCGTGATATGCAGTGCGGCCCAGTGGAGTGCGGCCTCCTGGCTTAATCCAGCCATCGGCTATGCGTGTATCAAGGCTTGGCCCCAGTGCCAAATAGATCATGTGTCGATGAATGCTTGGGTAATCACGCGGCACAAAAACACCACCAGTGTTCCCATCGACAACATCCATCAATGGATCTCCTGGGTTCTCCCTGGCAAACCGCGCAGCATCTGGATCCCATTGCTCCAATGATTGGTTTGCGTCTACATCACCAAACAGCTTGCGGGTATCAATCTTGTCGAGGTATTGAATCCGCAGTGGATCTAGGCCAGAGATGCGAGCTGCATCTTTTAAGCCAGCAACCATCTCGCGGCCCAGGTACTCGCTGACCTTTGTCATTCCTGCAACGGTGCTTGGCAGCTTGAGGCCAATATCCAGAAGAACGGCTTCTTCTTGTTCTGCTTTTTCAGCAGCACGACGTTCAAGCCGCTTGCGGAATTTGCCTTCGTCGTACTTGTCACCAGACTTGCTGAGTTGTGGGCCAGTGCGCGACAGCTGTGGCCCTGCGCTATCTGACTTCGGCACCTGAATTGTGAACTCCTCCTGTGGAGCACGACGACTACCAGTGATCTCCTCAACGCCATCTTGGATCTTGGTCTTGACTTCGTTGCCCAGCTCTCTGATCTCAGCAACGTCGTAACCCTGTTCCTCTAGAGCAGCGATCATCCGGTCCTCACCCTTGGACTTCTTCGCCTTGCTTCTGATCATGTAAGCCGCACGATCAAGATCGCTCTCGAACTGCAACTTGGCCCTGCCAAATCGTGGAGCTGATTTCGATAGGTCTTTGGGGATTACAAACTCAGACCGTGGCGTCGATGCCGGTTCAATCAGCTCAGGAGGTTTCATCTCTCCAAGCACCTTCAGCTCGGCATCCGCCTCCGCAAGACGATCAGCAAGATCAGCCGCCCGCCGATCCATCACCCCATCAACGGTGCGGGTGAACTTGCCGATTGATTGGCCTAAGTCGTTCAGATCACCACGCATCTGATCTGCCAGCGACCTCCTGCGGGGCTTGGCTTCCTCCAAGCCATCAAGCATCCCTGCACCTTTCTTCTGGTCAAAGGTCATCTTGTCGTAACCAATGGCCTTGCGTTCTGCTTCAATCCGATCTGCATTGACTGCATCGTCGATGTCAGCCCACTGCTCCCCTAAACGAGCTTCGTTGTCGAGACCTTCCAGCAACGCAACATCAGCACGTTTGCCGTCAGCCACGGCTTTCCCTGGATCTGGGGTCTCAATAATTGGCGTTGACGATGGTCGCAACTCACCCTTCTTGGCTCCAGTCGCAAGGATCTTTTTGATCTGGGCGTCGCGGGGCAACACCTCGACCGCCTCCTCAGGGACTTCGGCCTTGACCTCTGGGTCAATTGCTTTCTCTGGAGCAGGGGTGTTCTCTGCTGCCTCGATCAGCTGACGACGAATGCGATCAGCAACAACCTTGACCTTGGCTCCATTCTCAATCTGCAATGCGCCTTCATTCAGCAGTTGGCTGGTGGGGCCATCCATGTATTTGTCAGCATCGAACTCAGCCAGCAAGGCTTGAGTGTCGTCAGCCAGGGTCGCCGTACCAGCCTTGTCGATGTCATTACCGACTTCAGTCAAGCGGTTGGCATTCTTGGCAGTGCGAGCCATCAGGTTCTTGTCTGCCATCAAGTCCTTTCGGATCCGTCCAGCTAGCTCACCCTTTTGAACCATCAGGTTCAACATGTCCGTGTTGCCGAAAAGATCGACTTGATCGCCCTGCACCGTTGGAGCTGACCGGGCTTGCTGCAACACCTCGTTAAAGGTGCTGTCTGTCATGTCACGGGATTGCAGCGCCTTGTATGCCTGCTGCATTCCGGGCTCGTCCAGGCCGCTGCCGCCCAGGGCCATGGCCTTGCCTTTGCTGATCCGGCCATCAACTGCATCTTGGAAGATGTTGTCTGGCAACTTGGATAACGCCAAGCCTTCAGTCGCCAACCCTGATCGCATCGGTACTCCTAAGGCTTCAAGCTGCGCTGGCTCCGTGATGTTGGAATCACGCAGGAACTTGGCAGCATCAAATGAAGTGCCGCCACCCTGAGCAATGTTGGTGATTGCACCCTTGCCGCGAGCTGCTTCAGCTGTTGGAGCATTGATGTATTCCACCCGCATTGATGGAACGCCTAGCTGCCTTGCCTTGGCCAAGCGGTTGTGCCCATTCACGACATAGGTCTTGCCATCAATTGGATCAGTCCAGACCTGGATGGCTCCCTCCATGTCTTCGTTCCATACGTCCACGCCTGAAAGCGAGTTGCCCTTCTGCTGGCCTTGAGCATCAGTGCCCTGTTTGAACTGGAATCGCTGTGGATCAACCTCGATCTCATTGATTGGCAAGATTGGCTGCCCCATCAGACGCGATGGCATGACCGTGCGGCCATCGGGGTCCAACCGCTCAATCGCAGCAAGGATGTCGAACCGATTGAAGTCGGGCCATTCTTTGCCTGTTGCATCACTGATCGCTTCAGACAACGCTGGACTGTTCTGCGGACTTGCCAGTGACAGCAAGTTCTCTTGCGACACAGAGCCAAAACGATCGCTAATGCTGCCTTGCCCCTGGGCCAGGTTTGATTTCGGTGCTGCAACGTCGTCATAGGCCATGTCTGGATTGACAGCATTAGCCGCTGGAGCTGGAGAGCTGACCGTCTCAATAGCGACAGCCGTGTCAACGCCCTGCATCTGCAACTCGTTCATTCGAGCGAGTTGATCGTTTGAGAAATTGCCTTGCAGCGCCTCGTAAGCCGCATCTACTTCAGGAACTGAAGGGTCGTATGTGATTTCGGTTGGGCCAGCGTCACCCGTTACGGCTGGCTCGCCGTTATCTGTTTGAACACGACCTTCGACATTTTGAGCCTCCTCTGGCTGCAACGTCTCCTTGGTAAATGAATACTTTCCGGTCTCATCCTTTTGCTGAACGCCATTGGCCTCTGTCTCTGCTCGCGCCGTGGTCCTTGTTGACGTTGCGGTTTGGGCAGCCTTTGCTCTTCTGAAATTAGGCAGTCTTTTTAGGCCCCTGCTAGCAGCAGACAAGCTGCCGCCAAGAATCATTGCCGCTCCAAAGTTTGGCCAGAACGCTGCTTTTGATGCCTCAGTGCGAGACATCCCTGGCTTGACCGGATCAGCTTCAGCTCCAAAAAGGCCCAGCCACGTGCCGCCAGTGTTGTCGTCGAGGAAGGTGCTTAATGGTTCATCAACCAAGTTGTTTGCCGCCAGACGGCTCATCATTCCCAGGAATGTTTGAGCCTTGGACGGATCAAGGAATTGAGTGACGCGACCAAGGGCTGGGTAAGCCTTTCCAATAGCGCCAAAAACACCGGCACCACCTAAAGACAACGCTGTGTTTAGAACCAGACTGGCCCTCATGTCGTCGCCAGAAAGCTCATCAGGAGTCATCTCTGAAGGAAGCTTTGATTCCTGAGTTGCGGCGTAATAGTTGTCGAGCACCTGGTCGATGGCACCTTCTCTTGCCGGTGTCAACGCTGATGAGCCGTCCAACAATGACTTGGCAACGTTTGCTGAGGCTTTAGCGCCACCCAGCGAAAGAGTGTTGCCTAGGTCGTCAGGAAGATATTCAGTCCCAGGGTTGTTTTTAATCGCCAAATGCGACAGCCGAGGCAGGGCTGTCTCTGGGCTTGATAGCTGGTTCAGTTCGTATTGAACGTCATTCACTGCACGATCAATAAACCCCGGCGTCTTGCCTTGCGTAATTGCTTGAATTGCTTCAACCGGATTTGGCGCATATCGCAGCGCGGGGCTCACGTCCTCCACAACATCAACTGCTGCATCCTTTAACTGCTCCCACCACGGCTTATCCGGCGTAACTCTTTCAGGCTTGCGCTGAGGAGGGGCTTTGGTTGCTGTTGCTGTTTCAGGCAGTGGCGCTGTTGCGTCGGGATATTCGCCTTCCCAGACGCTCTTGCCGGTTGAGTCAGTTGTCCAGGGCATGATTAGTTTCCGAGTTGTTGAGCAATAGACCGACGTAGCTGGTCGTAATTGGAGTAGGGCTTCATGCTTTTGCTCCCAGCAGGAGCAGGAGCCAAGAAATCAATTGACGCAATGGTTCCATCAGCAGACCGGACACGGCCTGTGCCTCCCTGCCGACCAATGATCTGACCTGCCTCGACTGGCTGGCCCGCTCTCAACGTCGAAGCATTCGCAAGGTGTGAATAAAGGACATCGACGACAGCCCCAGTGCTTGGGTCACGACTTTCAATGACGATGAAATTGCCATAGCCAGAGTCGCCACCACCCTGAAAGTTGACCTCCTTCACGCGACCAGGCAGCACGGCAGGGAACTGCTTGTTCTCAAAGAAAACGTCGATGCCTGACTGGTTCGTGTCGTAAGTAATGGATGACACCTGTGAGCTGAAACTGTTTAATTGCGCAGGAGCCCCAAGCCTGGAATCAAATGTGGGCTGCCTTGTTGCTGCTCTTGCTGGCGGGACAAGGATGTCCACAAAAGCTCTAGTGGCAATAGCCAACGGCCCACCCCCGGTAGGAGCCGCAGTAGCGAATGAATCAGAAAGACCCTGAGATTGGTTGCTGTTCTGCTTTACCCGTCGCTCAATGTCGGGAGGTACAGGCAGGCCAAGGCGATTGGCGTTTTGCAGCAGGAACTCCCCTGGCGTCATGCCAGCAGCTATTGCCGCCCTGCGGACACTTGCAGGGATTGGGTCACCGTCCCGCATTGTTTGCAGCATCTGGATTGTTGATTTCTGGTCGTAAACCGGAGCACCGCTATCGATTGCTTCTTGAGGCACTGGCCCCTGGGGACTGAAAAATGTCGGGATTGGTGTTGGTGGTGGAGTGGCGCTTGCCTCTGGGCTTGACGAAGAACTTGTGGGGTCAGGCTTTGGCACTCCCTCGACAGGGACCAATTCATCCATCAGCTCTTTGTCTTTAAGAGCTTTCTCGGTGACTTCAAGCCAGATCTGCGATTGCCTTCCAGGCAACAATATGCCGTTGTTTTTCGCAGTCTCGGCAATAATTGCGTTCTCACCTTGCTCTGTGATGTAAGCCCTGAGCCGCTGTATTCCGCGAGTTTCGTTTATATCTTGCATGGCGATATAGTCCGAAATCGGTATACCTGCGGCTTGGGCTGAATTAATCATTGCCATACCATCTTTCCCTAGTCTTAGCCTTATTGCACGATCTACAGCGTTATTAATTTGATTTGTTGAAGTCGTGGAATCTATCTCACCACTGCGTTGTCGGCGCTTACGTTCAATAATAGTGTTCGTCCGTGTTTCAAACTCTTTCCTTGCTCTTGCCGTAGGAAGAGTGCTTCTAATTTGCGCTGCTTTTGTTCTAAACGTTCCTTCGTCGTACCCAGGGTCATCTGCCATCCCGTAAAACTCTTCAAGGCTCATCGTGTCAACATTGAGCTCTTGAAATTCAAGATTTTGCTTGGCAGCATCAAGCATGAGCTGCCGACGCTTGATGGGAGAAAGCTCTGGATATTGTTCCGCAAGTTTTGCGTCTTGTTCCTGCCACTCAGGGCTGCCCGGAGCAAAGCCAAACCAATCATCAGACTGCTGCTCAACCTCAAACGCCATCGCGGCCTGCTCGTTCTCGCGCAAAGTCTTGATGTCTCTGCTGCTAGCCGCTTGACCTTTGACGATTTCAGTGCCATAGGCCATTGCAACATTTAGACCCGGCACCCCGCTTGGCAGATTCATCAGCCTTTTCATCGCCAATGTCGCTTTTTGCCTAGTTTTTGGCCTGCTTATTTGTGTATTAAGGATTTCGGCGGCGTGAAGAACTGCTTTCTTTGTCATCTCTACTGGCTCGCCAACCAAACCAAAGCTTGCGGCTTGGGTAACTAAAAAGTCGATGATGTTTTCATCAGACGCTCCAGTCATCAACTTGTTGCTTAGAAATGTTCCCGTCTGCCTGGTCCCAACATCCTTCTGATATTTGACGTAAGCAGTGCTTTGCTTTTCTCTTAGCCACTCCCACCCCTTGTTGATTTGAGGAATGGCGTATTCCTGAAAGCCAGGGCTGAACTCATTCAGGCCGAAAGCTCCGGCTAGATCGCTAGTAACCCTGGCTTCAATCGCCGTTATTGCATTATCCGACGGATCCAGCTGGGCAAGGTTTGAGCCTTGGCTTGCCCATGCACCGCGAAACTGCCCTTGTGCCTTACTTGCGACAAATTGGCTGGCCTGATTGACGCGACCGGCCTGCCTAAATGGATTGGCCTGATCCATCAGCAGGCCCGCTACGGGATTTACTGCGCTGACATCCCGGTTCTCTCTTGCGTACTCAATTGACTTTCTGATTGTGTCGCGATTGATATTGCTTGCGGCCTTAAGAATCTCGTTCTGGCCCTTCTTGTACTCACTCGATGCGTAATACTCAGCGCCATAGTCATACAGCTGAGTCAAAGGCTTCAATGCCTCTGTCAATGCCGCGATTGGGTTGGTGCCCTCGATTGAGCGATCAGCCTGCCTTTGGATGACGTTGACGCCACGAACTTGGCCAAGCTGGTTTGGTCTGGTGGGTTGAGCCGGGTCGCCATCATTCTTGAATTGCAAGAAGTTGGAGACGGGCCTGGCGGATGGCGTCAGTGAGCCTGCGCCTAATTGCTGTGGGGCTGGCATCAGCTCTGTCTCCCTGAATTGGTGTACTTATTGAGCGAGTTGTATGTATTGATCCCAGCCCCTACAGCGCCAAGAGCAGAACCCAAGAACGCTGTTGATGCACTTGGAGCAGCGCCAACAAACGACGGCCCAGCAGGATTGACCAGCGTTGGCAATGGAGCGAACGGCATGATCGGATCCTGAATGTCCTGCATCTCATAGAGCTGCTGGCTGTTGTATTGATTCAGGTAGTTGGCAATGTTCCCCGCTTGGTCTCTTGTGTATTGCCGATCTCGAAACTGTTGATTCATCATCATGAGCGTTGCCATATCGCCGGTCTGCTTGTCGTAGTCATTCAGATAGCGATCACTGCTAGCGCCAGCGTTTAATCCAGCAGCAGTCGTCGCTTGAGCGCGTAATGCTTGCTGCTTGTACTGCATCAGCGATACAGCGTCAGACATTGACTGCTGGCTAAATGCTTCAGCGGTGGCCTCACTGGCCTGCATGAAGTTGGCACCAGCACCAGCTCTGGCTTGTGCAACCAGTTCAGCCTGATCAATAGATCTGGCTAACTCGAAGTTGCGTAGCTGGTTGGCGTAAACGACCTCTTGGCCGTAATTGACCTTTTGCTGCCAATAGGAATACTGATTATTTAGGTCTGCCTGCTGCGCCTGATTAGAAGCCGACCAGGCCGCAAATTCAGCAGACGCCTTGCGTTGCGCGTTTTGATTGACGTAATCCTGCTGCCTGGCGTTATTGCCAAGCATCCCCATCCCGAAATTCAGAACACCTGAACCTGCGGCCAGGGCCAGGGGGCTAATAACGATCATCAGCTGTTCCTCCAGAAATCACAGAACAAAGCGCCGGACTTCCCAATCGGCTTGGGAATGTCAACGGTGAAACCAAGCATCTTCAGCCAACGAATTGACTCAGTGTTCTTGGAATAGACCTGATTGAACAGCGGGCCACCCACTTCTTCAAAGCAACTATCCACCCATTTTCGCCCCTCAACGATTAACTGCCACCGGCCCCTACGTGTTGCTGTTAATTCAGGAGTTCCCAGCATCCAGATGCGATGGTCTGCTACTCCGCAGAGACCAACAGGAACGCCCTCGTCGCTTGCTATCCCACGACAGATGTCTGACTCGCAGTAACTGGATCTGACTGCTTCATGCGGGTCCATGCCATGACTCAGCATTACCTCGGTTGCATCTTCTGGTCTGAGGTTATTTGCAATTGCCATGGCATCACTGACTGATGGCTCCATGATCCACTTCATCAAGACGCTCCTGAGCGGCTGGTAATTCCACCAATCCATTCAACAGTGGAGAACTTGCTTGGGTGTGGCGTGTCGTTCAACAACTCCACCAGGACGCGATCACCACGCCCCATGATCGGAACATTGAATACGCCCTCGTAATAACGCGGAGCAGCATCGGTCATGACAGGTGGATTGCCAATAGATGAACCCCTAACAGCAATCGTTGTCCCGTCAAACGTATAAAGACCTTCTTTCCGATGTTCAGGCAAGGTCTTCACCTGGAAGAACCCTGATTCGTGATACCCAAGCTTTGCCTGACGCACTTGAGTACGAACGACATTTCGCACAGCCTTACCGCCGCCGATGTCTTGCATCAGCTTGAAACGACTAAAGCGGTAGCGAAACTCGTATTTCTCTCCAGCCCATACATCTTCAATAGACCAGTCGCCACGAGTCGTGACTGTTGATCCGCTTCCCGTAGAACCAAGCAACACTGGCCCCGGCTTCCCTGGAGCGTTGCCCATGTTGTAGGCCGACCAAACCTGTACCTCATTGGTCGCGGCATAAGGAAGCGTGAATGTCGTCTCGTTGCTCTGCTTGTCGTAAACGCCCTTTGCCATCTGCATCGCAGCTGGTGTTGCCGAAGTGGTGCCCACCAAACGGTCCAACAGCAAAGGGTATGGAGCGAAAACAACTTCATCCGCCCGGTCGAGGACAGACATCGCTTCGAGATAAACCTTTGAGCCGTAACGCATCAAGCAATAGAGAATCTCTCGGATGCAAATCACCTGAAGAATCTCGTCAGCGCCAAATTCCCAATAGCTCCAGCTGTTCTGCACACGCTCAGGGCCGCTGCCTGTATTTCGCAGGAACCATTTGTATGTATAAATCCGGCTGCGGTAGTCCAGGCCAGTCGTGGCCGACTGCTTCCCGCTAACAATGAAAGCTGAATTGCCCGTGTCGTTGATTGTGAGAGAGAAGCATTCATCTGGGATATACGACGACACATAACCAGTCAAGTCAGCAGCATCAGCTGTCAAAGCAGTGCCAGCACCCCGCACTGCAAACTCACGCATCTGTGACCACTGGCCATTGGACTGCATGAAGAAGATGCCGCCGCCTGCCTGCTTCGGCCTGACATTTACGTCAACGTCGAATTGAGTCAGCACAGTGATCTGCGCTGTTGCTGGTGTCAGTACCGTTTCCGCCGCATTGAACCTGAACTGAATCTGGCTGGAAAAAAGGATCAGTTCATCTTGATACGGGACGGCATACCGTAAAACGGAAACCCTGTTATTGCTAGCCACAACATCAACAGGATCTGTATCCAAGACTGTCGTGACCGTCTCTGGGAAAAACTCAAAGAATTGGCGAACTCTACTGAGCACAACGTTTTCATCAGCCAAGAATCCGAGCCGGTTCTTGTAGATAAAGATGTCGTTAATCGCATAGCCAACAAAAGAAGGATCAGGAGCGGTTTCGTAATCACCAGCAACCCGTTCGCCCCAGGAAGGAACGGCGTCAGGGATGCCTGCAACGGTTTGGCCATTGACCGGCCCAAACCAAAAAGACACGGGAGAAGCGCCTGTTCGGATCAAGACGTGGGGCATTGTTGTCGGGTCAAGCCTGTACTCAACACCTGGGCTCACTGTTTCGGCCCAAGAACCCTCCCCAAACGTTCCGCTGCGAGGTTCAAATTCAACGTAGTAATTGTCAAACGCATTGTTCGGGTCTCCAGCGATCTCGACTTGATACCCAGCAGGTGCAATTGTTGGCAACTCAGTGAACGCCTGAACATCACTCAGGATTGCTGTAATCGTACTGTTGGCCTTTGCGTCAGTTGCCTTGATCGTTATTGGGTTAGAGCCGTTAATCCAGATAACTGAACCTGACAGGGTGAGGGTGTAACCCGTAAGGCCAGCAGTCCCCAATCCATTGATCAAAGCCTGGGCAATTTCTTCAGAGCTGATTCTGTTTTCGGTGACGGTAGTTCCATCACTGACAACAGGGGCAACTGCTGTCTCAACAGTCGCCTCAAACCCGTTGACGTTGACGGTGTACTTGTTGCCATAAGCAGCCTGCTTAATCCAAACCAAGCACTCATGTGGCGGCCTTGAGGTTTTAGGAGCTGTCGCTGGATCAGCCGCTGTTGCCGTAAGCGTGTTTGTAATCCAAGTGAAATCAGCAATTGTCACAGCACGAATTTGCTGCTGCGCTGAAGTTATGCTGCTGAGATAGGAATAAGCGCCAGGATCTGCATTAACCGTTCGTTCTGTGCCATCAAGCTCAAAAACTTTGATTTGATCTTTTGCAATAACAGCGATGTATTCCTCTCGCTGGTCACGCAAGATTGCGTGAAAGTAGGCATCACCAAATCCGGTGTCGCTCACTAAAGCCAGCGACCTTGTGCTGTCTCGCTTCCTTAAGCCTTCAGCAATAGATGAAACAGCATTGATCTGGATCTCGCCTTGACTTGGATCCCTCTGAGCATCTGGCTGCTGACTGATCCCTTGGATCAGATTCGGAATAGTAACAGCTACGTTTTTCATCAGAAGATTGAAGAACCAGTTGAGACACGACGATTCATTAACCCAGTGCTGGGTTGATACGTCGGGAAGGAATAGTTGCCAGAAAGCATGTTCGGGCTTTCTTGCTGCATCTCCACTCGCTCCAGTACCGCTTGAGCGTCTTCTTCGTCCTTAACGGTGTACTTAAACAGCGACTCTGACCCAAGACTCCTGTCCGAGAAGATTCTTGCGGCTCTAATAGTGACCCAACGGTTATACGCTTCAGGCACAGAGTTCCAAGCCAGCAGCCAAATCACATCGGCAAATAGCTCTGTCATCGAGCTATCCATTTTGAATGTTCGGTTCACAAGGTCATAGACTCTTGTTCCCCGTAATTGATAGCGACCGTTGTACTGATAAGGATTAGGAGCAAATTCAACAACTGTTTCTGGAACGACAATTTCAGAAATTGCAGCGTCAACCTTGAAGGGGTAGTTGTATTCAGTGTTCCAACTCCAGCCTCTCACTTGGCCTTCCTTGTGGACTTCAAGAATAGTGCGCTCGGCAATCCGTGCGTCTTGGATCTGCTCATTGTCGAGGTTGTCCACCGGCTGTTCGCCAATGTTTTCAAGGCAGACATTCACCGCATCCGTCAGCGTCGTTCTGCTTGGGGCTTGTCTTTGTTCAGCCAGACCCATTTGTCATCTACGGGGACGATGCGCACAGTCTATGAGGCATGAAAAAAGGGGCCATCTCCATGACCCCTCGCCCCCATGTCCAGAATCAGCTTACGTTGCTGAGACGGAGATAGCAGCAGCACACTCAGCGCGAAGCTGACCCATACCGAGAGCTTGTCTCGCGACCATAAGGTCCGATTGGTATTGGACCCTGAATTCGTTCCCTGTGAGTTGCAGTGAAGGGCTCAGAAGAGACACAACACCAACAGCATCACGGTGGAATACGAAGCCACGAACGTCTGACAGATCCTGCGCGTAGTCAGGGTTCACATCACCAGCGACCAATGAGTAGGCAGGCTGGGTGACGTGGTTGCTGGAATACAGAGGGATGCCTGCAACTTTTGCAGTTTCGCCTTGAGCGATTGTGCCGTTGCCACCACCACCGTTGAAGTCGGTGTTGATTGCACGGGAAGACTGCGTGATGCAGTAGTAATCGTCAGGAGAGAAGACCGCATACATGTTGTCAATGCTGACATCCTTTTGCTCGAAGCCCACGCGAGCATCGAAGATGGCGTCAACCAACATGTCGCCACGGGCTTGACGTGTTTTGGCGTCAAAAGTAGCAGCGTTGTCACCAAGATCGATGAGCTGGCCTGTGCGTCCAGCATTCAGAGGATCTTTTGCAAGAGGCTCTGTTGTATTACTAGCGGCGGCGTAAAGGATACGCGCAACACGCTTGTCGTACTCATAGGCCAGGGCGCGGCCTAATTCAGTTGTATAGATCTGACGAATATCATAAAAATTCATCAGCTCATCAACTTGATAGATAGCCGCGTCAGCAACCATCAATGCGTCAAGCTCAATTACCCGCTGATTGATATCACTAGGGTCGTTACCTTGACCCAGGATTTGTGTACCAGGCTGGTGGTAACGAGCGGCCATTTTGCCCGTGATCGGGAACGCCACTGAACGTCCGCCACGGATGTTGCGTTCACGTGTCTTGCCCTTGAAAACGCAATTAGTCATGAAGGCATCGAGAACCTCGGAGCTTCCGAGCTTCAGGAACATGGCGCGGTCTTTATCGACCCCGTTCAGTCCTGGACCCCAGGTAGCAGCGTCGCCCTTGATCTGGCCTAAGCGTTGCAAGGCAACATCAGGAGGAGTAGCCATGATTAGATTTTTTTTAGAGGAATAGTTTTGGTTCTGTTTGACCGCCCATTCCTCCCTGGCTGCAAGTTATCCTTTCGGGCTTGCCCAGTTCCGGTTGCTGTCTATTGACAACTTACTAGAAGTCCGGTGAAGCGTGCAATATCATCGCGACCTTATTCCTGTAAGCCTCATCAACATCGTATAAACGCTGACCTCTGTCGTTCCGTTTATTCATTGCATCAAGGACTTGCTGCTGGCTTTCAAACCTGACCACCGTGTCTGTTGGTGCTCCACCCCCGTAGAGCTGTGGCTCTACAACGGACTCAGGAGCCACCTGACGAGCTTGCATTGCCTTCAGTGCCCAACCAATGGCCTCCTTGTTGCCAGAGTCCACCACAGCGTTGTAGCTGGCTAGTTCTTCTGCTGAAAGGTTGGACTTAGCCCAGCCACTTAGCTGATCAAAGTTTTCTTGGCCGCCAACGCTTTGCAGCAGCTCTGTTGCATCAGCGTCAGATAATCCCGCCTCGCCAGCTGACGAAGCGGATTGCGCCTTTGACACGTAGTTTTCAACCACCTGGCGTGGCACTTTGAAGGTTTCTGCCAGCGTGTCGTAGTGCTCCGAGATGTCGGCCCCTTGATCGGCGTTCCACATCAACTCGGCAAGATTGACGCCTTTCTCGGCTAACGCTCCAACCGCTTCTTTGCCATACACCTCACTGGCCTGGTCGGCGGAATACCCAAGGGTTTCAGCTGGTCGAGGTTCAACAGTGGGTTCAGGCTGAGGATCAGGAGCAGATTGCTGACCCATTTTGCGCTGCAATTCTGCATACGCTTTGGCCAAGTCTTGCGGACTCTTGAACTTGCCAAGAATCGCTTCTTCTTCCTGAAGTTGTTCCTGTTCCTTGGCAAATTCTTCGACAATCCCTTCCTGGCCGGGACCAACCATCCCACCTTTTTCGCCTTCAGGAACAGTCAGTTGAGGTGAAGTATCGGTCTGGGTTCCTTCAACAAAAGGTTGAGGATCGGCCATTACTGGTCTGCCGAGTTCAGGGCTCATTGAGGTTGAGGTTCAGGGTTTTCGGATTGGATCTGCATGTTCTGAGCAGTTTGTGCTGCATCAGCCATGTTCTTTGGATCAGCCAACTTTGACTGCATCAGCATTGCTTGCTGTTGCTGTTGTTGTGCTGCTTGTTGTTCCTGAGCAAGCTCTTGTTCGGTCTTGATCAAACCAACAGTGTCAATGCCCATGGAATATGCAAGGCGCTTAATCAGTTCAGATGGCTTCAGATAGGTTTGTAATCCTTCTGGCCCCATTGTTTGACCAAGCGTTGTTGTGAACCTTACTAGCTGCTCTAAGTCGTTGCCACGACCAACTGCTGCAAGACCAACAGTCATGACAGGTTTAACCAACTCTTTTGGCAGCTTGGGAACCTTCTTCTCACGCTGAAGAATGTCCAGCTTGCGAGAGACATAAGGCACCTGGAACTCGGTCTGAAGTATGGAGTAAATGGAACCCAGGGAGTTCTCGATCTGCAACGCTTGCAGGCGGACCTCTTCCGCGGTGGTGCGCTCACTATCTCTCACATCGGCCAGCATGAAAGCCTGTGACAGCCTGGCTTCTATCTGGCTTTTGCCTTGCATCGCAACTTGCAGGTCGGTGGATTTCTGCACCTGCAAAGCCATCACATCATTAGGGTCGCCAGTGACAAAGGAACCGTTTGGAGCGTTGGCCAAGTTGGCAGCTTTGGTGACACCAGATGGCTTGACCAAGAACAGAATCTTGCTGCTCGCAAGACTGCCTTCTGCAATTGCCTGGCATAACGCTTCTACGGTCTGGAGGTCCGCCAAGGCCGCGGCTTCTACATAGCTAATGCCATACATCTGACCATCACTGCGGGTCATCCGCAGCGGCATCCAAGGATTTACGTCCTCTGGAGCGCGACCTTCAGATCCAGGAATGATCTTGTTGTTGACCTCCTGATGCCACTTGACCGTGCCTTTCTTTCCCTGGCCATTCCGTTCCCAAGTGACGTAGGTGTAAACCCGAACAGTGTCACCAGAATCACGACGCGGAACAGGCTGCGCAATGTCGTCAATCAAGCCGCTGGTGATGTCGTCATCCTCTTCAGGATTCCGCACCATGTCCTGCACTTTCTTAGGCAGTGTCTCAATTGCTAGTTGTTCGCACGTAATTACTTCCAACGGGTTGCCCATTGGATCCCGCTGGCAGACGTAGCGGTTGAGATGAAAACAACGCAACCCTTCTGGAGCTACATAAAGCAACGCATTGCCGCCAACGATGAGATGCAGCAACGCTTCATGGAAAACCACACGGTCATTGCTGGCCTCGATCTCTCGGAGCACCTGGCGCTCAATCTGGCTCAGGGCCATCTCGAACTCAGATTTCTGCTCTGGGCTAACGCCTTGAGCATTCAGCTCGGCTTCATCCAGTGAGAAACGGAAAAACTGCTGCGTTGGTGGAAGCAATGCCAAAAGCATCCGGCTTGCCAGGTTCAAGCAACCACGAGCCCCAATGCCATTCCATGGGACCGGATAGGTCTCCTTGGTATTGGCAACCGGCTCCGAGCTTGTCGGGATGAGATACGGAATCGTGAGTCGAGCGCAAGCCCGACCACGGCTCAAGTAATAGTCCCTGTCAGAAGCCAGGTCTTCGTAGCGTTGAGCAGCAGTTTTTCGCATGATTAGATCGAGAGATTTGGGCCGCGACCACGAGTTGAACCACGGGAAATACTTGTCTGAGTAGAACCAGCGCCACGCCTACTTCTTGAATTGGCCGTTTGCGATGCAGTTGGAGCTGTTGGCTGTGTTTGGCCAAGAATCTGCAACGACGAAACAGCCGATTGCCCACGGCTTCTAACCCCAGCAATCCTTTCAGCTTGCTGAGATTCAAGGCCAGCCACTTTTTTGGTTTGCGCTTTCTGTTGCTTCGCCATTTGGGCTTGCAATCGCTGAGACTCGGCCTGCTGTTGAGCCATTAAAGCGTTGCGTTTCGCGGCCTGGGCATCAACTTCTGCTTGCCTTTTTTTAGCAACCCGCTTGTAAAAATCTTCTCTGCTTTCGCTAATACCGGCGATTTCACCAGTAGGGCCATGCCGAAATCCGATGACTCCACTTTCCGGGTCTCGCTGAATAGCACCACTGCACATGATCAAACTCCAATATTGAGACCAGAACCAGCACTAGCCATTGTTCCGCCAGTGCTGATTTTGAGATTTTTCTTTGGCTTCTTCTTGTCAGTAACAGCAGCAGTTGTCTGAGCGCCTTCTGGGATTTCAGTTTGCTGTGCTGACGTTGAATAGGCAGCCGCTTGATCGGCAGATGAGGCTGCGGCTGCGGCTGCGGACTCTGCCGCAAAATCAGCTTGAAGTTCAGCAGTCTCTGTATTAGCTGCATCAATCTGAGCTTGCAACTGAGATTGGAACTGCTGCTGCTGTTGACCCATTTGGGTTCGGTACTGATCAAGAGAACGCTGACTCCTGTCAATGTCGGTCTGAGACGGACCGACATATTCAACTCTTGGCGCTTGGGGTGCGTTTCCCATACACATGATTGCTTCCCTTAGGTGATGTTGAGGCCAGTACCCTGGCTAGATGAATTGGCTGTGCGGCCAATCCGCAATGCTTTGCGGCCTTTGGTTGTTTTTAACCCACGCTCTCTTGCGCCAATTTCAGGAGATTGGGCAGATTTTTCTGGCGGCGGAGTTCCGATAAGAGTCGAAAGCCGCATTGCTTCTTGATTCAACATTGACGCATCTTGAGCGGCAGCAGTTTTCTCTTCTGAAATTCGCGATTGAACAGACTGTTGCTGCCGCAAGGCACTTTGCAGCTGCTGCTGCATTGCCATTGCCCCGTTATTCATTTGCGACTCAATCGCAGCACGCTGCAATTCAAATTGCTTGTCGTAAGCGTTGTAGTCCGGCTGATAAATCGTTGCCCTTTGGCCACCACCACCACACATCAGTTCAGCTCCGGTTCGATGATCACGACACTGGTCTGCTGATCTTCAAGCTTTTGCGCCAGCCACTTCACGACTGATACCTGACCAGCGCGAAACATGATCTCGCGATCACTCCATTCCAGCTCAGGAGCTCGGTCAGGGAACTCAGCCGCCAGAGCAGCCACAAGCCTCTCATCGATTTGTGGGAGATAAGGCACTCTGCGTTGCCGTAGATATTGCCCATGGTATCTAAGCTTCAGTCAGAAACACAGCAGCTATGTCTGATCAGCTAAGCAAGCTCAGCGAGATGCACGACCTCGTAATTGATCAAGTGCTGGAAGATCTCCAGAACGGTGATCGTCGGGCACGGCAAGAAGCAATGGCATTACTGAAGAACAGCAATGTCACTGCTGTTGCTGCTGAGGGTTCAACTCTCAAGAAGCTGGCAGGCAAGCTGGACTTCTCAGAGATGAGTGACAAGGTGGTGCCGATCACACAGAAAGCTGTTTAACGCCGCCATAGGCACCGTGATTGGACAGGTTGGGTCGCCATCCCAGCGCGAGGGAATCAACAGCGCCTTCCTGTTCACTCATCCATGCCTCCATGTCCTCGTTTCGCATTTGAGCGGTACGTTCTAGCTGCGTTCGCATCTGGTCCTGGGCAGCACTCTCGACAAAGTGGGCCAAGGCTATGGCTAAAGCATCAGCCCTATCGTCATGGCTCAGGCAGCCACGCTCGTCAGTCAGCCGCGAAAGTTGATGGGCTAGCGAACGCGAATAGCCATGCTCTGGATCCTCATCGAGCAGCCGATAGTCAGCCTTGATTACCCGCGCAAGGATCGACAGCCTGTGCTGCTGAATGATTGGGCCTAGCGTGTCGCATAGGCGGATCTCTTTGCGCTGGCTATGCCTTACCTCTTCGATACTTACAGGGTGATGTCTTAGCAAGTGCGGCTTTAATAGGGCTGAAGCCATGCCATCGCCAAAGTTCGCCTCGACTATTACATAATTAACGCCCCATTTTTTAGCAGTTTTGGCTAAATGTTCAAGAACAATATCGTCATAGCCAAGAGTTGAGCCGCCGCTCTCCAGCACTGTGAAATTGCCGCCATATTCGCTCAAAACGCAGTAGGCCATCTCGTCGCGGCCCCTACCTGCTGGATCGACCGCCATAACAACCCTCGTTTCTTTCCTTTCAACCCAGCCGTTTATGAAGGCGGGGCGATGCCAATGTCTGTCAGCTCCCATTCCAATACAAACAAGCTCATTCAGCCTGTATTCCGGCGAGTTCGACCACACGACCGTCTCAGGAAGGGCCGAGCCATCGATATCGAGGACGCAAATATCACCGAGGCGTACTGGGAAGCGATCAAGCGTGGCAAGCCTGGTGTTGAGGTTGAACTGCAACTGGAAGCTTGCGAGCGTCATCGACGCTTGGCGTTGAAGAATGTCTTCGTGACTGAATCGTTCAGGGTCCGTTGGCTCTCCAGCTAGTGCTGGATTGGCCTCAGCCTCAGCTTGAATGCGAGGACAACAATTGCCTTCGTATATCTCAAAATCTTCAGGGTATAAAGCAGGCCAGTACCTTGAAGAATAGCCACGTTCTCTTACTAATCTTAGGTAAATACTGGTCTCTGTATGAGGAGTTCCAAGGTAGACGATCTTCCTAGGTAACAACTGGCCTTCGTCTGGTTTTATTATACTTTCGATTTCTGTAACTGAGTGAGCAATGCGCTCTTGTTTTAATATTGTGAGGGTATTTTGAGCCGTCTCAATATCATCTAATATGGCGCAAGTGCAACGCTGGCCTGTAGTTTGCGCTCCAACGCCTAAAGCACGGACAGATGGCGACTGTTCAACCGTGCAAGGGGCCACATCAAAGGCCACATTGCTGGATCTGTTGTCCAAGCCTGGCAATAAGCAGTGCAACACATCAACTTCTGCCATCGTCCGAAGCATGAAGTTGGTGAAATCGGTCGCTTTGATAGCTGTAGCAGAACAGACCAGAATCTTCTCCTCACAGTCCATCCGAAGCCGCCAAAGCGCGTAATACGACGCCAACAGGCTCTTGCCCAGCCCACGAAAGGCAACTGTCAGCTGCCGATCAGGACCAGTCTCCATCCATTGGGCGACGGCAACCTGCTGTTTTGTGGGTGTTTGGGCTAATCCTTGCTCCCGTAATAAAAAACAAACGAAATTTGGAAAGCTTTGAAGCTCTTTAGGCAGAGGCTCCCATATCGGCTTCATCTATTTTCTTTGACGCTTCTTGCAACAAGGTTACTTCTAACAATCGCTGCCAGCGTTGTTCTGAGAAAAACGATTGAGCCCGATACCAAGACTCAACAGGCTTTGCACTTTTGCTTGCATTACAGGAACGACAGGCCCCAATAAGGTTGCAAGGCTCATGAAGCCCCCCTGAGTGCAGCGCAACAACATGATCAGCCTCCAGGGGCTCACTCAAGCCGCAATAAGCGCAGCCATCGGTAAGCGCCAGCCTTTCCCTAACGATTGCGGCAGTGACGGGCTCTGAGCCTGTCGCGTTTTTCTTTAATGCTCTATGCCGTCTATAGGCTTCCCTGGCCATTTCGGGATTAGCCGCCCTCCACTTGGGTGAATACTCTCTCCACATCGCCTTGTATTTCTCAGGCTTTTTTGCTTTTGCCGCGTAAGAGCAAGCGTTTGCCTTTGCTCTGTTTTTGCTTCGGTAGCCCTGTGCGTAAGCAAGACGATCTTCGCGATTTTTGCAATATTGAGCCCTGTTGCCCTCTTTGATTTTCTCAGGGTTCTTGTCGCGATAGGCGAGCGATCCAGCCTTGTACTTTTCAGGATTAGCTTTGCGCCATGCGGCGGCGCACTCTTTCTTGCAAGGACGACACTCCCACCAGCCTTTCTTCCTGGTCTTTGGATGCTGCCAAGTTTTCAACACCCCGCACTTCTCGCAGACAGGGATGAGCGATAATTGATTCATCAGTCAAATCACACTTGATTGGTCACGCGACGGGAGTTGGCGCTCGCCGTCGCACCAACTATAGGCCCATTGCCTTCACAGCAGCACGATTGATGGCATTCCGTAGATGCCGCTCCTTGTCTTGCACCAGGTGGGATGACGACACGAAGCAGCACTTGGTGATCCCATTCTCAGTAAGACACACCTTGAGGCAGTCGTCCTCAGTGGAGGTGACATCAAGCATGGTCTTTCAGATTCATGTTTGCAGCGATGTATTCCGCCAACAGCTGCTTGTCTCTTGGCAGGCCACTGATGTCAATGGCGTTCGTTGCAGCAAAATCTTTCAATGCTTTCAATGAAAGCTTCATCAGATCACTTGCCCCCGATAGGTCAATGCCAGGTTTTGCTGCTGCTGGAGCTGGAGCTACTGCTGGAGCTGGAGCTGGAGCTACTGCTGGAGCTGGTGCAGTGTTTGGCGTTCCATCGACATAGATCCAACGACCAGTTGCAGCGAAGCAACCCTCCTGTGCAGCTTGAACGATGGATAACGGTTGAGTGCTTTGCCCCGTCAAGCCCAATACTTCACGGGTGCCATTGGTCAGATAAATCTCAGGGTCAAATGTTCTCATTGGGGCTGCACCAACACGACTTCAAATAGCAAACCAGATCCAGTACCACCAACATCAGCTGAATTAACAGTCAACTGATCACCTTTCTTATATGCCTGCCCTGGATTCTGAACAACGACAAACGCAATAGAACCAGCCAACCATTGAATATCAATCGTTGCAAATAGCCCTACTGCGCTGCCGGTATCCCTCAGCTCAACACCGTTATAACTGCCATCGGTATAACCACTGCCTGGGGAAACAGTTCTGAGCTCAACAATCCCGCCCAGGGCATTGGAAATACCAGGGACATACAACTCATCATTCCCTGTTGCGATCATTGCGGTGATCACTTCATCTGCTTCAACGACAGAACCAGTCAACGTACCCAGCTTTAACCGGATGTCATTCGGGACATAGACAGTCGTCATTACAGGGCCGCAAGTCTCCCCATTATTATGGGGGTGGCAGGCGTGCGCTAACACCCTGCCGTGACATCACTGAACTACCAGCCATGCCCTACAAGGATATAGAAGCTCGCCGTGCCAAGAACCAACGGTGGCGAGCTGCCAACCCTGGCTATTACGCGGAATATCGCAAGCAGAACAAAGAACAAGTTTCAGCCTCCAGTCAAAAGCACAAAGATCTTCATCCTGAAAAATTTGAAGCCAGGGATCGCGTCAACCGCAAGGTCAAGCATGGCCATTGGCCCAAGCCAAGCTTCTTTGCCTGCACTGACTGCGGAGTCAGGGCTAAGGAATATCACCACGAGGACTACAGCCTTTGGTGGTCAGTCCTGCCTCTCTGCAAAAAGTGCCACGGAATAAGGCACCGCGCAAGAAAGCCCCCTGCCTAGGACAGAGAGCTTTCCGTTGTCTTCCGCTCAGCCATCCGTCCCACGACCAAAGCGAGATGGGGCGTTACCGAAGACATCAGGACATTAGCTGATGACGGCGCTGATTGTTTGATTGCATTGTGGGATCCGCCCATCGGCAGTTGCCAGGCTCATAATTGCCAGTCGGATCAATCCGATCAATAGACGTGCCCTCGGGCCTATCGCCCATATCGGCATAGAACCCAGCGAAGGTGGCCCACTCAGGGCAGCATTTCACGCCCAGGGCTCCATACCAAGGGTAATCCTTGTGTTTTGGGTTGCCGGTGCGCTGTCGCATGGCATTCCAGCTGTTGTAGGTCAGGGTTGGCTTCCCTGTCTCAGGACAACGACGACCGCTATGGACTTTGCGCCCTTCCCTTGCGCAGGCAGGGCAGCACCAACGCTTGCCAGTCCTGCTGCGGTGTAAGCCAACGACCTGTTCAATTCGTTCTTCGCCGCATTTGGGACACTTGCTGTCCTGCCGCTGATAGCCTTGGGTCATTGCCTAGTTGTGTAGGTGATCGCGTCGAGGAGGTCCAACTCGCTCGACATCCAAATCATATACGGGGCCGTAGATAACTACAGCCCCTAGCTCTTCTTCATCGCGTCGTAATAACCACGCTCTAAATGCGTCAGCTGATCACGACGTCCGGTCACTACAGCTTCAGCAGCTCTTGCCTTAGCTCCGTTCTGAACCCTCTGCCAAGCATCCTCGTTCTGTACTTGGTTCAAGCGACCAGCCATTAGTCCTTCCTCTGGGTGTAATCAGCGGAAAAAGGCTTATCGCCCCTAATGGACCTCAAGTTAGTCATTAATTCAGACCACGCATTCCTGTCACAGACACCACCTCCCCAACGATCCGTTAGTTCCTGTAGGTCCGACAAGATTTGGATCTCTTCCTGCGTTCTCATCACATCCCCCCAGCAGAGACGACACCAGATCCTTCCCTTGGGTCGTCGTCTTCCCCCAGGATCTGCTCATACATCGCTAATGCCGATTCATGAGTCGGGCTATTCCCATTGACTTCGTTGTGAGCCTCCCGATGCAGTTCCCTGCCGTAATCCAGCGGAATGACTAAGTAACGACCCTCATCAATGAACTGAGGCATCCCCACTTCATCCATTGCCAAGTAAATAAGCCTGCGAACGCCTTCGTCTTCAGTTAGCCGATCAAATGTCTCAAACCACTTCTCCTTTGTCCTCAGCTGGTCGTCTCTGAGTCCCTGCTCAAACCATTTGTCACCCCAGCTTTTCTGAAATACGGGGAACGTCAAAGTCTCTTCAGTCATTAGCCCCTGCCTCCACCGTGATTGCTTTGTTCTCCAGCTGACGCATCACATGACGAGCCCAGCTCGGCCAATCAGTGCCTCCATGCTTCTCCTTCCACTGCTTATGAAGAGCGCCCGCCTTGCTTTTGCTTAACGACGGGATGAATTGATCCCAAAACTCCCTTCCCTTGGGATCCTTCGCTGCAAATGGAACACCCTTTATTGCCTCGACTCTCTTCCTTACCTGACCAATGCGACCAGGACGATGCTTTGCATCCTGCTCCTCTCTCTCAGAGAGCTTCTTCAAGCCCTCCTGTCTTGTCTCTGCATGAATCGCTCCACAAAGCTGGGCATCATCACGTTGGCTTTGCCTAATCTCTGCAACCATCCGCGATTCCCTCGCGTTCATTTGGCTGCATTTGCCATCCATGGTCTCCGACCAACTAGACGACTGAAGGCCAAGCTCATCACTCCCTAGTCGTCTCTTCATGATGTTTTGGACAGATGAATACTGCCTCGAATAAGATCGGGTCATTGCCATGTCATTGATGGTGATCGCGTCAGGGAGCTGGTAACTCGTCTGACAAACCAATCCTATACGCCTCCGCAGAGTATTCACGCTCTTTGGAGGCTTTTTTATTGCACTTGGTTGACAAATCGCTTGACACGCTGCCATCATCTGCTTACGGGCCTTTTTACGGGCACCTGATTCGGGAACAGCAACGGAGCTAAGTGACGGCTCCCTCCCGCAGCTCCCCTTCTGCTTATCTCGATAAAGCACTGGTAGTTCAGCTGTACTGGGTCGAAAATGTTGCTTATGGCAAACCAGCCATATCGATAGGTGCCTCGGCCAAAGTCCCCCCATGGGGGTGGCCCTGGCGGCCATAAATCGAGCATCCGCGGGCCTGCTTGGCAATCTTTGCCACTGGGGGTGGGGTGGGTGCCCACCCTGACTGGCTTTGCCGCACATTTCAAATGTGTGCCCACCGCTGGCCGCTGTCGTTGACCAGGGCAGGGGGTGCGGCCGAAGCATCGGCCGAGGTCACGGCCGGGTGAGCACAAGCGAGTAGCCGCCGAGATTATGCCGAGCTGATTCCGAGCTGTTGCCGTGCTGCTCGCTGCTCGCTGCGCTTGCAGTCGCGGTGCTCCACTCCTGCTCCCCTCCAATTGTTACAGATCATTAAGATATCTAGGGCATCTCCTCAATAACTCTACCAACCCGCAGAGCAATCGCTACCATTCGGAGGAATCGAGCAACCGCTTGGTTCAATCCCACGACCTAGACAAATGAATAAGCAACAAACCGCAGCAGCACTCCAGCTGCTTGCTCTGCTGGAAGGCGACGAAGTCGCCGATGCCAACGCTTCCATTTATGGGCGCTGGCATGAACATCTGGCAGATCAACTCAGCGACGAGCACATCGAAGACCTGGGACTTCTCAAGCCCCTGGTCATTGACCTTGCAACCCGCTGAACACTCAAGGGGCTAACGCCCCTTTCACCAAGAGCTAAAGCTCTTGTCCCACGACCTCTCAAATCAAATGAACATCACTGAAAGCAGCAACAAAGCAGAGATCATCAGCGCAGCCCTGGAGTCAATAGACGACAAGGCTGCACGGATTGAACAGCTGGAGCAACAGCAGGTCTTCCTGATTGCTCTGGCGTCGTTCTTGCTCTGCCTCTTGCTTGCGCTCTAAGGAGTCAAGCCTTCGGCTTTCCTGACCATCTCACTGAGGGGCCTCGGCCCTTCCCTGAGGTGTCTCACCTCATCCCACGACTGAAACCCATGGCACGCATCAACACCGCTTTATCTGCTGATGATCTGAACCGTCTCATCGACGGCCTGGAAGGCACCAGCCATCTAGACGTCGAGCCAATTGACCAAGACAGGACAGACCAGCTGCTCTGTCGTTTGGTCAATCTCTTCGACCAGGTGATGGCCGAAAAGCTTCAACCGTATGAAACAGACGACACCGTTCGAGAGATCGCAGACCTCCTTTTCAGCTGATCCGTCCAAGCGGTTGGGCAGGTGCAAACCCTGCCCCAGCACTGGCCAGCCCTGCTGGCCTATCCCACGACTTGAAATCAATGAACAAGACAGAACTATTCGACAACGAAATGGACCGTTATGCGTTCGACTTTGGCCACTGTCGTCTTAACGATGGCTGGGCACAGCTGGATACAGAGCAAGACGCCAGTTATTTCGGCAACTGGGCGCACCCTGAGCGGTTGCAGCTCGTGTCTTTTGTAGAGGGTGACATCACAGTCACCAAATGCGAGGACAGCGACGAGTTCCGGACTGAGATTGAAAAGGTTGCAGCATTCCATCTCGGGATGGATGGCCGCTTTTCAATCGATCCAGGCAACAACCCAAAAGATGACTGGAAAGCTTTAGGGCTTGCCGGTTACCTCCACTGACTGATCGCTTCGCTCACACAGCTGCTAACGCAGCTCTGATCCACTCCTGGAGCCCTTCGGGGTTCCCTGAGTGGCTCTTGCCACTTATCCCACGACCCCAAACAAATGGACAAAACCGAAGAACTGGTTCTTGTCGCCTCCAACTGGAGCGGCAAGCACTGGAATCAAGTCAACCGCACGCTGCACAACGTCTGGACGAGCACCGATCATTGCGACACCCGCAAGGGTTGGGATTGCCTCAGGGCTGCCCAATGGGTGAAAGGTTATTTAATCGATCCATGCGCCAAAGATGAAAGCAAGAACGAGCCACAACCCTGGACCGTTCGCTGGCCTTTATCCGTTCGGCATGAAGCAGCCCTTGAAATCGTTGGCCGAATCATTGATGAGTTCGAGCTTGGCAACATCCCAAGCCATTAGCCCAACTGATCGCTTCGCTCACACAGCTGGCTTGCGCCAGCTCTGATCCACTCACTGAGGCCCTGCGGGGCTTCTCTGAGTGGCTCCTGCCACCTAACCCCACGACCTATGAAAACCCCATTCAAAAAGCGGTATCTGCTTTATGCGTTGCTGATGCTGCTGGCTCCGATGATCCTGAACCTATTGGCTGGATTGGTGCTTGACGCAGCGTTCTGGCTGTTCTGCTGCGGTTTGTTGCTGTTCTGTCTGGCCAAGACTGCTTATCAGAAGGTGACGCGATGACCTGGCGACCCTACGGAGAACTCACACCACTGGTGAAAGCATTCACCAAGGACAAAGGCGGCAGCATGCTGGCTCTTCATTGCTTCCTGCTGATTGCAGAGAAGCCCCGCACCATTACAGAGCTGTGCGCATTGACTGGCTGCGCCAATGGCCCAATCAATCGCGCTGTGCGCTCGATGACGCCATGGTTTAACCCAGAGACCGGCGAAGTGGTGCGGCCCAGGCTTCATTTAATTCAACGCCGCAGGATTTTTTCTGGCCGCGGCCACCGGATGCACTTAACAACAGCAGGGCGCAAGTTGCTGAATGAATGATTCCAAAAGTGCAAACTATGCAAAAACTGAATAACAAAGAAACAACAATTTCAACTCTTCGCCCCTGTAGCGGTAACATTGCCTACAAGACACATACCCGAGACGGTGCATCATCCGAATGCTTCTTTTTTCTTGTTCTTTTCAGTTCGCCCATCAACACTGGCATCTGAGTCTTGACCATCCGCCCTGTGACCCATGCAAACCCTTGAGCGTAAAAGCCCAGTTAGTGTTGGAGACACATACGCCCTCCCCCGATCTCCAATGGATCGAAGCCGACTATCCGCAGCTCTTGAAGTCGTTGGATCTGTCTGCGATGGCTCTATTCCGCTGCATCAGATCGCCATGGTTCTCTTTATCGGAGAGCACGGCCCAGGAGGCTGCACTTACGCAGCGATTGAAACAAGGCTCGGCATCTCGAACGCTGCCGCGTCGCGTTCCGTCAATTCATTGAGCACCAGCGCTCGGCATCGCAAGACCGAGCCGATGGGCTTGGTGGAAAAAATAATCGACCCTGAGGAGGGCAGAAGGTACAAGGTGAGGCTTACGAAAAAAGGTCTGACCTTGATGCGAGCCCTCGACCAGCTTTGACAACCCACGACCAACCCCACGACCAATGGAAAACACAACAATCAGCCCGCCCCTGTGCTCAAAGCACGGGTGCGAGAAAGTTTGGAGAAAAGATCGCAACTCCAAGAATGGCGGCCGATGGGTTTGCAAAAAATGCGCAAGCGCGGCAAGCCGAGCTTGGGCTAAAGCCAACCCTGAAAAAGTAAGAGCACACGAACGCGCTTGGCGCGAGGCCAATCGTGAAAGGAAGCAAGCAGCTGATCGGGCTTGGTTCTTGGCCAATCGTGAAAGGAAACAAGCGACTGGTCGGGCTTGGTTCTTTGCCAATCGTGAAAGGAGGCAAGCAACTGATCGCGCTTGGCGCGAGGCCAATCGTGAAAAGTTCAACAACAGAAAAAGAATTGAAAACCAAGAACGCCGCGCAATTCATAACAACGCAACATCACCGCTATGCGCGGTGACCGCTGCGGCCATTGCTGAACGCTTTGCGCTGACCGATGGCTGCGCCTACTGCGGAGCAGAAGAGAAGCTCACGCTGGATCACGTCGTGCCATTGAACGACGGCGGCCTGCATGTCCCCTCGAATCTTGTTGGTGCTTGTGGCTGCTGCAACAGCAGCAAGAACGCCAGCCCTGTTGAGGAGTGGTATCGCAAGCAGCCGTTCTTCTCGGAACAGCGTTGGCAGCGCATTCAGCAAATCACTGGCGATGGCCAGCTATCCCTCATCTAGCCATGAACAGAGTCAGACGATCCGGCGGCCGATGGGTTGCGGACTTTATTTCCAATGAGACAGGCAAGCGCCGCCGCGTGACCGCTGCAACCCAGCAGCAGGCCCAAGAGCGCATGAAGTTTGAACTGGCCGCTGTAGGGGATGCTGAGCCCCGTACAGCAGCCTTCACGATGCGGGAGGCAATGGCCCTGACGCATCAAATGCGATGGGCTGGCAAGGCTTCAGAGACCAATGCGATGGGTTATTGCAAGCAAGTCGTTGATTTCTATGGCCCGAACTTTCCCATCGCCAAGGTTGACGCCCAAAGCTGCATGAAGATGCAGGCTTTCTTTCGGCAGAAGGGCAACAGCAACGCAACGATCAACTGGAAGCACAGCTGCCTGTCGTCGATGCTTCACTGCTCTGAGCTGATGGGGCACATCAAAGGATCGCCCCGGCTCCCTGATTCGCTGCCGCTGAAGAACACCAGGGATCGTGTCGTGACTCCGCGGGAGCAGGAGGCATTCATTGCTTACTTCCAGGCGATCTGCGAGCCAGAGGCAGCGGACATGTTCACGTTCTTGATTGACGTGGGCTGCCGGTGGTCTGAAGCAGAGCGGATGCAGTCAGGTGAGATCGACCTCAAGCGTCGCTGTGTTCTATTCCCGCGCACAAAGAACGGCAAGCCCCGCACGGTGCCATTGACCGGCCAAGCCCTGGGCGCTGTCGAAAGCAGGATCTCGCCCGTCAAGAAGTACAAGGTGTTCAGCTACACCTACAAGCAATTCCAGTACCTATTCGCCAAGGGCAAGGGTGCATTGGGCTTGGATTTCTTCTCGCCCACGCCGTGCACGGCAAGGAACTCGGTTTCGTTCGACGGCTTGCTCGCGGCCATGTCGCGCAAACTGGCGTCGCCGAAGATCAGATATGGCGGTACGTCGCGTTCGCGAGCAAGC
>WLWE01000288.1_pt1 | contig 45331 bp, 45 predicted proteins | sample 6718301 | NCBI WGS metagenome assembly WLWE01 (sample SAMN12718691, study PRJNA515312) | sponge metagenome | isolation source: marine sponge | host: Mycale hentscheli | place: New Zealand: South Island, Marlborough, Capsize Point | collected 2003-05-01
ATAAAGTTGACCGTAAGAAATATAATGAATTAATTAAATCTAATAATAAAATGAAGATAAACGTAACAGAACAAACTACTACGTTTCCTTTTCCAGTTAAAAAATTGAAAGGTCATTTAATGGAAAATATAGGTATGCAATGGAAAACAGAGCATGGTGTGTTTAAATTAAATATTGATTCAATTAGATGGATAGAAAGAAACGTAAAAACATCTTTTTACAATAATGGTAGAAGTTTTATTTATAATAAAGCTTTTGCTGAATGGTTTAAAGCTCCTGAATTATGGGGTGATGATTTACCAGAAACAGCAGTAGTTAAATGTAATAAAAAACCTTTAAAAATGTTTGAGAACATTAGAGAATGGGCTGAAACTAGAGGTTTATATGATAAAGGTAATTCACATACTCAATATGTAAAGCTTCAAGAGGAAGCTGGTGAACTAGCTAAAGCTTTGCTAGATAATGATAAAATGGAAGTAATGGATGCTATTGGTGATATGGTTGTAGTATTAACTAACCTAGCGCATTTACAAGAAACAACTATTGAATCATGTATAGCACAAGCTTATAATGAAATTAAAAACCGTAAAGGTTCAATGATTAATGGAACATTTGTAAAAGATGAATAATTATACAATAAAGACTGAAGATAAAATCGTACAACAAGTTATCGAAAAGATAGATCAACGTAGTCTGGTTGGTCAAGCTAAGTACGGTGCAATGATGATGGAAGAAGTTGAAGGCAAAGACAAAGACTTAAACGACTTTTTAATCGATGTACAAGAAGAAATCATGGATGCATTATTATATATTCAAGCAGCAAGAGCTTGTTTACGTGATGAAATTGAAGAGTGTACGTTAAACAGAGCAAAGCTTGTAAGCGAATATGATTTCAATAAAGAAATTGCTAATATGGATGTTGATGAGGAAGAGCTATAAAAGAAAAAAACGCGGACCTGTACAATCAAAGAAGGTAACATATGATGGTATCAACTTTGCTTCAGGTCTTGAGCGTTATATGTATATGGCTTTAAAAAAAGCTAATATTAAAGCTAAGTACGAAGGAGAAACTTTTGTTTTATTGTCAGGTTTTCATTTTGAAAACAAAGTTTATGAAAGATGTTCTAATGGAAAAGGTATATATAAAAATAGAGGATGCAAACGTATACTACCTATTAAATATACTCCTGATTTTATTGGTGATGACTTTATAATTGAAACAAAAGGAAGAGCTAATGAATCTTTTCCTATGAGATGGAAATTATTTAAAAAATTAGTTATGAATCAGTTTCCTAATTATACATTATATAAACCACAAAATCAAAAAGAATGCGACGCAACAGTAGATCTAATCCTAAGCTTGAGAAAATAAAAGCAAGAAACAACTACCGTGACCGTCAAATAGATAAATGGTGGAAATGGAGTTGGGATAAAAGAAGTAAAATTAAATACAAAGAACTTGTGCAATATCAAGATCAATATAAATTAAAAGTTTATGGATAATAAAGAAAAATGGAACTGGTCTTTATCGTTTGGTTTTTACCCAGGTATATTATTTGGTTGTAGAGCTTATGAAGAAGAACACAGTATAACTTATGTGTTTTATATTCCTTTTATGGATATAGCACTAGAATACCCTATATAATATGAGTTTATTTAAAGAAAGAATACCTTACAAACCGTTTGAATACCCAATATATTACACTGAAGGTTGGTTAAAACAAGCTCAAGCATTTTGGTTACACACAGAAATACCTATGTCAGGTGATGTTAAAGACTGGAATGAAAAGCTTACTGAACCGGAAAAAAACTTAGTTGGTAATATATTATTAGGATTTGCTCAAACTGAATGTGCGGTATCTGATTACTGGACTCAAAAAGTCGTATCATGGTTCCCAAAACATGAAGTGCAACAGATGGCTATGATGTTCGGCTCACAAGAAACAATACACGCTGTTGCATATAGTTATTTAAATGAAACACTTGGACTTGAAGACTTTGAAGCGTTTCTTCACGAACCGGCAACGTCGGAAAGATTTGATAACCTGGTTAGTTATGACGGCACTGATCCTGTGGGCATTGGTAGAAGCTTGGCAGTGTTTTCAGCATTCGCAGAGGGCGTTAGTCTGTACTCAGCTTTTGCTGTTTTATACTCTTTTCAATTACGTAACCTTCTCAAAGGAGTAGGTCAACAAATGAAATGGTCTGTAAGAGATGAGTCATTACACAGTAGAATGGGTTGTCAATTATATAGACACATGTGTGAAGAATTACCTGATTTAAAAGATCAATGTAAAGAAGATATATATTCAGCCGCTAAAATAATGGTTGAGCTTGAAGAAAAATATATAGATAAAATGTTTGAAATGGGTGATATTGAAAACCTAAAGTCATATGACTTAAAACAGTTTATTAGAAAAAGAACAAATGAAAAACTACAAGAACTTGGTTACTCGGATAAAAGAAGATTTTTCAACTATGACAAAGACGCAGCAGCGAATCTTGATTGGTTCTATCATCTTACTGGGGGTCACACTCACACTGACTTTTTTGCAATTAGGCCGACTGACTATAGTAAAGCAAATGAAAATGAAGACTTTGAAGACATTTGGTAAGTATACAGTGGTATGGATAAGTCAAAACTTAGCTATACCATTTTGGATAGTAGGACATATTCATTTATCTATACATAGCTTTCATGATCTATATGAAATATTAGCTAGTGTAGGTATGAATATAATAGTATTAATAGGATTTATAATAGATTATAAAGATGCCACAAAATAAATTAAAAGCAAAAGTAGAAGGTTTAACTAATGTTTTAAAACAAATAGTTAAAGAAGTTCAACGTAATGCAGATATTGCTCAAGGAACTTTAACAGCACTACAGTTACACGTAGGTAAAGAAGAATGGAATAAAATAGTAGAAGAATTAAAAGATAAAGAAAAAAGAATACAAGATGTGGAACAACCAATGGAAAAAGGGAATTGATTACCCAGAATGGGGTGATACAGAAGTATACAGAAAAACAATAGCCGGAGGTTATTTACACAATGGAGAAACACCAAAAGAAGCATATCAAAGAGTTGCACAAACCGTGGCTCGTAGATTACATAAAAAAGATATGGCTGATACGTTCTTTAATTACATTTGGAAAGGTTGGCTTTGCTTGGCTTCGCCAGTTCTTTCAAATACTGGGACTGATCGTGGGCTTCCTATTAGTTGCTTTGGTATTGATGTTGCTGACAGTATTATCGATATTGGGGAAAAGAACTTAGAGATGATGCTACTCGCTAAGCACGGCGGTGGAGTTGGTATCGGTATAAATCAAATAAGACCCGCTGGCGCTAAAATAACAGGAAATGGAACAAGCGACGGAGTTGTACCTTTTTGTAAAATATACGATTCAACAATACTTGCCACTAATCAAGGATCTGTCAGACGAGGAGCTGCATCAGTTAATATCAACATTGATCACCCCGATTTCGAAGAATGGCTTGAAATACGAGAACCTAAAGGAGACGTCAACAGGCAATCCCTTAACTTACATCAATGCGCGGTTGTCGGCGATAAGTTTATGCGACGACTTACTAGCGGAGATGAACAAGCTAGAAAACGTTGGGGAAAATTACTTCAAAAGCGTAAAGCTACTGGAGAACCTTACGTGTTGTTTAAGGGGAACACAAATAAAAACAATCCCCCAGCATATAAAGAAAACGCACTAAAAGTGCATATGACAAACATCTGTAGTGAAATAGTTTTACATACCGATGAAAACCATTCCTTCGTCTGTTGTTTATCTAGTCTAAACCTGGCTAAGTATGACGAATGGAAAAACACAAATATCATTTATGACTCAATATGGTTTCTAGATGGTGTATTAGAAGAATTTATACAAAGAGCTAAATATAGAAAAGGGTTTGAAAACTCTGTTCGCGCTGCTGAAAAAGGTAGAGCATTAGGTCTTGGTGTACTCGGCTGGCATACTTATTTACAAGAGAAAGGTTTACCATTTGAGGGTTTATTATCACAATATGAAACAAGAAGAATTTTTAGTCAAATTAAAATCGAGTCTGAAAGAGCTAGCATGGCTCTTGCTGATGCTTATGGAGAACCTCTTTGGTGCGTCGGTACTGGCTTTCGCAATACCCATTTACGCGCTATTGCTCCCACTGTATCTAATAGCAAGCTTTCTGGAAATATTTCTCCCGGTATCGAACCCTGGGCAGCAAATATATTTACAGAGCAAAGTGCTAAAGGAACGTTTATTAGAAAAAATCCCACACTGGTTAAAATACTGGAACAAAAAGGTATAAACACTAAAGAAGTATGGGATAAAATTTTAGCTGATGGTGGATCTGTTCAAGATTTAAAAGATCTAGACGATAACACTAAAGATGTTTTTAAAACATTTAAAGAGATAAATCAGTTAGAATTAGTAAGACAAGCAGGAATAAGACAGCAATACATAGATCAGTCTGTTAGTTTAAATTTAGCTTTTCCAGCTGTAGCAAGTCCTAAATGGATTAATCAAGTTCATTTAGATGCTTGGAAAAAAGGAATTAAAACCTTGTACTACATGAGAACTGAATCTGTACTAAGAGGAGATATAGCTTCTAAAGCTATGGAAGATTGTATTGCCTGTGATGGATAATAAAAAAAGGGGAACTCGATTGAGCTCCCCTTTCGTTACAGGATCTTTGGGTATGGTACGCCCATTATTTTTGATCCTATGATTCTTTATTTTTATTACAAAAAGCTTTAGCTTCACCCTTACTACTAAAACCCCATTTTTTAAGCGCCATAGCTAATTTACTTGGTGATCCATCATCATCAGTCATATCTCCAGCCATGCCTCCAAATCTACACGCAAATGAAACTCTACGACTTCCTTTACCTGAGGTTTGTCTTTCACCTAACGTTTTACCAGTATCTTTCTTATGATCAGAACGCATTTTTTTATTTTGTTTTTCATAAGCTTCTTCTTTAATATTTAAAGGAGTTGGTGGTTTATTAATTTCTGTTTCTCTTGAAGTTGGTTTACTAAGAGATGGATACGTTAACATAGTTCCATCTTTATATATAGGTCTATTATACAATACTCCATCTTCAGGATCTACATTAACCTGATGTTTAGGACTCCAAAAAGGAGCTCCATATTTCCAAGCTTCAGCAGTTAAACTATCTTTAACACGTTGAGGCATCGCGTCTACTCTTTCACGATTAGCTTTTTCAAATTTCATTTTCTGAACGTTTCTAAAAGGACTTCCCATAATCTATTATTTATTTTTTTCTACAACTTCCTTTACTAAATTCTTTAGTACCAGGTACTCTTTCATAACCTTCCCAACAATCAAGTGGAGACGGATCAGATTTTCTATTTGGATAACCAGCATCGGTTCCATCTTCATATTTTACAGTTCCATCTACATCTTTATATGTTCCTCTAGGTTTTTTTGAAATTTTAACTGGTTTAGCTTTTTTATTAGTAAAAAATTGAGTTTCTCCTGATTCATCTTGCGCTCTTTCTATTCTGCGTTTTTCTGCAGCATCTTGATGTAACGCGGATGATTTTCTATCTGGAGCTAATTGCCATTTTTCTATCCCAGATCTATCTTGTACTTCACCATCATCTGTAGGTATTAGTCTTAATTTTTTATGCTTTGGTGAATAGAAAAATTCTCCTTTTTCCATATCATATTCTTTTTGTCCACCTTCTTTTTTAAGATAACCAGCTTTATGTTCTTTCCATGCTTTCTGTGAAGCAATACTATCTTTATTTACTTCGTGACCTTTGTTCAAAGGAGAATGAGGCATGTTAAACGTACCTATTTTATTCATTATTTTTTTATTATGTGTTATTGCTTCTTTGTTTCCAATTGTTCCTGGGCTATTATATTTTCTTACTTGACCCCATCCACCTGAATGCATCATTTCAGAATCACAATGATTTAATGGTGATTTTTTCATATTGTTTTGTATTTAGTTTTGTTCATGTCATCTTTATAAGCCTTTAGACATCTATTTCTGTTATCTTCTTCTGAAACATATGATATGTGTATCCAATTAGGATTCATGTCCGTACCGAACTCCCAAATCATTTGATCAAAATTCAAATTTTCTTTTACCCATGCATACATTTCTGCATTTGTTTTACAACCATACACATCATCAATATCAATTGCTTGACCTTTGCAATGTTGACTAGAAGCAACGCCTCCAATAGCTGTATTAAGTTCTGGTGATCTAAAAAAAGAATTAACTTTTATAGGTCCACCAACCCATTCTCTTAATGGTTCAAATACTTTTTCTGCTAATACCTCCATATTTTCTACCTGCGTAGGATTAGGCGTATTGTCTATACATTTACGCTTAGCTGTGTTTGAGTGTATAGCTTCAGCGTAAGTTATATTTTTACTTATTTTTTTCATCTTCTTGCTGAATAATGGGTAAATTTAGTTTATTTATATCATCAGTATATGTCTTTTTTGTATCAAAAATTATATTATCTCTTACTGTAACATTTTCTGTAATTTCTTTATTTCCACTATCTCCATAATTTATTATACCAGATATTCCCGCGCCATAAACTCCAGTTCTTCCAATTATTCCACCTACTTTGTATGGTAGAGTTGATCTTTTAGCTGTTGCTATATCTTTTGGTGTTACTTTAAAACCTCCAAACTTTTCAAATTCTATAGGTTTTCCACCAATTTTTTTCTGAATGATTGTGTTTAGATTACGCCCTGTTGCTACAGGTTTTGCATAACCAAGTCCACCTTTTCTACCTGTATTCCAAATACTTTTTACTGCATCAAAAATTTTTTTTCCACCTTTTAAGGCACCACCTGGACCAATTAATCCAGCTCCAACCGCGCTACCTTGCACGTTAGACGGAGGATTCATCATGTTATTAAGTATTCGCTTTGCATGATACTTTAAATCTCGTGTTTCATGAGTATGCTTAAGCCCACCTCCGGCTTCATGATTAAAAGGAGATGTACCCGCTCTATTTGTATTTTTATAAGGATTTGCCATAATTATTTTTAATTATAACTAAAAACAGCATAAGCTTTTATTCTTTTATTTTCAGCTATTAGTTTTTTAGTTTCTTTTATTTGTTTTTTTTCTGAAACAGGATAATATTTAGGATTTGTACTATTTAATTTTCTTTTTTTCATCGACCACTAGTAAAATTTGTGCGTTTAGTTGATGATGTTAAAGCTTGCGCTGTGTTTTTTGGCCCAACATTACTTGCCATTTTTTTAACTCTCTTTAAATGTGTTAAAGCATCTTTATTTTCAGTTGCTGTTTGGATTACATTTTGAGGTTTACCAAATCTACTTGCAAAAGCATCGTTAATCTCTTTTCTACCATATATTTTGTTGCCTGTTATTAATGGTCTAAAGTTGCTGGTTTTTTTAGCTGCTCTACTACCCCTGGCAAGGTTAAGGTATTGTTTAGCAGTATTAGCAAAAGCTCCAGCTGCTTTCACTACACCTTTAGCTACTCCACCTACTAGACCTAAACCTCCTGAACCACCTTGATATGTAGATGGATCCCGGCCGTGTAATAATTTTTTACCAATATTTTCAGCACTATCTAGCTTGAAAACATTTTTTATTTCTCCTTTATCGTGATTACTCATAATTTAAAATTTACTTGCGTTATTTATTTCGTTTATTGATTCTTGTATTTCTTTTATATTTGCAGGTAATACAAGATCTAAACCCGCTTTGAATACGGTTTCTTTAATACCGTCTTTAAATATTATTAAAGTTGGTGCCATACGTACTCTATATTTTTTCTTTGCTTCAGGTGCTTTTGATATATCTACTCTATAATAAATTACATCTTTTAACTCTTGCCATTCAGCTAAACAATTTACTTCATTAAATTTAGCCCAAAACTCTACAATTACTGGTTTGTTTTGATCATCACCAAAAGCTTCATTAACATTTATAGCTTGTTCAAAACTACTATCATCAATCCAATATTTATCAGGAACATCTTGTTGACTAAATGATAAAAATGGTATTAAAAATAAAATTATATATTTCATTATCTTTGTGTTTGTATTTCATATATTCTTTCATCAAGTTTATCTAATTTATCTAAAATCATTTCAACATCTTCTTGTGTATCCATAATTGTTTGTCTAATTAGCTCATCTTTTAAATCATATTCTACTCTATCTATAGGTGGTTCAGGTTTTTCCATTGCAAGAGCTATATCCGCTTTTAATGCAAACCACATACCTGTTAATGTTATTACAAAACCAACTATCATTCCTATAGTTTTTAAATCTAATGTTATTTTAGTTTCTTCTCCTATTTGAGGTGCCGCCATTGCCTTTAGTTTGATTATTATTTGTTGCTGGTCTATTTATAGTTGTTGATGGTTTTACTATAGCAGGAGATGAATTATTAGATCCAGAACCTGAAGAGTTTGTGTTTGTATTTGAGTTGTTAGGCACATAAGGTCTTACAACTGGTGTACTATTATAAATATGATTATTATAATAATAAGGTCTTGGATTCCAATAACTATAATAGTATGGGTAAGTGTGGTATATATTTTGATACACTCTTGGTCTTAATGAATTAACATCAAGCTGTATTGTATCACCTTCAGCTGTAACAGCTAAAACTTTTATTGTGTTTGATGGTGCTGGTTTAAATGATCCGCAACTAGCAAAGACCGCAAATACCACCACATAAAGGGCAATTTTCCATAATTTCATATTTTTTATTGTTTAACATTTGTTACTAACTATTTGTTCGTTCAATACACTTATTGTTTCTTGAACTGTATCAATTCCTTTTTCTCCTTGGCAGCTAATGTTGCCACCACATTCAGATTTTATTTTAGCTAGTTTTTCTTTTTGTGTTTCTAACTGAGATCTTAAACTTGAACATTTACTATCGTTTCTTAAAGGACTTTTTACCATAAATGGATTTGAAGATCTTTCATCTTTTAATTTTAATCCTTCAGAAGGATCAAAATACCTCATTCTTTCGTTTGACTGTCTTGCAAAATCACTTAAATCTTGAGCAGTTGTTCCCGCAATTCTAGCATTGTTGAACTCATCTATCATTGTAGCATTTTTAAAAGCTACATTATCTATGTAATCTCCAGTAAATTCATCACCAAATTTTTCACCAGGTTTAGGTTTTCTTTGTATATTTCTAGTGTTTAACATTTTATCCTCTTGCATTCTTCTTTGCGCGTCATAAACGGCTTGGCTCATGCCTCGTTCATCTCCTAGTTGTTGAGCATCTGATAAATCATCTCCTATTTGAGAAGATATTTTTGCTGCCGCTTCATAATCTTCTAAAAGACTAGAAGGACCACGAATACCTCTTCTAGCTCGAGATTGTTGAAGAACTCTTTCTTGATCTCTAACTGTATCCATATCATCTCTACTTCCTCTATCCATTGGATCTTTAATTTGAGGATTTATTAGAAATCTAGATGATAAATATGGGTATTGATTTTTGTTACCATACTCGTCACGTTTAATTTTTGAAAATGCTTTACTAGTATTAGAACTAGGTCCTTGTTGTAAAGATTTTTTAAAGGTATCTTTTCCTCTATAACCGCTAAAATCAACAGTGCTTTGTCTAGCATTATCTAACATATTTGAAGTTCTTTCATCAAAACCTTTTTTATCATAAAGACCTCTCGGTTTTAATCTACTAAATGGACTTCCTGTTTTATAATTTTTTTTCATTTTATTTTAATGTTATGTTCAGGCCAACTGAACTGTTATATATTTTACTATCCCAGAATTTAGTATATTCGCCTTCAACAAATATTCCTATGCTTTTACTAAGTTTCCAACCAAACTGCACTCCGGTTTGATAATCTTCCCATTGTTCTTTTTCAGCATCTTCTATTAATCCACCTAAACCCCAATTGTTTCTATTGTGATAACTGAAAGCTTCATCACCTTTTACATAATTATGAAATGGTAATAAATAAGATCCGTAAGCGTGAAGCCAAAAGTTATTTTTATAATGATAATAGTCGAAACCGACCACAGGAGAAATAACACCAAAAGCATCTATGTCTTCCCATATTTCTTCATTATATCTATTCATTAAATCAGTAAATACCGTTTGTCTAAACTGTAAATCTGTATAAGCTATGGTTTCGCCTTCTTCATTTGTCCAATACCAATCAGATATTTCTTCGCCATATTGATCTGTATATGTATAATATATATCATCATAACCATAATAAAAACCAAGTGTATACCATGGGTTCATGGCATAACCGTCCTCATTAGTTTCATTCAACCATATTTCTACAGGATTATAACCGTAAGGACGTTCATGAGTTCTATAAATGGCGCCTGCACTTAGTGATAACTTTTTACCAATAGGTAGTTTAGCTCTGATCTCAGCTGACTTATAATCAAAATTAATTTTACCTTGTTTTCTACTTTCTATTTTAACAATATGGTATTTTCCACTGTGTTTTAGAAAATATCTGTGATTTTTAAAAACATCATCTCTGGCTCTTTCTTTTTCATAATGAAATACATATTCAAAACCTTTAATAGCTGAGTTAGGTGCTGTCATAGACACGTTAGATTCAGTACCATCATAGTATTGCTTACCTTTCATTTCATAATCGAACCTTGCTATTTTTCTAATACCAAAACCGTAGCGATAATCGTAGTCATAATAATCAGTTCCGTCTACTACAACAGGTATGTCGTATAAACCATCACCGTCTCCAGTTCTAACAAAATAATTTGGAGTATTTTCTTTTGAGTTATTAATATCACCTGATACATAAAAAGTACTATACTTAAAAAAATCTTTAAATAATTTTTTCTTTTCTTGTCCTGAAATATTAAATGTAATTAACAAACATAATGTTAGTAAAATATTTTTCATTTAGCTTTTTCTTTTACGAGTTTTTCTTTTCTTTTTACGAGCAACCCATTCTTTTTCTAACATAGTAGATATAGTTATTGTATTCTTACATGTGTTAGTTTTAATAATTTTTACTCTGTAATTCTCAATTTTTTCTACTTTAACCGTTACACATTTTTCTTTTTTCTCTTGTGCGTTTGCTGTTAAAGATATTGATAATAATAAGATTATAATTAAATTTTTCATAGTTTTGTTTTGTTTTATTTTATTTTATTTTCATTTTAGGAATTAACCAATATTCAGTATCACCTGATGGTCTAGTAACTTCTATAAAGTCTTCATTTAATTTACCTTCAGGTTTACCTCTAGTCATAGGAATTCTTTTATATCCTATATTTTTAAGTTTTTTACTATCATTTTTATACTTTTCTCCAATTTCAGCATCCTCTGCTGCTTCGTTACCTACTGTAGTTAATGTTCCCCAATATGGTAAACCAACACTCCAACTACTCCAACCTAACGCTAATGCAAATCTTTGCCACGTGGCTGTTTCTCTGTCTGAAATTTGTTTAAGACTCATAGCCATTCTCAAAGCTCGATCTAATGGTATATTGAGTCCAGCATCTATAACTTGAGCTAGAGAATAGTAAGCAGGGTTTTCTAGACTAAACCCTCTACGTTTAATTTCTTTTCTATTATATACAAAGGTTTTTCTAACAGCTCTAAGTTTTCTTACTTTTGTATCTACTGTTGGGGAAAAATCAAAAACATTCCAAGCAAAGTCTTCGCTAAAACTTGGTAAGCCATCTTCTTTAATACTTATCTCTCTACCCATAGATATAAGAGTATCAACCAAAGCTCCGCCATATCCTAAACCTCTTAACAAAGAACTTAGCATTCCAAATCCTATGTTTTTAGCTCTATCTTCTCCACTTTGTGCTTTCTTTTGTTCCTCTTCTTCTCCAAACGCTAACGCGAATAAAGCTTGTTGTAAACTATTAAATAATAAGTTTTGTACAGCTCCATAATAAATTATTTTACTTACATTAGATCTCCAATCACCTCTACCAGCTAACAAATCTTTAGTTGATTTTTTAATTATTCTAGCATACTGCATAGGAGTGTTAGCGTAATTTAATATAATTCTACCTAATCCACTAGCTTGTTGCATAGATATTCTATCTGTTCTACTGGACTGTTGAGTTTCTTCAGATACTTTATAAAAATCATTGAAAGCTGTAGCTTCAGCTTCTTTTTTAGTATATAGTTTTCCAGTTTCAGGGTTTACTTTAGTTTGTAATTTATTAAGTCTATTTCTATAGAAAGTCGCGCCTCCTGTTGCAATAGCTAAACTATCTGCAAATCTTGTAAATACAAATCCTTTGTTAAGTAAATAAGACACAGCTCCTTTAAAACCACCTTTTTTAGCTGCTTCTGCTATTTCAGATTCTGCTACGTTGATCTTTAATCCATTACGTCTTTGTACCAAGTAATCAGAGTTTAACAAATTCGTTACATCTTTCCAATATTGAGGTTGATTTGCAAAAGCTTTACCCGCTTCTATTAAATTATTATCACTCCAGTTTAAATAGTTTACATTAGATATTAATTGTAATAATGCTGATTTTCTATTTAAAAACATTGTAGTACCTACAGAGTTGTTAACCCAGTCAATAACATTATCTACTTGAGGGTTACCACCAAACGCTCTGTTACTACCACGTTTCATTCTGCCAAGTATATTTTTTAAAGCTACAATATAATTAGAACCATACAAAGCTTCTAATTTATTCATATTCTTTTCAGAAAATATAATATCTACATTTTGTTGCCACTCTGCTAATGCTTCTTTTCTATAAACTTTTTGAATACCATCAATAATATCTGAAGTTATACTACCTCCAACCCAATTATCTCTCGGTGAAGGATAGCTTTTACCCTTTTGAATAAATGCTATTTTTTCCGCAAACACTTTCATTGATGGGTTATTTTCAATAAGCTTAACTAAAGATCTATTATCTCTCGTAGACAATCCCGGTATGGTATCACCTTGCATATTCCATATGTAAACGCGTAAAGCTTGTGACCAAGTAAAATTACTATATCCAGATTCGTCCATTAAATTTGATGGTATGTCATCTAAGCCTTTTCTTAAAGATTGAAAATCATTAGCCACTGCCATCTTAGCTGAGATAACATTTTGCTCAGCTTTATTAAATGGATCTAATAAATTATCATTAATCCATCTCATAGCTAAATTACCTTTTTCACCTTTAGGTAAAACCTTGTACATTAAACCTACAAAGTCTTCAGCAGATGGTGGTATAAAGAATTCAAACTTATTCGCTTTTTTACCTTCTACTCGTGCTCTTGCGTTAGAGTATTCTTTAAACCATTGTTTTCCACTTTGTTGTTCTATGATAACATTAAATTCTTTATCAAGATCTACTTCTTTACTTGACTTAGCTTGTTGTACTTTAGACTTAACATCAACTTGACTAAGTATATTTTTTACTGCTTGAACATTAGGTAGAGCATCATCAGCAAAATAAAAATCATTATATCCTTTTGCTGTTTTATCTAATACCCATAAAGCTTTTGCTTCAGGACTACCATTTTCTAATCCTGTTATATTTTCTAAAGGTAAATTTAAACCAATACCATCTAAAAACATTTTAATAGCTGGAGCTGAAAGTTGTGGTCTAGCTGTTAATACAAATATATCTCCACTACCAAACTTTTTTTGACGTCTTAATGCAAGATCAGCCAACGGTCCTTTTCTACCATTTACTACTTTATTAAATTCACTGAAATCAAAATCAGCTCCGTCAGCTTGTAATTGTTCTGCGCCTACAGCAAATTCAGCTGGAGTTATTTTAGTTATTTTACCATCAGGCATTTTAACTAATACTTTACTATCACTAAACGCTAATGTATCATCGAAATCAAATACACTAATGCCTTTTGTTTCCTTACTATATGTTCTTGCACGAGTTCGAGTTTCGTCAGCATCGTTAAAAGCTTTTATAGTAGACTCAGTATCTCCTTCTTTATTTAACAATGGAAATAAAGTCTCTTTATTTATAATCACTTGTTTTGCAGAAGTTTTATTAACTTTTTCAGATTTTTTTAATTCTAAACGTGCTTCTTCTATAGTTATTTCATTTGTAAACACCTTTTTTAATAAATTGTTTTGAGCATTTACACTGTTTGGGTTTTGAAAAGCTTTATCTAAAGGTAATCCTAAAGAATCAGCAACAGTTATTATTTTACCATTTTCATAAACAATATATTCATTTAGGTTTATACGAGGTGCACCTAATAAATATCTTACCCAAACGTTAGGATTATTCATGTTCCAAAAATCTCTAGGTAATTTAGCTTTATAACCATCTTCGCCTATATTTTTATCATTTACTCTATTGTCATCAATTTTTGTTAATTGACCTTGAATATAATTATTTTTTATTGCTTGAAAATCTGTATCTATAGTATTATTATAAATCATTACCATCATGGCCTTTGCCACATTGTTAGCTGGCATAGTGTGTTCAGCTACATAATTATTATAAATAGCTTTATTAAATTCTTTTCCTGTAAATAAACCAAATCCAAGCATTTTTTTTGGAAGATTTGCTGTAGACATAAATTTAATTGGTGCTAAAGCTCTTACAGGATGTTTAGATATATCTGTTTGAGTAGCTAACCATGATGCCCAAAATTCAAATTTAACAGGATCAATAGTACCATTTTTTCTACCACCTCTAATACTTTTATTTATATTTTTGGTAAGCTTTTCTAATAATTTAATTTTATTATTTTGTAACTTAATAAATTTAGGATCTTTTAACTTAGCCGCGCGTTTATTAAGATCTAAAACAGCGTAATTTTTTTGTTCTGTTTCAGCTGCTTTTAATGTATCAAAATCTGATTTATTAAAATATTTACCATAGGCTGGAATTTTTGTTTTGTCTATTTTAAAACTTCCATCTTTTTGTTTTGTAGCATATTTTTTTACATATTCAGAATTATCTCTTATAAACTCAGGAGTTAATGGTTTATCAAGTAAACTTTGTAATTCAGTAAGTTTTCCTCTTTTTAAGAATATAGCATTGTAATCAGAGAAACTACTAGTATTAAGAAAAAAGTCTAAACCAAATTCTGGCAAACTTAATAATGTTGTAGTATTTCTATTTTCTTTTTGCGTGTCAGTTAAACCAGCTGTAGATGTTGGACTATATAAAGTTAACCCTTCTTTTTTTAATAATTTTTTTGGACTATCACCAACTATTACTCCTATTTCCTGGTATCTATCAGTTGTTATAGGATCTACTTCAGTATCTTTACTTAATTTTACGTTATCTAAAGAAGTATCTTCTAAGTTTCTTTTATCTAAATTAAATTCTAACTCTGCCATAAATTGCTCAGCTGTTAAATTAGAATCTCTAAACTCTAATCTATCTTGTAAACCATTCATAAATTCTTGATCTGTAGATATTTCATTTATAGCTTCCACAGCTAATCCTTCTCCAATCAAACTCATTAGTGATTGATGACGTTTTTCATCTGCTAAAAAGTATTGTCTTACCTGCCTAAGTTTATTATCTGTAATAGCGGGTATACTATAAACTTGCTTTTTAAAATCAGTACGCTTACCGTTTTCTATTTTAATAGTAGGTGTAGTACCAGTTTGTCTTATACCAAATAATTTACCAAATCTTCTTTTTATATTAGCTACTGGTATTGACTTAATAAAAGTATTGTTTCTAAACAACTTAATAACATTGTCAATATATTGTTCGCTTCCAAAAGGACCTAACGCTTTTTTAATTACAGCTCTATATTCTTTAGTTTTAGTTTTTTGTACTATATATTGAGCTATTTTTTTAGGATCTGTACCTACTCTTAATATAGCTTCAGTAATATCATTTTTCAACATTACTATTTGTTCGCCTCTTATTTCGCCTGTTATATTATCTGCTATTACTTTTACAGAATTAGGAAATACCTTCGCTCTTTTACCTGTAGGTTGCGTTCTTGCGTCTATATCTGGTTGAGTAGTAGTTTCTAGTGAAACTCCTTTTTCTGCTAATACATCTTGACTTACTTGTTTTCCTTTTCTTGTTCCTTCTTCTACTAAAACAGGTCCAATACGTTTAGCAATGTTATTCATGTAAGTAGAAACACTAGCTTTAGAAGAATCAAAGTTTCTCATAAAGCTATTAAATTCTTTATTTAATAAACTTGTAACTTCTTCATTTATTCTAGGATCACCTAAATTAATAGTAACACCTCTTTGTGCAGCCCATCTTTTTAAAGCATCTTTACCTAATTTTTGATATTGTGTTGTTAAAGATTCTACGTCTACATCTACATCACCTGATTTAAAATCATCTATTAAAGTTTCTAAATCTTTACTAGATCTTTGATCTACTTCTTGATCAATGTTTCTATCTAAACCTGTGCTTTCTTCTAAAGTTATAGAAGTTTCACTTATTCCAAAACTACCTTTATCTTTAGCTAAATTTTGTAAACCTCTTGATAAACCTTTTCCACTTTCTACAGCTAAATTATAATCTCTAACTAAATTTAATACATCTTTGCCGTTTCTAAACCCTAAGTTAATACCAAATGAAGCCGCAAACCTTCTTAAAGCGTCTCCAATTTTACTTCCTGTTGTTTCATTAATAGTAACACCACCTCTTGTTAACGCTTCACTTAATAAAGGCATTATTTCTTCTAGTACAACATCATTTCCTAATCTAGTATCATTAACATATTGTTGGAATCTAATACCAAACTCATTGTTGTTTAATTGTATTTTACCACTAGCTATACCTCTTTTAACTTCTTTTAATAAAGCGCTTCCTAATCTACCACCAGCTGTTCCGTCTCTTCTAACTAACGCAGCTAATAAACCATGAAAACCTTCATGTTGCCCTGTAGTAAAAAAGTTTCTCTTAGCTGATTTAACAGTATCTATTAAAGCATAGTCTTTTCCATTAGCCGTAACAAAAGCTCCAAAACCTATACTATAGTCTACATTAGCATTAGGATCTTGAGCTTTTAATTCTTTTATTTTATTTTCTACTTGAGCAGTGTTACCTTCTATATATTCGTAACCTATTTGATTAGCTATTTTTTGATTACCTATATCTAAATCAGAAGCGTATAATAAATTTAAATCTATTTCTAAATCTTTTATTTGATTATCATAACCTTTAAAATTACCACCAAATTCTTTTTTCTGCTTATTTAAACCATCAATTTTTTCCATGATTTGAGCAGCTTCTAAAACATTTTGATCCTTAATCCATGTAGGCATTTTAAAAGCTTGATTTCTCATAGCCGTTACGTCACTCATTAATTGAGTAGATATTGTTTCAGAAACATCTCCTCCTCGTAACATTTTATTCATTAAAGCTTCTAGCTTAGAAGGCTCTTTACCTAAATACATTAGATTTTCTAAGTACTGTTTTGAAGCCGTGTTTATATTAGAACCTCCTCCTAACATTCCCGCTGTACCTCCAGCAATATAAGAATAAATAGCTGTGTTCATAATTTCATCACTAGTAAAATTTTCACTAGCTATTCTTCTACCTACTACATCATTTATGTATGCATTAATCCATTTTTTCTTTCCATATTCTTGAGCTATTTCTTGCAGTGTTTCTCCAAAACCAGCTTTTCCAAAATTAATTATATTACTAAATACTTTTTGAGATGTAGGACTAAAATTAGAATAACTGTTTCTCCAATAAGAATTCCAACTAGATGTACCACCTTTTTTATAAGCACCAATAGCTTGTTTGGCTTTATTCTTAAAACCACCAAGTCTTAAAGGTATTTTATTATAAAGATTAGAAGGAAGAAATATACTAGTAGCCGCGTACCAAGCCGCTTGTCTTAAACTTGCTCCTTGCGCTAATTCATGAGCAGTTTTTTCATCAACATCATTTTCTATTGCTAACTTATAATTATCTATATAACCATCCATACCTCCAGTTGCTCCATAATAAGCCATATTGGCAGTTGTACCGGTTATCATATTAACACTAGCAGGATTAAATTTAAATCTTTTACTAAGAATATCTTTATATCTACGTGTAATTCCTGTTTTATCAAAAGCTTTTCTTGACATAACCATACCCGTAATGTCTAAAAATAAATTTCCAAGAACTTGACTACCACCAACTACCATATTGCTTATAGGAAATTCTCTAGCTGTTTCAGAACTATTTTCTAGCAAACCCATTATGGTTTCATATTCTTTTACTCCTTCAGGTGTAGTTAAATCTTGGGTATATTTTAAGTGATCACTAGTATCGTAAATTTCTCCTTCTTCAGTTAATACATATCTTGTATTATTATAAGTAGCTGTTTTACCTGAATATACACCTGCGCTTCTTAAATTCATAAACGCGTCAAGCTTGTCATCTTGTATTGTTTCCCAGATCTCAGAGCTTCGATCAAGAGCATGCTCAAGATCATTCAATCCTACCATTCCTGCTGTTCCACTTAAATTATGAAGAACACCTTGATACCAACCTTTTACTCTATCTGTAATACCACCACCAAAAGCTTCTCCAGCATCAGTAATTGTTGCCCAAGGTCCGTTTAACTCATCACCTTTATTTTTATTAGTAATTTTTTTCTGAGTTTGTTCTTCCCAAAAATTATGATAAGCTGGAAATTGTGTTTTTAAATAATTATCAAAATCAGTTTTATCTATTATTGTTTGATTATCTAAATAAAAAGACATTTGTCCAAAGCTTTCAAACGTACCTTGTTTAGCCATATCATCTACAACAAACTTGTAAAGATCATCAAACTGCGTCCAGTTAAGCATAGACACACCTGTTTCTTCATAACTTAAAACATTATCGAAGGGTTTCTTGGCATCTGGAGATAATTCTTTATTTAATGCTCTAATTTTTTCAATATACTCTGGATTATCTAAATTGTTTTTAAAGAAATTATTTATTAAATACATTTTATTCACTTGAATCTCTTCATTTACATATCCATTTATAGCTCTTACTAAATAGCTTTCATGTCCAGCTGCGTATATACCATCTGAATTCATGGTATCATAATATTCTTTTAATAATTTATTAATACCACCATTAGAGTTTTCTTGAACAAAACCTATAAACGAATCTAAATTAACACCAAGTTCTTCTAAGGTTTTGCCACCTTCTGGTCTTTGTTCTTCATAGATTTTAGAAAAAACTTCTAAAGGATTTTCAGAGTTATAACCAATTGCGTTTAATTCTTCTTCATTTAAAGAATCATCACTAGAACTTGTAACTATCTCATTTATTTCCTCTTCTTCAAGAGCATAATTCTGAGAAATATAAACAGCGCCTTCAATTCCAACTAATGTTTGTAGTTCTTCTAAACCACCTCCTGTTAATTTGCTTGTATCAGATGGAAATATTAATGGTTTTTCGCCTTTTTTAGCTTCTTTTAATTTTTCATTAGCTGAATCCGCGTCATATAAATTATTACTAAATTTTTTTAATTTTTTGTAATCATTAATATTTAAAAAATATTCATCAAGTTCTGAAGCTGTTTTATCATTGTGTTCAAAATAACTTTGAATATAAGTTGCACCTTTTTCATTTTCTTGAAGAATCCATTCTTCATCTTCTTTATTTGTTTTATAATAATATTGTAATTTTCCTTTAGGACCTATTTCCCACTTATAAACTTCATTAGTATTTAGGTCTGTAAAAGAAGTTTCTTCTCCTGGATTAGCAACTTTAATAAAAGGTTCTAATGTTTTTTGAAACTTATCACGTTGAGCTGTTATTCTTTGATTAAAAATAATAGCATTAGATCTCGCGGCATCATTTTTGAAATTATCTACATTAAATAAACCTGATTCTCTGTTAAATTTTTGAGCCATACTTACAGCGCCCCAATTTCCTTTAATACCTTCTTGTTCAAAATCTAAAGTACCTCCTAAGCTTTTAGCTAAATCACGTAAAGGATCTATAAATTCTGAACTATTACCTTCTTGTTCAAAGATTTGATTAAATTGCTCTTGTAGATCAAGTTCTTTTTCTTCTTTTTCTACTTCTTCTTTAATTTCAACATCTTGTTGTTGTACCTCTGATTCTGGAAGAGCTACTATTTCTTCTTTATCAGGATCTTCAAATATTGAGTTTAAATCTTCTACCATATAATTATATTAAGAATACTGCGCAATTAGTCGCTGCATTTGTTCACTTTGTTCTGTTGGAATATCTTTAACTTCTTCTGGAAGTCTTTGATAATATAAAGGCATACCAGCTGTCCATTCTGTAATGCCTAACATTGATCTGTAAAACTCTGGTATTGGCATTTCATATTTATTTAAAGCTTCTATTAAATCTTTTCCTTGAGGAGTGTCATCAGTTAAAATTTCTTTTACAATACTTGGTTGATTAGCGTAGTTTTTTTGTGGTAATTTTTTATCTAAATTGCTTTGTAAAACTATACTCATTATATATGCTTTTTGCGCATCAATTAAGCTTATATACCTACCATCATTACTAACTCTATTGTACATATATCTATTACCTACAAAACTTGCTTTTCCTTCAGGAGATAAATTATCATAAAGCTTTATCAACTCTGGATTAACAGATTGGTTTATTCCTAGAGGTAAATCTATACCTATTCTTTTATTTGAATAACCATATAATACAGATATATTACCACTAGCAAGTGCAAATAAACCAGCGATGTGAGATTGTATTTCACTGTTATAAACTGGAGTATTATTTATTGCTTCTGTATTTATAGGTTTTACAAAATATCTTTTAATTTTATTATCAACCACGGAAAACATTGGGATTTTAATAGAAGTATCTTGTGCTGTATCATCATCTTCTGCCATTACAGAACCTCCTAAAAAATATTGAGGTTGAATAGTAGCGTTTCTAGTGATACCAGCGTTTTCAAAAGTTTCACTTAAGTCCATGCTTTGAGGAACCTCACTTAAATATACATCTAATAAGTCACCGTTTTCTAATTGATTAGAGTTGATTTCCATGCTAATAGAATAATACATTGATCCATCTTCGCCTTTAATTATATTTTTATTGTTTAGAAAGTCATCAATTACATATGGTTTTCTATGTAAATATTTTTCAAAAGTCTTCCCTGATATTTTAAACATTATTTTTTGCGTGAATACTAGCAATTCACCTGATTGTGTAGGTGTAAAATAATAACCTTTAACCACGTCTACATCATTAAAGTAATTAAATAAATCCGCCCACCCAGCAGTCATAAACATGTTTCTATCTCTATTACGTTCTGTAGTACCGTTTATGTTTATGTTATCATAGTTGGCAATAAAAATTGGTAAATTATCTGGAAATAAAGCTTCAGTTGCAGCTGCTAAAAACCCACCTAAACTTATTATTTGATCTAGTCTTTTAAAGTATTGATCAATTTCTTTTTGTAAAGATTTAATCTCACTTTGTCTTAAGTTTTTAATGTTTAATTTTAATTCAGTTTGTTTGGCTATTATACCTGTTTTTGGATCTTGAGCTTCCTCAATAAAATCTTTTTTAATTATTTCAGTTAAACTAAGGTTTTCATTAGGATTATAAGCAACGTTACCCATTATGTAAGATCTATAATTGTTACTAGCCTCTGTAAAAAAATCTAATTCAACACTTCTTCGCGATGAGCTTATTGATGATAAACGTTGAGTTTTACTGTTATGTGCTTCTATTAATGTGTTCATATTTTATATTTTAACCTCCGAATAAACCTGTTATACCACCAAATAAATCTCCAAAGGCATCTGCTTTTGCTTCTCTTGCTTTGTTTTCTGCTTGGCTAAGACCTAAATACATAGACTGATACATGTTAATATCTTGATTAGTTCTAGCTTCTTGTGCTTGAAATTCAAATATTTCTCCTTTTGCATCCGCTTCTTCTTTTCTACCTTTTAATTGTATTTGAGCCTCTTGAGCTGTTTGTTTTGCTGCTACTTTTTCTGCATTTGCTTTAGCTTCTCCAGCAGCTCTTAGCTTAGAGTTTTCTGCTTCTTGACTAGATATAGTTGCTGCTACATCTTTTTTAGATTTTAAAGCGGCCATTGCTAAAGCTGTTGCTCCACCAGCACTTGCTCCTGTTTGCTCTAAAGTATCTAAAGTGTTAGCTAAAGCTATATCACTTTGTTCGGCTTGCATTTCTGCAGCGGCAGTAGAAATAGTTATGTTATTAAATGGATTAGTGATTTGACTAGATAAATCTTTAGCTAGACCAGACAAGTCAGTTATACCCGCGTAAGGATTAATAATATCCTGACGGTTTTGTCTTGCTGCTTCCATTGCGAACTTAGCGTCATTTTTCTCGTTTCGGATACGTCTTAATTCTTTTTTTGCATTTGCAGCTCCAAAAGCACCTCCGATTACTTTACCTATTTTGCCTCCCATTTTAAATTACTTTTACTATTTCATATGATGGTTTATCGTCTACCACCCATCCTAGTTTTTTATGTGTATCTATTAATTGTTTACTCCTTCCAATACTAAACATATATTGTTTACCTTGTTTTTTACAAACCTCTTCAATAGTATTTAATAATACTTCCACAGCTTGTTTTCTATTTTTATCTTTATAATCTGGATTAGATATAATCCATTCTACCACCACCGCGTCAGAATTAGTGTAATATATAAATCCTGCCACCACTGGTGTATTATCTTTTTCTATCATTATTCCACCAGTACCATTGTCTGGTAAAAAGTTTTTTGGAATAGGTGTCCATCGCCACCACTTCCACCAACTAACTAATAATTCATAATCATTATCAGTTAATTTTCTTGCGTTAAATTTCATATAATTATCTATTAGAGTATACAGCTCCTACACTAAATAATTGTTTTGCGCCATTAACATCAGTGTTGACATCTTGTTGCATTGTTAGTGTTAAGAACTGTGCTTTTAATCCAGTCGTTTCGCCAGAATTTAATACTTGACCACCAAGAGGATTATATCCACTACTAATACCTTTAATAGCAGCGTAATAAACATTTTGTTTTCTATCAAAACCAGCTCTATATTCTATACCATTATTAGTATAATAACCATCATCATAACTTAATATTGTTTGACCTATATCTGAATATGTAGTATCTCCTAAACCTGGTTGCTGAGGATTAGTGTCTACACCTGTATAATCTGATGTAAGTAATTGAGCCTGCCAACCATTACTACCTGTATAATTAATAGTATTAAATGTTTTAGTTCTTATTGGATCAGGATTAAAAACAAAAGAAACACTAGAATATCTTTGTGAACCATAAAAATTATTATAATTATTTGGATCTGCATTTTGCTTCCAAATACCTTGGTTTTTAAATGTATAATATACACCTCTTGAACTAGTTGATAATTCAGGAGTATATTCTATTCTACTTACCCAACCATTTATAATATCATCAAATACAACAGTAGGAGCACTTAATCCATCATCTATTGTTAACGTGTAGTTTTTATTATAAACATCATAACCAGCTGTTATAGTAGTTCCTACTTTTGCTAACTTATCTCTAAAATAATCTATCATACCATAATTAGAAATAGGATTTAAACCATTAGGTCCTAACTGCATAACTACACCTCTATCTCTATCAGTAAAATATTTATTATATCCATATACTGTGAATGAACCTGGATCTCTAGATATACCAAAGTTTCCTTCAAATGCAGATGGAGTACCTACAACATTTCTAGCATCAGTTGATAATGGTAAACCTTCTTGAGTAAATATAACATCTTTATCGACTGGCGCTCTGTTTACTTTTCGCTCTTGCAATATTATTAAATTAGTATTTTCAGCGTGTAGTCTTTGTATACTACCAGAAGCTGGATCTACTGATCTAGAAATTTCTTCACCAATAGGAAACTGGTTAGTGTTGTTAATACCATTTTTAGCATTATAAACTCCAGAATATATTAAAGAACTTTGTCTACGAGTTTGTTTTTCTTCCTCCTCTACAATATAAGCTTTGTTACCAAAATCTACAGAAGTGTCATTGAAACCACCCTTTATTCTTGACTCCTCTACATACCAGTCTTCAAATACATTTGACTCTATATATCCAGTCCCTGTTACTAAGTCAGGTGTGCCTGTAGTAGTACCACCAAAATTACCAGGCTTGAGAGCTCCATCTGGTTCTCTTTCTTGATACTTTGTGAAGTTTTTTAATCTCTTCAACCAGAAGGTATTAAAGTATGATACTTCTAATGTAGTTGCCATATATTATTATTACTCGTTTTATTAAATTATTACAGTGGTCCGTTACAATCTGTACAAGCTGCCGCGGCTGGTCCATATAATGCATCGTAAAAATTAACATCTACTCTTGCACATGTATAACATCCTGAAACTTGACATCCATTACCATTATGAACACCGTTTGTTCTAACCGCGTATTCACCTGGCGCACTAAAATAATATGTTTGTTCTGATTGAACCGCTCCTGATAAGTTAACCGCTAAAGAATTAAAACCTCCAACAGCGCTTCCTGGATTTGTTGGTGATGAAGCATCGGCTGTTGCTATTTGCCATGTGTCAACAGCTGTTGCTCTGTATAATATTGTATACTCAGTATTATATGCATCAAAACCACCACTTGTTGGAGTTTTACTTAAAACCACCTGTATCGCTAGTATTCCTTGAACTAAAGCACCAGTAGTAAAAGCCGGTGTAAATATAGCTGGTGGTGGTCCTGGATCTATACAGTCCCAAGCATTAGTTGCGTATCTAGCTTCTTCTAACACATTATAATAAGCTAAATCTATTCCATTATTACTTGAGAATCCATAGCTAGGTCCTGCCGCTCCTAAGCCAGCATCAATGTTAACGGTTTCTTCATTAGTATCACTTCCTATATACACAATTCCTACGTTTCCTACAATACCAGAATTTACAAATCTATTTGCTCCAAAAAATACTTCTAAAGGTTCACCAGTATTGTTAGTACAAGTTGTGTCTAATAATCCCATTTGACTTGTTGGACCAAAACATAAAGCTTGGTTTACTGGTGGCGTACCAAATACTATTTCATACTGACACGTAACTGTTAAACTACCAGGGTCAGGGTTGCAAGCTGGAGAAGCATCTGTTACTGTACACTCAAATATATAACTACCATTTATTGTACCAGTTGTAATAGACACATTACCACTTTGGTCAATACTAAATACCGCGGTTGAACCTACCGGTTCACTAATCATAGATAAAGAATAACATAGATCATCTGTGTTTCTAGTAACATCTACACTACCATTAACTACGTTTGTAAATTGACCTATAATTCCTGTCATTGTAGTATCATAACCTGGTGTACCACCTGCTTTACTACAAGCCTGCTGCACTCCATTATCAGCATCAGTTGTTTGTGTAGGAGTAAATCCTCCTATTGACGGAGCTATATTGTTTAAATCAATAGTTATTTGATTTGATAAATTATCTACAAATAATTCAGATCCATCATTGTATTCGGTTTGAAAACTAATAGTCCATTGATTAGCATGAGTAGGATCTATACTTTTTAAATAAGCAAAATCAGTATTTGTTTCTATATCAAAATCGTCATAGTTAAACGCTACAGTAGGTACTATATTAAATATACCTGTTACATCATTACCCCATTCATCTAATACTTCAGTTATTACTACACCAATATCTGTTGGATCTGCAGGATCACCATCTAATGTTAGTTCATTACCCGCTGAGTCAGTAAAACTAAATCCAGTAATTATTGTGCTTCCTGAAGGCTCATCTTCATCAAAATTACCACTTGTTATAGTTGTTCCTGAAACTCCTCCATAATCTGATACTACTAATCTATTTAAATCTACAAAATTACCTGACGTAGATGATTCATAAAATATTTCTAATTGACTCTCTACTGGTGCTGTTTCAGATACTGCTAAGTAAGGATACATACATCCAATACTAGCTGCAGCCGCTGGTATAACATTGCTTGTAACTCTAGCTCCAAGTGTATTTAGTATAGGATCTCCTTCTCTTGTTAAATTAGGTTGAGCAGTTTCTACACCAACTTTTAATCCCATTGCCGTAGGGTTTTGTTCTACTCCAATAAAGTTTTGATATTCTCCAGGTATTCCCCATGGAATTTTACCATCAGCAGCGGCTGGATCTGTAGGATTAACAAAAGCTCCTGCAGTTGTATTAAGATTACTAAAAGGTGAATTAGCTAATTCTAAACCACTTTGTCCTACATTACCTACAGTTACTACTTCGTCATTTAATCTACCAGGAAAATATTGAGTATTCCACGCGTATTCTCTATTATCAAAATAAAAAGGTCCGCCTGGTTTATTATTATTATTTATAGAAGGATTATTTACTCTACCAAATAATTTAACTGAAGCAGAAAATTCTGTTTGTAGTGGACCTACTTCTTGTAAATCTCTAGGCACTTTATTTATATTATCTCCTATAAGTGTTGCAAAAGCTACTCTACCAAAATCAGTAAAACCAGTAATAGGATAACCTGAAACATATCCACCTAAATATACATTATAATATTCTTGTTCTTGTTGTTTAACAACTATTTTATATGACTGCCAACCTGTGGGATTAGCATCAAAAACTACTACTGTTATAACCGCGCTAGTTCCACCACCTGTAGAAAATGCTTGAAATAATTGTTGACCATTAACATATCCTTCACCTCGATTTACTATTTGTAATCCTGTAATAACGCCACCTGCTTCGCTTACAACTACAGTTTCTAATCCACGTCCTAAACCTCTGTTACTAGCATTGTAACCATATCTAATTATATCACCAACAGCATGACCTACACCACCTGATACAATATTAACTTGATCTACACTACTATCATTTTCAGATTTATATAATCCTGGTTCTCCTGTTATTGTATTGTTTTGTGTTTGAGTAATACCATTATTTACTTTAACTCTTAAAGCAGTTCCTAACCAAGAGTATATTCTATCAGTGTTAGGCGTAATACCGGTAGTTTGAGCTGCTTCAGGTCCACCTACATCTGGCCAATCTTTATAAGGAACATAAATAGTAGAACCGTTTTTATCTGGATTACTATCATTACTGGATAAAACAACGCTAGATGCTCTACCGTATCTATCAGCTAAAACAAAACCTGCTTGATAATTTCTATTTTGTTTTAAAGAATGATTAGGATATTGTGCATAGTTGTTATAAAGAACTGACTTATCACTTTGTAATACTTCAAAATCTATTCCATTTGGCGGTGTATGTTTTTGTAAAAAATTACCATACATTACTCTATTAGCTGTTACCTCTTGACCCAACGCTTTAATAGGAACATTATCATATACTCTATTTTGTTCACTAGTAGGTAAAGTTCTATAAGGTTTTATAGACTTATAATCAAAATTATAATACCATTGTTTACGAGGACTAGAAAATAAATTAGTGGTGTCAGGTACTTCTTCTACAAAATTAGCTAATGTATTATCAACCTCTATTACTTCTAATATTTTACTTGAAAGAGCATCAGATTCTTTATATAATATTTCTATGTCTGTAACTTTATAGTTATTTATAAAGTTGTCTACTATATCAGAAGCATTATTAGCCGTATCGGGTAAAGGTATTTTTAAAGCTACAGTATCAATTTGATTTGTAAACCAATCTACAATGCTTGAATCATAAGTATTTACTTGATCTTGTAAGGAATCATTTTTACCTCCACCAAAATAACCATCGTTATCTGGAATAAAACATATTTGTGTATAAGGCGCGGCTAGTGAATATTCATTGTCATCAAATTTAAATCTATAACTAAATCTTATAAATTTTTCTTCTATTAAATCAGGATCTCCTGTAAAATCTTTAGGTGGTATTTGACCTAAACTATAATTAGGATTAGGAGAAATACTAAGCTTTGCGTTAAGATCTATTAATTCTATCTCTTTATTTAAAGTCAACTCTATTGAGTTACTAGCAAGAGGCGCATTAGCACTAATTGATTGTATAGATTCTATTATTACTTCATCTTGTAATAATATATTATTAGCTACAACAGGTGTTCCTGTAACTTGTGCTGTAGCTCCGTTGCTAATTATATAATCTCCAACTCTAGGGGTTGGTAATGGTGAAGGGTCATCAAATAAATTTTTAAATCCTTGATAACTTATTTCTAAAAGATTACCTTGAGTTATTACATCTCCTGCCGCGTTTATAGCATTAGTATTAAAACCTCTATCAAATAATCTAGCTTCAGAGTTAGTCATAGCTGTTCTACTAAACTTTAACTCTATGTTAGTTGTTTCGTCCCATGTACCAGGCTGCATATTTGCAGTACTGTCTCCATCTTTAAAATTATCGTATATGGTAATTATTTCATTTGTTTCATCTATATCAATAACATTCCACAGCTCTTGTAATTCTTGTCCTGGAAAACCTGATACTATATCTCCAATTTTTATAAGACTTAAATCACTACCAGCTAACATTGTTAAATCATAACCTCTTGCGTGTGCGCCAGGAGCTGTAGCTTGAGCACCTGAATCTGCAACTCTAATAACTTGTTCTAAAACTATAGGAGTTTCATAAGGATAGTATTTTGCTACTGATATTTGATCTTCATTTACATAATAAGTAGGAATAGCATTACCTAATGGATTAGCTGAGCTAACATTTATTTTTCTTGGTTGATTACGATTATCAGTCCAAAACAATAAATCGTCTAATAAATTAGTAGCAAATACAGGTTTTGATTGAGAAAAATTCAAAAAAGAACCAATAACTAATAATGTTAAAATATCATTAGTAATGTCATATCTATGAATCATATTAGCCCAACCAATATTTATTGTATCACCTGTGGCTGAACCAGCGCTAAAAGTTAAAGGTACATTTACTGTTATACTTGGGTTTATACCTCCTGTTATCTGCACAATAGTAGGACCAATAAAAGGTTGTTGAGTAGAAGGTATACCGCTCCACCCAGCGTTATCACTCCATAGCGTCATACCAACTTCTAAACCTAAATTATCTGCGTTTAATATTTGACCAGCACTATTATATAATTCAATAACAGTTCCTGTTACTGGACCCGCTGCACCTGGTTCAGAAAAAACTTGAATATCTCTAGGGCATCTATCTTCACCAGTATACCCAGCGCTATATACATATAATATATTATTAGTTTCATCAGTAAATTGTCCAACAACTTTAGCTCCAAGACCTGTTTTTAAACCGGTTAATTCTATATTTCCTGGTATATTCTCAAACTCTCCTACTTCGCTGCCCTCTGATCTACTAAGCTGTAAATTTTTAGCATCTCTATATTCGCCATTTGGAAGTAATCTTGCATCAAGGTCTTTATTCATTTTAGACCTTATAAATGTATTAGTTACTTGTGGCATATTTTATCTTTTTATCCATTTAGATTTTCCACGCATTACTTGTACTATTTCATCTAATTTAATATTAGACAGTCTAATCTTTGCGTTTCTTAATTTAGCACTTGCTTCTCTTTTTAATCTTTGTACTATGTATTCAGGTTGATTTATTCTACTAGCTATTATAGCATGTGAAATATATGCGTATAACGCAGCTTCAGCCATTTTAGGTATTCTACTATCTAAGTCATAAGCAAGTCCATCTGAGATATATTCTAACACTATCAAAGCACCCATTAAATTACTTGAAAAAGATATTTTACCTTCTCTAGGATTCATATTAAACCAGCCGTTGTATTGAGCGTATTCAGGTGACATACCATATTGTTCACCCCAACCCCAATACCAAAATCCTCCATAACCCCAGTTGTATCCTGCCCAATCCATTCCTTCATTATATAAAGCAAGATTAGGTATTCCATTAATTAAATTAGTGTTAGCTCCTTTCCAGTTTTTCTCTGTTAAAGAAGTTGCTTCTAAATTATCTTCAAAATTATCTTGAGTAGGTTGACCTAGATTATCTTGTAAAGGATTTTCATAAGGAGATATAGTTAAATTATTAGCTGGATATATTATTCGTTTTACACCTAAAGAATCAATTCTTGAAACTCTAACATAATTAACATAATCTTGAGGTAGTATATTACTTAACGTGTGAGGAACAGTAAGTTCTTGAGATTTTACAGACTTTAAAGTATCATAACTAAATTCTTGTAATCCTCTTTTAGCATGAAATATTATATCACTTCTTCTAACATTTGGTATTAATTTTTGTTCTCCAACATACCCGACAATAAAGTTATTTACAATATCGTTTAAAGTAACATAAGCATAACTACCATAATTTTCTTCAGTAGCCATACCATAAGCATCTCTACTACCAAAACTACCTCCATCAATAGTTTTTAATTGACAAACTAAAACATTATTTTGAGGTAATGGTGCGGCTAATTGAATTAAAGTGTTGTTGTTTGGTTGTACTTCTACAGTGTAACTTAAAATATACTCCGTATATGTTATTCCATCTGGACTACTATATAGTTTAAAATTATTTAAAGCATATTCTGGTATAGTAGGATCAAATGAGCCAAATTTTAAAGGCGTATCAAATGTAAACGTAAAATTACTTTGACCAGCTGGCGCTGTTACTACAAATCCCTGCGCTCCCGCGTAATATTGTGCATTAGTTTCGGTGATCAATCCACCACTTGGCATTGGCATATCTTATTGTTTTTCGTTATTATCTTGAGCAGCAACTTGTTGTGACGCGGCTTGTATTATAGTTGGATCTTGTAATATTACTCCTGAATAAGCTAGTATTCTTAATATTAATTCATCTTGTTCAGTTTGATCTAATTCAAATTGAACTGAAGATTGTTGTTGGTATAAATATTGACCTTGTGGACCTGTAGTAAAATTCCAAACCACATCTTTAGGTTTTGCTAAATATGAAATACTTATATCAGAACGTATAGAGCTTGGATATATTTTTACAATATTATTCTCATAAGTATATAATGGAAATTTTTCTGTAGGTTGAGTTAAAGGGGAAAGTATTAATTGTTTTAACTCATTTGGTTGGGTGTATTGACCAAGATCATAATCTTTATAAAATACGCTACCTAATCTATATAAGACATCATTACTAGTACCAAGTGTTCCAACAACAACTGGATTAGGAGCATTAACAATAACGCTATTAAAATCTGTAAAATCTAATAAAGGAAAACCAATAACTGCTCCATCATAAGGAATATTTATAGTTTTTTGAAAAAATTGTAATTTTTGCTCAATGTTTTTAACACGATTAGCGTATTCAGTATCGTTTTGTGGTACGCGGTATTGTTGATTCAAATCACTAGCGTATCCTTCAAATATAGCTAGTTGAGCCTGAGTTCCAACTTTATTGAATTCATCAGGGGTTATATAACCTCTTTGTTGTTGATTAAGGATTAGTAGTACTGTTTGATATACTGCGTTAACGTTTACCATTATATTTTTATTTTAATAAAAGGGCGAACGAATCCGCCCTTATTATTTTTAATTTAGTCTTTTACTTATAGACTTAAATACTTCAACTCCTTCATCTGTTTTAAACCATGCAGCAATAGCTGAGTATGGGTTTTCCTCAAAAGGAATATTCATTAATTTTCTATCATTACTTGACCAGTGAACTGTTCTTTGATCTGGAGATATTCTAATAATATCTGCTTCTACAGCGTTAATTGCAAAATTTCTCAATTGAACATTTTCATCTGAAGCTAGTGATATAAATAACTTAGGATTAGCTTTAGCTAATAATAATAAATCTCTTCTTAATTCTTTAGAAGACATTTTATTTACTTTTGAACCATATTCTACTCTTACGATTGCTTCTGCTATATCTATATCCATTGATCTAGCCATATTTAAAGCTTCTATTTCCCACTCTATATTTGCAATTTCATCATCTGCAATTTTTTGTAGAACTAATTCTTTATATCTAGTATCCTTCATAGGGTGATATAAAGAAAGAAGTTTTTGTAAAGCAATTTTTTCTTTTGGTACACTTAGTGTTCCGTCTCTAAAAGTTATATGTCCTAAAGTTACTTCTCCTTTTTGTTCATCTACAAAAGGACTTGACATATTTGTTGCATATCTAAGTTCTCTTTGTTCTCCTTTCGAAGCATCATACCAAAGAAGCGCATGTTTTCTAGTATGCTTACCTGGTATTGTAAATGTTAAAGGTTCTTTTTTACCTGTTAGTATATAAGTTCTATCTTTTACTTCCCAGCTTGGTTTAGCTGGTTCTTTTTTTACTCGTGGTTTTTCTACCACCGCTACTGTTTCTTCAACAATAGTTTTTTCTTTTTTTGCCATAATATAATATAATTAAATAGTTTGTAAAATAATAATTACCCCTGCCCGAAGACAGGGATATTTATTAATATTGAGTAATTACACTCCTTTGAATAATACAAAGTTGTTAGCAGCTTGAGTTACTAAACATCTTTCTGATAGGAAGTTAACCTCCATAGCATCAAGATCACTAGTAAATGCACCACCAACAGAACCTGTTAACCAAGATTTCATTCTTCTATCATCAGTTTGTGAAGCTCTATATCTTACATGTAAGAAAGGTCTTCTGATGTTAGTTCCTAAAATTTGATCATAAACAGTTGTAGTACCAGCTGGTATTAAAACTCCTTCAATTGAGTTTGGTCCAACTTGCGCGCCTCTTGTAGAAGCATCGTTTAAGTATTTCCAATCTGTTTTGTAAAAGTCATATGAACCTCTTCTAAAACCGCTAAAACCTAAGTTTAACGCCATTTCTTCTGAGTTTTCAAATAAACCAAAAGCAGTACCACCTTGAGCTCCTGATGAAATTGCAGCAAGCATATCATCAAAATCAAGAGCAGTTTGTCTGTCTAAGAATAACATGTTCTCTTCAATTGCACCCTGAGTATCTAAGTTTCTAAGAATATCATCGAAATCACTGATACCTGTAGCTGCAGCAAACCCAACTTGTACATTACCTCTATCTTCAATAGCGGCAAATAAACCTTGAGTTCCTTTTAAACCAGCGATAGGAGACACAGCTGTATCTACTAATTCACCTTCTACACACATCATTTCTAAATAATCTTCAAATCTTAATCTAGTTTCAGATTCAGCTTTCAAATACCATAAGTATCCTCCAGTTCCATCTTCAGTTGAAACTTCAACCCAACCAATTTGTGCAGTATCAGAACCATTTACTACGTATTTGTTTCTGATGATTACAGGTAAGTTAGAAAATTGAGTAAACGCTGGGTCAACACTAATGTATCCGTCAGGAGCAGTAGCAGCATCGTAGTTAGGAGTAACAGATCCTTTTCTGTACTCAGAACCATATACGAATACTTTTACAACACCAACTAATCCAGCTGCAGCTAAAGTTGCAGATGTATAAGGAGCTACAGTAATAGTCGCACCAGCACCAGCACCAGGAATAGAAGCAGTAACAAGAGCTTTTACTTCGTTACCAAAGTCGTCCATTATTACTACAGTAGAGTTTACAGAAATAACATTATTTACTCCTGCAACCGCACCTGGATTAAGTGTAATGACACCTGTAGCACTTACAAATGTACAGCCATCATACGCGATATGTAATCTATTTTGTTCGGACCAGATTACTTGGTCACTTGTCATTGGAAGTTCTGCTCCAACCATTCTTAAGAATCCAGATAAGGTTCTATTACCATATCTTTCAACTTCAGCTTCATAGATCTCCGGTAAATACTGATTCGCAAAAGATTGGAAATCAGCAGCAGCAGGATCTGTCCACTGTAAATAGTTAGTTTGTAGGACTTCTTGAGTTTGACTAGGTATTATCGAGCCAAACTGGGGATTTAAAGCCATAATTTTAAATTTTAATTATTAAATGTTCGTTTTTTGATTTTTAGTTTTGAGGAATCTGCTCCACTAATAGCTTTTACTTTAAACCCGCCTACATAAACATCCCCGCTGGCAACTTGCCTTGGCGCATCAGTACTTGGATTTTTAGATTGTTGAACAATGTCTTTAACACCATCCGCTTTGCCTTGCTCATAAAAATGAGAGGCTAGTTTATCAGTATTCATCGCAGCATATAAAGCTTTATGATAACCGGCAGTATCTGTTATTTTACCTTCTTTGTCTAAAAATCTACCTACAAAGTTGTTAATATCAGACTGGTTTTCGGCTATTGCTACAGGATCTTTTACTTTGTATCTAAATCTTTTATCACCAACGTTGTATTCGAAACCTTCGAAATCGTTGTTTAATATTTGATTAGTACGATTTTTAAAATCTTCCTGTGACAGCTTTATTTCTTCTTGCTGTTTATTATAACGATTGAAAAAATCTACAGCTTTTTGTTGCTCTTGAGTTACTCCTGGCCTATTTTTAATTTCAGCATAGTATTTAGTTTTTTGATTTTCTAAATCCTTTTTGGCATTAGCAACAGCTTCTTTATAAGCTAGTTTTTTTCTACGTATATCTTTTTGCTCATCTAATTCTTCATCAAATTGATAATCTTCCATAATAAGACTAATATCTTCTGAATCTAAATGAGGTTTATTTTTTCTTAAATATTCATGTAAAATTTGATCATTATTAAGTTTTGAATAATCTCTATTTAATTCTACATAATCCTCAACAGTTCCACCAGTTTCTTTCATAAATGTAACTAATTTTTCTACATTTTCTGGAAGTTCAGGTGTTTTAATTAATTGAGGTTTTTCTTTTGGTTGTTTAACTTCTTCTGTAACTTCTTCAATTACTTGGATCGGAGATTCTTCTTTATCATTTGTATCGCTGACCCGTACTTCTTTGTCCACTTCTCTGCTAACTTCGGGTTTGTCGCCCATAGGTATTTCCTCTGTTTTTCGCTCTTGAATGGCATTGTCTTCTTTTTTAGTTAAATCAATTTTAGGAGTTTCTATTTTTTCCTCTACAGGTTTTTTTATCTCCATTTTTACCGGCGTGTTATCAGTTTTACCTAAATCTTTCGCCTTTCTTTTAGGTTTGCTTTTACCTTTTAAAGTAAACTCACCCTCTTGTTTGACCTCTACGGCCGCTTTTTTTTGTGACATAATATAATATAATTAAATAATTAATACTACTGGATTTAATACTCTGAGGTATTTTTTATTTCATTAACAACACCTTGAGCTTCAAAATCTAATGGTAAACTATTGTTTTTTCTTTGACTTATCATTTCACTTTGTTGTGATCCAGCTATTCTTGTTCTTTTATCTTTACGATCTTCTATTTCAGTTTCTTTTTGTGTTTCTCTTTTCATCTTCATTTGCTCTAACTGTAGTTGATAATTAAATTCTTCAGCCATTAATTGACGTTTAATATCTGCTTCAGTTTGCATACGTTGTAATTCAAATTGTGATTTAGCTTCTTCAAAATTTACTTTTTCAGAAGTTAAAGCTTGTTGTTTTTGAACCTCTGATTCTGCGGCAGCTTGATTAGCTTGAGTATTTAATTGAGATTGTTGTTGAGCTTGTTCAGCTTGCATTTGTCTTTCTCTATTTAATTTACGTTTACGTTTTTGTTTTAACATTTGATTAGCTAATTTTAAATTACGTATTTGTCGTATATCAATTGCATCTTCTAAATCAATTCCTCCACTGGATAAAGCTATTTGAATATTTTGTTCTAGTTGAGCTTTTTCTTCTTCATCTGGTTCTAAGTCTAAAAATATTCCAAAATCATGTAGATTTAATTTATCTACTTCTTCTAGTGTCATTGAATTAAAAGAAGTAATACTTTGTTTTAAAGCGTTTCTAGTTAAAGGAAATGCTAGCATATCTCCTACTTTTTTAGAAATATTTTCACATATTCTTAGGGTTAAAAACAAACTAGCATTATTAATATGTTTAGTAGCTATGTTTGAAGCTTGTGCAGCCATTTTTTGTAAACCTACTAATGTATCTCTATCAGGAACACTACCGTCTCTTGCCTCGTTTAATCCTGTCACATCTCTTATCATTTGTAAATAATAATTATATGTAGATATTAAACTTTGAATTTTAGCTTGACCTGAACCAGTTGCTAATTCTTGAACAGGTACTTTACCTCTATTTAATTCACCATCTTGAGTAAGTGATCTACCTACAACAGAACCAGTTTGGAAATACATGTTTAATGCTTCTGCTGGATTATAGTTTGTTCCATTACCTAAATCAACTTCAGCTAAACCGTCCATATCTAAGAACACACCATCTGGCACCATTCTAGCTATAACTTGTTGTAACTTTAAATGAGTTATTTGGATCATATCCGCAAAACCTGTTATCCTACTAACTGTAGAATCAATACGACCTTTATAAATACGAGGCGCACATATTGCGTAGTTCATTTCTACTTTTGTAGTATCTGCCATAGGTCTTGTCATGTTAGGACACATTTCCCAACTTAATAACATATCACTACCTAATACTTTTACTCCTCTATATAATGTTTCTATAGTTCTACCTACAGCTTCAAAATTTTCGCTTGGAGGAGGATTAAACCCACTGTCTTTAGAAATTGCTTTTTGTAACCCAAATTCAGTTTCTTTTATTTTAAAAACTTGATCACTATACGTTTTATATTCAAAATACAATAACGGGATAGTGTTTTGTTCCCAAGGACCATTACCGTATCCATACATATAAGTTCTATCACCTTGGTATTGTTGTATTTTTTCTAAGTCTTCATCTGGTAAATCAGGAAATTGTTTTGCTATTTCAGGAAGAGTAACAGCTTTTAATTCACCTACATAATATATATCTTCAAAGTTTGGATCTTCTGTATAAGAATATATTAAATAAGCAGGATCAACATAATCTACTGTTATACCATTAGATGTATTAAAGTTTGTTTTTACAGCTCCAATGCCGCATGTAACTAAATCATAGTTTACCCTACGTCTTGTTAAATCCCATTTATTATAATCTAAAACTTGATTTATAACTTCTTCTTCTGCTATTTCTACAGCTTGTTTATAATCTAATTGCATGTGAAGTTCTAATTCTTCCATGTTATGAGGCAATTGATTTTCTGGAATCGTAGTGTTAAACAACGCTGAATCTAGTTTTTCAACTATTTGTTTCATAGTATCTCTAGCAAAAATATCTTGAGCTAACATCTCTGCGTAATTAGTTCTTTTTTCTAATGACTGTGGATCTTGTGCAAAAGCATTTATATCATAGTCTTTATTAGAAATACCATTAGTTAATATGTCTACAAATTTAGATATAATAGGAACAGGTTTCCAATCTAAATTTAAATACGATAAATCTCCATTAATAGATAATTCATCTTTATATTTTTGGGTAGGTTGTTCTCCTCTAGCATATAACCTAAGTCTATTATAGTTGTTCCAAGTAGTTAAATATCTATTACCGTTAGTTCTACCTTGACTAAACCATTCTTGTTCTATAGCTTGAGCAACTTGCTCACCATATTCCCAAGATGCTTTTTCAGCGTCGCTAACCACTTGGCTAGGAAAAATACTATTACCGTTGGTATATATTTTTTTACCTTTTTTCATTTAATCTATAATTTTAGATAATAACCCACTATTATCAAATTATGTTATTCATAAATCATAATTATGTCTAATCATTTGGGGAACAGGTCTATATTTATTTTTGTTACAAGCCATTATAGCTAATCCTGAACTAATAGAAGCATCATGAGTTGTTCTATTGTTAATGTCAAATTTAGCCCAATCTTCTAAAGTTCTTTGAAAATATACATCACCGTAAGTATTGTCATTACGAAGTCCTACATAAGTTTCTATATAACTTTCTATCGCTGCAGCATGAGCTTGTTTAATATCTTCACTAGAATTAGGTATTCCTCCTATTTCTCTTTCTGTTACAGATAATTTATTATATATTTTATCAGGTCTATTCATAGAGTAACCTCTATAACCTCTTCTTTTAAAATGATATAATAATCTAGGTTTATTATTTTCAGCTAGTATTGGCATTCCGTAAAATATACAAGCCATTAAAACGTCTTCAAAAAATATTTCAGCAGTTTGAGGTCTTGATATATATTCTAAAAATAAATGATTAGCTGGTATATCTTCCATGCTAAACTTTGTTAAACCATGTAAAGAACCTTTTGAACCTCTTTTGTCTACTGTTCCAGATATATCATAACTATCACAGCCAAAAGCACCTAATGTTTCATTGCCAGGATGTTTTAAACCTGACTTATGTATTACGTTGTTTTGTAATCTTAACGGTGGTACCCATGAAACAAAAAATCTACCATTGTTTTGCGGTACAAATATTACTGAAGTATCTTTTATTCCACCAACCCACTGAAAATTACCTTGAGTAACTAAACTATCTTTGGTTTCAGCGTTCCAATCTATTTGTTCATATATCTTTGTAAGATTAAACAATGAAGATTTTGCTTCATCTCTAAACGCGTGTTCTTCTGTTCTTGGAAATTGTCTATAAAATTCATTTAAAGCATCTTGATCATCTTTTAATCCATCTACTTCGTTTTGCCAATAATTTATTACTCCTAAAGTTATAGGTAATCCTAACGGTCCTTTGATAAGGTCTTTTGGAGTATCGAAGACAGGTAATCCATAAGAATCAATGTATCCTTCGTAGTTCCATTCCATAGGAATGAACAAAGAATAGAGTCCCGAACGAGTCTGTCCATTCGCATTTCTTTTTTGTACGTCTGAATCATAATATAATTTTTTAAAATTATCACCACCTTTATCTAAAGCGTTACAAGTAGAACCCATCATGCATTTTCCAATAATTCTAGAACCTAGTCTTAAAGTTGTTTTTGTAACTCTCCAGTTATTTAATATGTTGTTCGGTCTTTCCCATTTACCACTTTCATCATGTACTAATAGTTTTAATTTTTCACCATCATAGCTATTGTCACCTGTATTTTTCCAATCAATTGTTGTATCTAAACCTTGTAGTTCTGGAACAGAAACATTAGCTGTTAGTTTACGTCTAGTTAATTTACTAGCAGGAACTCTATATGCTAATTCTGTTTTAGGTCTATCCATACCGTCTTGAATAGGTTTAAAAAAGAAAGGATAGTTAACTGATATTGGAACTACTTTGTCGGTAAACATAGTTTTTGCATCTGGACCTGATTTAGATAATATTCCGTATCTACTATCACTAGATATTGTAGCTAAATTTACTACCTCTCCCGAGGCCATAAAAGAGAATCCTGAACGACGGTTTTTAAGGTAACACATTCCGTAGCATCTTGTATCTGCTTTGCAAGCTTCCCAGAATATAAAGAATAATCTGTTTGATTCCCTAAAGTCTGGTTTCCCAACATCAATTTTACTCCACTGCAAGTACATGTAATGAGTACCAGTAATATAAGTAGCAATATCTTTATTGTAAAACCAAAAACCTTGTTCTCTACGAGAAAATTCTTTATCAATATAATCATACCATGTTTCTTTAAAATCTAAAGGATAATCTTCCCAATCAAAAATAGTTTTAATTCTTTTTAATTCTTTAGGTAAATCTTTAAATTCAAATTTATTAGATTCAAACTTACATATATCTTTTTGTTTAGGTAATGCAATTTTTAAATTTTGTATCTCTATAACTTCACCTATTTGACCATCTTTACTTATAACAACAACATCATGTTCTACGTTGTAACCGTATTCCCATTTTTTATATTTATTATTACGTTTAAGTACTTTTGGTTTTATGTAATTATCGAGTACTTTGTATAAACTTTGACTATACATTATTTAGATCTTCCTTCTGCAAAACCTTTAAACTCTTTAGGTTTTTTAGTTTCTTCCTCTACTTTTCCATCAATAATATTTTGCTCTTCATTTATTCTAGATAATATTTCAAAAGCATCAAATATAGCTAATTTTTTTGTAGCTGCAGCATTTTTAAGTCTGTCTGCGGAAATATCAGGACCAAATTCCATAATTGGTTCTTTAGCAACTTTGATTAATTCATCAACAGCTACTCGCCCAGCTTGGATTATATTCGATTTTATTTTTTTTACTTCCATATTTAATTACAATATCATTTGATTTCATACAATATAAACGTTGATTGTCTATAAAAAACTCCCATTCAGCACCGGGTTTAAAACCTATTAAGTCTTCTCGATTAATATTAGATGCTTTTAAGTTATTGTTACCTATTTTTAGTATACCAACATAAGGTTCTTCTTTTCTATTGACTAGAGGATCAATATTTTTTATTGGCATCACAAAGCATCTATCTCCAAACGAGCGCCATTCGCCTTTATTTTTATATAAATATATTTGATCTCTAGAAGCAAAATATAAATTTTCTTTAAAGTAAGATCTACTGTTTGATTGCTCACCTTTCATATTATAAAATCTTCTAAAGACATTTTGATGAACTACTATAGTGTCACCTTTTTTTATATTAGTTTTAAAAGCCAAGGGTGTAGATACAACTTCAGCAAAACGATTAACAAATTTCCAGGATTCTATTTTAGTATTTAAAACTAAATCTTTTTCACCTATTTTTTTACTATTATTGTATCTATTTCTACCTACTGGCTTTATAATAAAGTCATATAAACTATTCATTAATATTCTAAATCAAATTCAATAGATATAGCCATGTTAGAATTAAATTTTTTCCAAGGCAACACCTCTTCGTTTTTCTTTATATAAATATTATATGAATTATCTTCTTCATTGAACAATATATGAGATATTTCGTGACCACCATAAACTTGTTGACCAACAGAATAATGCATAGCATCATTCTTATAATCAGCTCCTATGCTAATCTTTCTTATTATATTATTCATTTTCTGTTAATTCAGTAAAAGTACCGTCTTCTAAATTAATATTTATTTTACCGTATTTTTCTTCTAATTCTTTTTTAAACTCTTCTTGTTGTTGATTAACACCAGCTAGTTCATGTAGGATTCCATGTTTTTGTGATTCTATAATACCTACGTCGGTAGATAAATTATAGAGGGTGTTTTGAAATTTTAAAACTTTATCTAGTTCTTCTTGAGTTATTTTTTTTTCTTCCATTTGATTTAATTTAATTTTTCATAATATAATGCTTCGTGTATCTAGTAATATGATTTGAATCTCCTTCAAACTCACAATACAATACATCGTTTATTAGTCTATAAGTAATAAAAACTTCATAATTTTTATCAGGATTTACTAATTTTGTTTTTATAAAATTTTTGTTTTCTTCTACCACAACCTCTTTTAGAGACTTGTTTTCCGCAAAAGAAAAATTTATAAATTCATATCCTTTTGTTTCATTATGTAATATTACTACATAATAACTAGTTTGAGAACTTGACCAAGTTCCTCTTAATTTTTCACTTTGGTCTTGACCGTGTACAGCTATACTAAATAGTATAACAATACTTAAAAGTATTTTTTTCATTTAATTTAATTTAATTTAATTATATTCCTAAAATAATAATTACTTATTATTACTTGTTTTTACCTTTAAATATACTTGTAGCTTTTTCAGTTGTGCGTCCTCCGAAATAGGCTAAGACAACCGCCATCATAACATTTTCAAAAGTTGAATTCCAATTATCATGTATTGTAAATCCTATACTTTCCACACTGTCAAGTATACCTGCAAAAGAAAATACAACAATACACCATATAAGAACTAAAGGACGTACATTTTTAGACATCCAAGAATCAGACATAGAATCTGCTTTCCATCTGGAAGTTATTGATTCTATTTCTTTATTCTGTTGCTCATATATTAATTGTTGTAATTTTATTTTATCATCTAAAGACGCGTCTGATTTAGTTATTTCAGCTATAGCTTCTTTTGGAGATGTAACTCCTTGTAATACATTTCCTAAAGTAGGGTTTATTACAGATGCCGCGCCAAACAATAATTGCCCCACGGTTGTATCTTTGAATTTCTTTTTACTCATTAACTTTTTGTTTGCCAACCAGTATCGGTTTGTTCTGTGTCAGTTCCTTCAATTCGTCTTCTATCTGTAGTATTTCCACCTTCACCAGTTAATTTTAAAACACGTAGTATTTCTTGTAATTTATCAGGATTATTAACAAACATATTTAACCATTTTTCGTTAGTAGTATCCATACCGTATTTTCTTGCGTCACTACTATATCCATCTCTATCAAATCCTAAACCAAACTCTTTATTCATTATATTGTTTATTTCCACATCCATCCAAGTATCTGGGATGTCTCCGTAAAAACCTTCATTTCTTTTTATTCTAGTTAGATGATTTTTTAGTGCACCTCTCATGTTGGTAATCATATCTTCACCACCTCTAATAACATTTTGTCCTTCTTCACTTTTTAACCAAGTTCTAGTTCTTTCATCATTGAAGTTTATTTTATTATATGTATTTCCAGATTTTCCTGTCACTGGTTGATTATATAAACTCCAACCTTCGTTTCCATCTATTTTTATTCTACGATCTTCTCCTCTTTCATAAGATGGAAAATTATATTGAGTTTTAAAATCTTCAAAAAATGTTTTAGGTCTTTCAATTTCTTCAAATTCTTCTGTAGCGGTTTCAGTATCTGTAATTGTTCTTTGTTCAATTACTTTTTCTTCTTTTTCTTTAAAACCTAAATCTTCTTCTTTTTGTTTTATGTATTCAGGTAGTGTACCTGTAAAACCGTTTTCTTGAGCTTTTTTAAATTCATTATTAAAACTATCAAGATATTTTTGATTATCTGTTTCTACATTTTCTACATTTCTTGTAGGATCAACAACATTAATTTTTTCTCTTTCCATGACCCTAACAGTATTACCACCATCACCTGTTGTTACGTCAGATGTAATTGTAAAATCTTCACTATCTGGATCAGTGTGATTATTTCTTAGTGGACTTTTACTAAATAAAGGACTAGATGTTTTTCTGCTAAATGGATTGTTTCTTTGTTTGTATCCCATATTTAATATTTTTCAAATGGATCTGTTTTATCATATGCTTCAGCTTCCCAAGGTAAATCTTCAGCTCCTTCTTGCATTTCTTCTCTTGAATATTTTTTTCCTTTCCAGTATACAAAGTCATCATCATAATCTAAATCGCCTCGTTTGATTTGATCTATATGTATTTTTTCATGCTCTATAACACTTTGTCTTTCTTCTGGATCAGTGATTTTATCTGATACTAAAATAGTACCGTTTTTATTTGCTTTACCTAAAACTCCATCTTCCAAATCTACATTATGGATAGGTGTACTATCTCCTTGAAATGGAGCATTTATTTTAAAACCTTTTCCTAATCTAATTTTCATTTTTATAAGGGAATTTTTTGTTTAGATAATCTTGTCTTTTTTGACAACCACAGGGTTTATTAAGACTGCTAGCTATTTTATTAACTGCAGTCTTAATACCTGTTTTTTTTGTGAAGTTGGCTATACTATCGCCTAAACCTCTTGATTTCATGTTAAGCTATTACAATATCTTTCCAATAAACTTTTAGCGCTGGATCATACTCAATGTTTGGATCTAGACTGTCTAGTGGTAATAAAGCACTTGCTTTAACTCCTCCTGGATTAGCTGTAATTGCTCTGTTAACTGCTTTTTTCATTAAAGCTAAATAACCAGCTGTTGGTATTACCGTTGATGGATCTACCGCAGCAGCATCAGCACCAGCAGTAACAGTACATGTTAATCCTCCGGTCAATTGAAGAACTACATTATACTCACCACCCGCAGCTGCTATAGCTTTTACATTTAAAATGTTGTCTACGTTAATTAAGTTATCACCATCTAAACTTGTATCTGGAGATCCAACCGCTTGGTCATAACCTCCAACAATGTTAAAGTTAATAAATTTTGCCATTTTTTTTTGTTTTAATTTGTTATTATTTATTTATTTTTTTTGGTTTTACACAGACCCATTAACTGTTTTGTTTAGTTTTATCCTCGCGGTTTACCCATAATATCTAGATAAATCCTATCCATTGCTTCTTCACCTGTTTCTTTTGGTTTGTTATTACCTGATATTGGATTATTTGAATAACTTTTAGCTAAATCACTAAAAACACCTTGATAATCTATACTATAATCACCAGCGTTAGATCCTTGTCCTGATCCTCCAGGCATTTGATTTATTATAGTAGGTTGATTTGATGATGTTGATTTACTACCTCTATTTGATCTAATATCACTCATACCTTTGTCTACACCTTTTTTAGCTTTATCACCTAGTAATCCTTTATAGTTTTTAGCACCATCACCAGCTCCTTTTATAAAGTCTCCAAACCCAGCGCCTGGATTATTACTAGCTTTAATACCACCAACAACAGCTGCACCTACAGTACCAGCTACAGTACCAGCAGCTTCACCTGCTTTTTTATACATCTCATGTTCAGCTCTTACCGCGTCGCTTGTATCAAAAGCTTTAAAATAATCATCAGGAGAAAACTCAACTAATGCAACACCTCCGTCATACCTAGAAGGAACTTCTGGACCAGTACTACTTATATAACTAAATGGTGATCTATTGTTAAATCCTACTTTAAAAGTTTTACCTTTGCCTAAAAAATTTGTTCTAAACTTACCTATTGTATCCATATTATCCCGCGTGATAACCTCTTAATGCAGCTTCTGCCTTTGATTTACTAGCGTACTTTGCAGGCCAAGGTTTATCTGTTTTATTGCTTATTACTCTCCAAGCTCCACCCATTTCTTTAATACAACCGCTTCCACCTTCTGATTTAGCGCATGCATCTAATGGTGAGTCAGATCTTTCATCTATCATTCTATCCATTTCTTGGTTACGTTTTTCATTTTCATATTCACTATTAGATCTTTCATCTATTCTTCTAGCTTTTTGAATCATCTTCATTACTCTTGGGTTTTCATAATCATAACCACCTTGTCCTTCGCCACCTCTTTCTGATAGTTTAACAGCTCTTTCTCTTATTCTATCAGCTCTATTATTATGCATTGGTGTACAATGACTTTTAGCTGGAGAATCATGATCGTGTCTATCATTTTCTAAATAATGTAAGCGAGCAGAATCTGACAAATCTTTGTTATACGCTTCTTTCGCGTCGTATCTCTCGTCACTGTGTCGTGAATAACGAGGGTGATTTCCACTATATCCTCTTCCCATAATTAGCTCATTTTTGGATCAGAAGAATAAGCTCCTTTTCCTTTTGATTTTTCCATTCCTTTTGATTCATCTCTACGATCTTTCATAGATTGTTTCTTGCTAGATTCTTTACCATCTTTAGCTAAACTTTCATCTAATCTATCGTTGTATCCTTGTTTTTTAGCTGGAGAACCTTTTGCAGCATCTTTCATAGACTCTGTTGTGTTACCATCTTTATCTATATCAATGTAATCTGGTTTAGCCGCTTTTGCAGGAGAACCTTTAGCATCACCTTTTTCAATATCTAATATTGGCTTGTCTTTTAATTCAGCTGATTCTCTATACATAGGTGAATCCATTTTAGCTGGTGACTCTTCGTGTCCCATGTACATTGCTGAAT
>WLWE01000291.1_pt1 | contig 45045 bp, 48 predicted proteins | sample 6718301 | NCBI WGS metagenome assembly WLWE01 (sample SAMN12718691, study PRJNA515312) | sponge metagenome | isolation source: marine sponge | host: Mycale hentscheli | place: New Zealand: South Island, Marlborough, Capsize Point | collected 2003-05-01
CACGAAACTAACGAAAAAAGAGTAATTAATACTATTCTTCATGAAATTGCACATGGACTAGATTATAAAAACAGAGGATATTCAAATCATGATGCCGAGTGGAAAAGAGTAGCTAGGTCTATAGGTTGTAGTGGTGAGAGATGTAGTAGTGGTTCCGGTGTTGATAAGTCCCAATTTATGAAATGGGTAGCTACATGTCCTAGTTGTGAAAGAGACGTTTATTACGCGAGAAAAGCAAAAGTAGAAAAAGCATGTGGTAAGTGTTGTAAAAAACACAACAATAACAAGTACACATCAGAATATAAGTTTAACTGGGAATTAAACCCCAAAGTTGTAAAATATAAATAATGGAAAAATTAGAATACAAAATAAAAAATGGACCGAGGGTAGAATCTGTAAATGAATTTAAACTTAGTGATGGTACGAAAGTAGCTATGTTTCAAGGATTTAGAGGTTCTTATCCAGAATTGGACTTTATTGTAAAATATAAAGAGATAACAAATAGATTAAGAACACCTTCTCATACTCATTGGATTGTGGACTTACTGGTTAAAGCGGAATTCAACAAAGAAATGGTTAGAGACTTTGTTCAGAAGTATTTGGACTTATATGATGTTATGGTTCCTTTTGAGACCCAAGAAAGTCGTAATAACTACCAACTACAGTATGTGGGAGGGTCTCTAACAGACTTTCAGGGCATAGATGGTTGTGGGTATCTAAGTGTAGAGTTTCTTTCTAGTATCTTAGAATTATTCATTTTATGTGAGAAGAGGTCTGATGATGCGTTTATGTTTAAAGGTTTATTACAATTAGTAATTGACTTCTGTGATGGTAAAAGAGATTACTATCAAGTGGTGGGTTACTCTAAAAGAGTTTAATATGAAAGAAAAATTAAAAGAATTGTTATCGATACCAACTAAGACTTGGAAAGAGGAAAGACTAATAAATTATCTTATGTTGCATTTTGAAGAAATGGGATATGATTATGAAAAAGATGATTTGGGAAATTTATATGTAACTAAGGGAGTTTCTGAATACTATCCTTTGGTTTTAGCTCACACAGATAGTGTTCATGATATTGTAGAGATGAATGTTAGAGAAGAATATTTACCTAATTCACAAGGAGAGAGTAGGTTAGCTTTAAAAGCTTACACAAAAGAAGATGGTTCACCTACAGGTATAGGTGGTGATGATAAAGCTGGAGTTTTTATATGTTTACAATTACTGGAAAAATTTGACGTGATTAAGGGATTTTTTCCAGTTGCTGAAGAGACTGGATGTCATGGAAGTAGGGGTGCTAACGAAGAGTTCTTCAAGGATGTTGGTTACGCTATACAATTTGACTCTACAGAAAATGACACGATGTCTCTTTCATTAATGGGCGTTCAATTATTTGAACAAAAATCTGAGTTTTTCAACAAAACTCGTAATATAATTTTAGAACATGGTTTTACTGAGTGGAGACATCACCCATATACCGATACTATGGTTCTTAAAGATAAATTTAATTTTGCGTGTTTAAACTTTGCTGCTGGTTATTACAATTACCACACTTCTAACGAATATGTTATCGTGGAAGATGTAAAAAATTCTATAAAGTTAGGTGAAAATGTTATAGGTAAGTTAGGTAATTCTTTTTATGAATTTAAATCAACTGAGAAAGAGTCGGATTTTTGGTTTGATTAGTAGTCTTCGTGAGGTGTAACATCAAAAAATGTTTTTGAACTTTCATCATTATCTAACTCTAACCCATGGGTTTCTTGTGATTTAACAACATTATTTATCCATTCTGAGACAGGTTTATAAATAAACGTACCGGAATCACCAAATATTTGTTCGAACTCCTCATACTCAACCGTACCCTTTTCTGCGTTACTTTTAAAGTCTATTTCTGGGTATAATCCTAGTTTTTTCACATCTTCTACCATATCCTCGATTGTAGACGATAACCAATGACTAACATAATTAAATCCTTTAGCTTCTCTCAATTTTTTTACTAGGGTTTCCCTCCAATTTTTGTTTAAATAATTCACTAGATAAAAATCCATTTTTTTCTGGTCCATACCTTCAGTTAATTTTTCTTCTTTTAAAAGGTCATCTAAAAGTGTAATTGTATGTGGGTTCCAATCACTATCTTTATTAACAAAGTGTAAAACAGTAGCTACCTTACCATTAACTTCTAGTATATCTGAAATATTTTTAATTTCGGTTAGAGTATTACCCTCTGAGTTTTCAATAATGGTATTAACTCTATTTAATAAATCTTTGGTGTTAGTCATTTATTTTTTATTATAAATATTTTGATTATTAGAATAAGATACTTATATTTGTACCATATATAAATAAATTATTATGCCGAAATCAAGAAATAGAAAGAATCACAAGAAAAAAGTCCAAGCTCGTAATATGAAATTAAAGGGACAACAGAAAAAAATGATGGAGCAAATGGAAGATTTGCAAAAGAAATATGTAGAGGAGATGGCCAATAAAGCCAAAGAATCTGAAGATAGTGGGGAAGTTCCCTTCACGTTAGGTGATAAATAATATGGGGGTGACTGGAATTGATTGGCATCCGTCGATTAATGTCAGCACGTCGAGCCTGAGTTAAGCTCGTAAAATCTGATTCATTTTTTTAACTGGCAAAACACTTGCTAAGTTGGCAACTCTAGGACTTGTCCGTGAAACGTCAACAGTGGCTGTAGCGTAACTAAGTTACGACATAGCTCCATCTCTTCTAAAGAATTTAAGATTTGTGTCTTTAGTTTTTGAGGTGTCAAATAGACAAATCGAACCCGGTAACGTTCTCGGCCGGTATTATGTACACGGGGACTTGGGACTGATTTGAAGGTTGTTTATTCTATAGAATTGAGTCCGACAACAAAAGAATAAACTAAACGTGTAGGATAGACGTTAGTAGAAGATGAACAAGACGTGGGTTCGAAACCCACCACCTCCACCAAAAAGAAAAGGACCACTAGGTCCTTTTTTTATTTTAAAATATTAACTAAACCCTTTGGTTTTCTATGTTCGTTTAAAACCATACCTAAACCTTCTTTATGTTCTAAAAGACTTATAGCTCCAGTATTACTTACCAGATAACCATTACCTTGTATATTATTATTTAACCAATTAACGTCCTTCTTGAATGTATTTTCTAAGAATCCTAAATCAAAATTTAAATTGTTGTTACTTGCAATTTTAAGTAATTTACTAAAGTTAGCTTTTGCGTTAAACATTTTTACGTCGGTTACAACGTTTTTTAAGTTATCACCCCAATCATCATTAATTGTTAGGGATGCTGTACCATAGGGTACTCCCATACCACCACCATAAATAGTAACATATTTATATGGAAAATTATCATAATCTTCTAGTTGTAACTTATTTTTAATTATCATTAAAGTTAGTGCTTGTGATAAATCGTGTAAATAATCATTTTTTTCATCACTATAAAATCCAATTCCATTAATTGGGTATAATTGGTTTTTGTATTTACTAACTACATTATAAATTTCATCTTTTATTTCTTTAATGTATTGGTATGGTGAACGACCACCAGTAGGTCTTATAAGTATTTTATTATCACCCCTAACTAAAGTATTTTTTGGGTTTTTACTTAAACAACCAGCTTTATTACAAAATACATATTCATTTAGTAATGGTACATCAATCTCATATTCACATTGTGTTGGTGTGGTTGCTCCCTCAACATAATTAACAGCTTCTGAGTCCATACATCCTTGAATCACTATAACTTCTGGGTCTTTTTTGGGTGTTGATTTTGGTGTATAGCATTTTCCTGTACTACAACTAAATTTTTGTTGTTTGTCCTTACACTCCTTTCTTTTCTCTTTTAATTTATCTAAATCTCCTTGAGCCCAATCATCAGCACATTTTTGGTCTGGAGAAACTACTTTATCTATTTCTTTACAAGCTAATTCACGATATTTTTTATATGCTTGTAGTCCCGCTCCAATTTTAGCAAAACCAATTTTTTTATTTATATCGTCCAGGGTGTTTTTTAACTCACAAGCTTTTGCAATACTTATTTTATGTACATCATTTCCAAATAACTCACCTATTGTTTTTTTCCTAACACTTGGGGGGTTGCTATTAACGTCAGTTACAATAATATCAGCAACTGTCTGAGTAGCTCCCTTTTTAACTTTGTATTTTTTAGTTGTAGTACAGTTACAAGCCATTACTTATTTTATTTCTATTTTTCTTACTTTATCTAATATGGACTCTCCCTCACCACCTTCTGCATCACCATCTACAATACTTCTAAACCCTTCCATCCATTCTGTGGTTACATCTTTTACTTCGTCTGGGTCGTAGTTTGGACTATATGGGTCACCCAATACGTCGTTTGGATAGACTGTTGCCCACGCTTCATTAAATGTTAATGGACTCATATTATTTAAACAATCTTCCATATCACTACTAGTAGCTGGGTCACAAAAATCTAATAATGCCCCTAAAACCGCTACATCTATTGGACCTTTAAGTCTAGAAAAATATAGTATTTCATTACTACCAGTATCATCACTAAGTTCTGATAGATACCTAGGCCAGTTTTGTCTTACCCTTTTTTCGTAAGCTGTTGCTTTACCTTTTTGTGTACAAGTTTCACACCATTTTTTTGTTTTTAGTTCATCATAAACATCTTCATCTGTTGTATCCCCAAAAGCAGTAGAGATAGTAGGTGATATAAACGAACTGAATTGCATACCTTCTAATGCTGTTTTAAGAGTACCGGGACCAAATTCTTCTTGATACCAGTATGTTACTTGTGAAGAAGCTAGGATAGTTGGTATTTTGTCATATACATCCATTATCATTGCATCATTAACTCCTATGGTACCTTCACCATCCAACGCTCTGTTAATCTTCTTTGCGGCATCTTGTGCCTCCTTATCGGTATAACCACCTTCCCGTTTAACCATTTCTTTATTGGTCATTATATCCATATACATTTGTGGACTCAACGCTTCTCTTTGTTTACCTCTTGTTAGATACTTTCTCCCTAAAAGATAATTTGCTAAGGTCCCCGTTCCTATAAGAATTCCAATCCATTTATATATTTTAAAAGCTGTACTACCCAAAAACACATCTTTTGCTGACTTTTTAATCCACACGTTAAACCAATTCTTTTTAGATAGGGTAGTATAGAAATCTTTAACTAACGGGTCTTTAGCCTCCCTACCTAATAACTCAGCAACTGAATTTATATCCCATCCTTGTTCTTTAACATACTTTTCCCAAGGTCCGGAGTTTTTCTTTATTTGTTCTATGATATCATTACTATAGTTAGTGTTTTCTAAAGCGTTACTAAATATTTTTTTAATGTCACCAATAGTAGATATATCACCCCCTTCGGCAACTGCTTTAGTTAGTCTATTTACATCATCAACTGGAAGTTTTATCTCTGTTAAGAACTTATTGATATCGTCACTACTCTTAACACCTATATCATCAAAAATGTCTGTTAAAACGTCTGTAATTGGTTGGATGTCTTTACGCATATTTTTTCCAGTCTTGGAAAATATTTTTGTAATATCTAAATCTGTAACTAATTTATCTATATTTGCTTTTTGGAGTACGTCTAATGCATCATCAATACTTCCTTTGCCTATTCCCTGTAATTTTTCACTACTATTATACGACTGACCTAATTTAAGAGCCGCATCGTCTGATATATCTAAACCAGCACCTCTAAACTGTGACCCCATAGTTTGACCTTTCTTAGCAACTCTAGTCATTTTAGTTTGTTTACCTATAATGAGTTCTACAGTATCTATTAAATCTAAATCATTCAAAATCACTCTTAAAGGTATTTTATCCCCGAACTTTTTATATTTTGGTTCCTCTTTTATAGCCTTTTTTAAGGCCGCAAACCAAGCAACTGTTGTATCCGCTTCTTTTGCCATTAGTTTAGTTATCCTAGATAATATTCGACCTTGCTCAACTAAAAGACGACCTACCCCCATTATTTCCCTAACTCTATTTATTTCGGTTAATATTTTTTTGTTCATTTTTTATAAATTTGTTGCGGCTTCTATATATTTATCCTCTTCAGTTATAGCTATTAAATCTGCCCAATCTTGTTTATCCCCCTCATCACTACTAGTACCTAATTTTGTAAAATTATAACAATTTTTCATAGCCGAAGGATTCATTTCCGATAGTTTTTTTTCTAATTCTGGAAATGACTTAAATAATTCTTGTAGTAGATACCACTGTTCTGCCGCCACACTCATCTCGTCATATGGTCTAGGTCTCCAGTTATCTTCTGTCCATTTTTCCCATATTCTTCTTTCTGATTGTGAATCTCTATTTGGGTAGTCCACTTTAAACGTGTCAACTATTTCGTCCCAAGTATAAACCGTACCTCTACAATTATAAGGTGTTGTTGTCATTACACCTTTTTTATTACCCATTTTTTGTAATGTCGCGTTCCACAAACTTAATCCATATTTAGGTTTTGTTTTTAACCAGTCCGCTCCACTTGAAAACCCTGTTAAATCTAAAATACCGGCTGCAAATGATGGGTCATATAAACTCATTTCAGTAAATACCGAAACTACTAAAATTAAAGTAGCTTTTAGGACTTTCATTACCTTTCTCATAAATTTAATAGCCGTAACTAAATAATCCGGTACAAGATAATCTGTCCAACCTTTATTATACCCTTTTAACCATTTTATTAACTTATCAAATGCTTTTATAAGTTTATCTATTTCTTTTACTCCCGCTTTAGCTGTAGTTAAAATCTTAGGGTATTTTCGAAGGGTTTTTGCAATTGCCTCAGTGGTTTCCTTACCTAATTTTCGTGTTATTTGTTTAAGACTTACGTCACCTCCCATTGAGAATATTTTATTTGCAACGCTGGCTATGCTTTTTAATCCTTGTTTAAATCCAGGTAATCCTTTAACATATGCTAGGGTAACACCAGGAATTAAAATAAATGAAGCTGTAAGACCAGCCATAAAATAATCTTCTTCTTCGTAATACCAATAAGCATTTACTAAGTCTACAACAATAGCAGCGGCTAATAATAAAACACCTACTCCAGCTGCACTAGTTACCGCTCCTGCTATATAGAGTACCGCAGCAAGGATATCCGCCCATAGATGTTTATCCATGTACCAAGCATCATCACCAGATTTGGCCGCGTCTATACCTTTTTTATATTTTATTCCAGCATACTTTTTTCTATCGTCTATTTCTTTTTGTAGTCGATTTAATTCACTCATATTAGCTGACATGGACTGGTTAGGGTCGAGATAGGCCATATCATCCTCCATATATGCTTGTTCATCTAAATTTTTCCAATTAGTATATTTTGCTTTTTGCATAGCATTCCAGACAAAATTTTTGTCAGTTAACTCCATATAAGTTTCTATGATAAGTTGTTGGAGTTCTTTTTGTGTTAATTGTAGTGTTTTTGCCATTTTATATTTTTTACCACAGTGGATTACTTCTTCCTCTCGTAGGTTGATATGAGTCTCCCCATTTAGTGTTTGCTAGTTGATTTGCTATTCCACGAGCTATTCCTGAATCCCAAACACCAACACTAGCTGTACCAGCACCTGCTCCATCCGAAGATTCACCACTTTCTGTACCAGAATCTTGTTCACCCAACTCATAACTTAGTTCCATACCGTAATCTTCTTCAGGGTCCATATAACTATCTTGTGGACCACCACTTGTAAAGTCATAAGCTTTTTGTTCTTTTGAGTAATTTGATTCAGGTTCTGTAAATCCTTCGTCTTCTAGTTCTGGTTGATGTCCTAGGGCTCCTTTACTGTGAAATGCGTATTCTTCTGTATCGTCTGTGTCAGCATAACCACTTTGTATTCCAGACATAATTTCTTCTTCTAGATTGGTGTTACCACAAGGTGAGGTCTTTTCTTCAAACTCGTCATAATCAAAAGCGTTACTAACACTGTCTATATTATCAGCCATTTGTGCAATCTTAGATTCCATCCAATCATCTATTTCCTCATCATCTTCTAATCTATCATGAACACTTTGTGCTTTTTTTGCTATATTATATAGTTGACTTTTTGCCATATAAGAACTCTTATGTTTACCTTCTGTAACATTTTCTTTTTGTTCAGAAAGAGACATTAGTTCTCTAACTCTATTAATTTCTTCGTTTATGTTCTCGAGCATAGACATTTATTTATATATAAATATAGAAAGATGACTATTAAAGTCATCTTTATTTAAAATTCCATAATTTCTGGGTTTTCCTTCAAGTACTCACTTAACCCATACTCTAATTCAGTTAAATTTAAATTTCTTTGTAAAATAACAGAGTTGTCATCATAGTCATCATAATCTAACCATTTTACATCTTCATATAGTTCACAATATTCTTCTAAATCTTCTAAATAAAGTTCTAGGTCTAATTCTTTTTCGGTAGTTTCTTTAATTACAACAATATTTGTGTAGATAATACCCCTATTCTCATCTAAACTATGAGATACAATTTCTTTTAACATAATAAATAATCTTTGTAAATTAAATATAGTGTTAAAAGATAAAAGTTATAGTCTACGAGATTTTAACCAAAATATTTCTCTACCAGCTCTACCCTCCAAAGACCTCAATTTTTGTTTAGATTTTCTAAAGGCCGCAGTAGAGTCACTAGTACCTTCCAAATCTTGCATTAAGGTGGATGTAAATTCTAACATATCAGCCAACAATTCTTCTGAGTATTGTACCCTATCTTGCAATTGTATGATTTGTTCCTCCATTAAACCCATTATTTCTTCTGGTGTAAGAATTTCTAACTCTTCTTCATCCGACTCTATATCCAAATCTAGATTTTCATCTTCTAGGTCTAAGATAACCTCATTCTCTAATTCTTGTTCCACAATACTCTTAATTAGAGTTGTTAAATCTTCTTCTTTTAGTTTAATTTTCTTTTTCATTGTTAATTACTTTTTTATATAAATATACGTGTTTTTTTATTTGGTATGTCTATTTATTTTTTGTACCTTTGTTTTATGAAAGAAAAATTAAAAACACATAAGTTAGTTGGTGTTGCTATGAGTGACCATACAAAGTCAGTTGCTGTTGGTAAGTTGCGACAAAAGGGTTTGGTTGAGAACGCTTACTGGAGTATGGGTAAAAATTATTACTGGATTAAACGGGGGAATAAATTATAATAAAATAGAATTAATTATGGGACATTACGAAGATTTGTGGTATGAAATTAGTGAAGATATAAGTAAAAAAGGACTTAGAAAAGAATTTGACGCTCAATTAGAAAAAATGAACGGTCAAAGTAAACACCGATATAAGGACACTAGAGATAGGTGGAGTTATGCACATAATAGAGTTATTCAATTATCCCAAAAAGAAATAAGCAATAAAAAAGCTCTGAATTAACAGAGCTTTTTTATTTACATATTTTCTAATTACTTAGAACTTGTATGAAAAGCCTAGGTTGAAAGTTCCCTCTCTGTCCCCAGCTTCGTCTTCTTTTAATCCCATACTATATCTTGGTTCCACATTAAGACCTTTCCAAACATTGAAAGAATAACCAAGTCCAACTGTTAAGTTGTCCATCATTTCTTCTTGTGGTGCTTGTAAGGAAACATACAAATCATTTTTCATGTTGTATCTTGCCCATACGTCGTAAATAGTTTCACCGTCTACATCTTCCCCATTTTGCATCAAACCCAAAGTCCATGTATCATTGATAGCGTAACCAAAACCTAAGTTTTGTGTTAACATGTCCATAGTTTCTTCTTGGTCACCGTCATAAGTCGATACAACCATAAAGTTTTGAGCCGAAGCAAATAATGTTGATAATGCTATAGCGGATGTTAAAAATATTTTTTTCATTTTATAATTTTCTTTTAACTTTTATACTTTCTAGTTAGTTTTATAATATTCTCCTAATATAGGTTGAAAGTTATAAGAGATGTTGGAAAGTCTTCATCTCCTTTTTTTACTTACTTCTTAGTAAAAAACGACACTATTAACACTAATACTACAAGACCAACAAACCCGCCTTCGCCGATTGAGCTGATAAGTGCAGTAAGGTTACCTACCACATCCATGTTAAAAATAGCACCACCAGTTAATACATACCATAGGATAGATACTGGTATAACTGCCATCATAATTGACATCAGTCCACCAAAAAATCCTGTTATATATTTCATTACTGAATCCATAATTTTAATTTTTTAAATCAGTTTATATCTCTTTAGTTCCGGTAACTCAAGAGATGACTTTTTTATTTTGGATACCCATTTTTATAAAGTCTTGTTAATATCTACACTAAATTTGTAAAAAGTCAATGTTTTTAAACAAATTAGTGTTTTGGAGCTAAAGTAGGGTAAAAATTCAGCTGTTTGGTTTAGATTGTACGACAAATCTGTATTGATTATATATAATATTTGTGTTATTTTTTAAAAAAACTTATGTCATTAAAGAAAATAAAACAACAAAATAAATACTATAATTTATCTGTTTTAGACTTACTTAGACTTTTGGACCCTTCAAAAACTGGTAAGTTTATGACTTTATTGTTATCAGAATTAAAAGCTATCCCTTCTGATGAACTGGGTGATTTACCTTATGAGAACATAGGTATTTCTTTAGATAGTTTGGTCCCGGTAAATAAAGTCCTACTAATTTATCTTGTAGAGTTAATTGGTGGTGTCGACACAATTAAATCTATGTCTAAATTTTTAGAGTTATCTGAAAAAAAATTAATTAAGAAAAATGACATACAACAATACACTAGTTTATTAGAACTTAATGATGAAATTTATAAGGTGGAATTAGCCCTAGAAGATAAAAGTACTTTACCCCACACCAAAATAATTATGGATGATGAATATCTTATCTTGAAGCCATTAAACGTCATATCCAGTAGGAAATATGGAGCTTCAACTAAGTGGTGTACTTCTAGTATTAATGATGAAACTTTCTATAGTTACTCCTCTAAAGGTATTTTACTTTATATTATATCTCGTAAAAAAAATACTAAATGGGCTGTCTACTATGAGTTAGACAAAAAAGAATTATCGTGGTGGGATAGTAAAGATGAAAGAATAGATGGTTTAATGGTTGATTTACCTCATAATGTCAAAAGTTACATTTTAGAGTATATTTTAAACGAAAAACACCCAAATAACCACTATTTTAATAAAGAAACAAAAGAATTGTTCGATAAACCCACTAATGAGATGGCTATTGTACCTGATGGACAAGTAGTTAATGTTCCGGAACCGTTTACGGGTGTTTGGAGAAACCAACAAAATTCACCTAATTGGACACCAACATCCACTGATGATAGGATAGATGAATTAGTTAATAAAACTTTGGAGTATCATTATACTATAAGTGCTTTAAAGGATGGGGGTGAAGAAATCTAATATTAATGACTGTAGTATTGTAACTTTTCTGAGTATACTGATTCTGGTTGGATTCCTTGTAGTGTCTCTTGTACTTCACCATTTTTGAATATTTTTACACTAGGAATTCCTCTAATCCCAAATCTTCTAGCAATTTCTTTCTGCATATCTACATTTACTTTGTAAACCTTGTCTGGAAAAGTTTTTGATAGGCTAGTTATTGTTGGTGTTAACATTCTACATGGTCCACACCATGGAGCCCAAAAATCAATTAGAACAGCTTTTTTATTTTTATCGTTAATGATTGTATCAAACTCTTGTGTTGTTGTAATATCCATAGTTATTTTTTTTAAATAATAGTTATAGTTTATGTGATAATAAATAGAGTTTTATTAGTTTAAATCCTTTTTTTTATTTATCTTTGTAGTATAAATAAAGGTAAATACTGTAACTACAAAGATAAATTTTACGTATATAATAACAACCCTAGTCACTAACCTAATAAATAAAAATAAAATGAAAAGAATCTTAATAACACTTCTAACTCTCTTAAGTTTAACAGTTTATGGTCAAGAACGTGTAAATGAGGCAGAAAAGATTATTTTCGATATGGTTAACAATTATAGAGTATCTCAGGGATTAAACCCAGTTAAATGGTCTAATGAAGTTTATGGTGCTGCTTACCATCACTCTTCTTATGTTGCTCTTGACGAAACACCTTACTGTCATAGTCAATCAGTTGATGTTCCTGGTCACGAAGAAATAAGTGACCCACAAATGAGAATTAAAAAATAATATTGTGGTCTTTACTCTTGGGGAACTGAATGTATCGCAAGTATGTACTTGTTTAGTTGGGATGATGAACCTTTTGATATCCAGGAGGAGTGTGCTAAAGTTGTAGCTCTGTGGATTAATTCTCCTGGACACAAAAAAGCGATGTTATTTGATAAGGAAGGTAATGGTGATTTAACTATAGGTGCTATTAGTGTAGTTAAAGTAAAAAATACAAATATAGCTATGCCTGTATTAGTTTTAGTAAATGAATAATATTTTACTCTGAGGAAGTTTCTTTTTTCTCCGCGTCTTTACCACATCTTACCTTTGCATCCCAGATAGTACCACCAATAGGTGCTATTACTTGTAAGTAAGCTATATCTTCACCATAAACTTTGTTAAATGTAATAGAACCATTATTACCTATTATTCCTTGTTTAAACCCTTTCTCTCTTAATTTTTTATTAAAGAAATCAGTTGACCCGAGGTCAGATGTGCCATACCCACCTTTAGTTTCCATGTTATATTCATATTCAGTTTTAAGGGAGGAGAACATACTTAATTGTTTATTAATTTCTTTTGTGGTTCTACTTATTTCTTCTTGTAAAGATTTTATTTCTTCTTCTATGGTATTTTGTACGTCTTTTTTTCTTTTTTCAAGTTCTCTTGTTTTAGTTTTAATTTCCTTCTTCATCTCCTCTCTTTTCTTGTCTTGTTCTCTAACTTGGGTTTTTTGTAAACTTCTCATTTTTTTAAAGAAGTTCAAAATATCATCCTTATCAAACACACCTTTACCTGCTTTTCTTAATTTTTTATAACCAGTAGATTTTTTAATCTCTTTATATTTTCTATCATACGGGAACTGCTGGAAAAATGATTCGAACCATTGTTTGTCCAACGCACCTTCTTTACTTAGATTATAATAAGCATTACTTAATCTTTCAAATTCATCAGCGTCACTATCTATAAGTTGTTCTGACCAATATACATTAGGTACATTTTTATCTAAGTATGGGAAAAAATATTCTATATACTTATCCATTCTACTTCTACTTTTTTGCTCCGCGAATTTAATGTCTAGAGGGAGGTTATAACCATACTTTTCAATTTTTTGATTTATAAGTTTTATAGTTTCTTCTAGTTTTTTATCTTGTTCTAGTAGTCTTTCTGTTAGTTTTGTTCTTAACTCCTCTTCACCTAATTTCAGTGTTTCTTTTGCTTCTTTTAATCTTTCTTGTAGTGGAGTGACTTCAGTTTTAATCTTTTCTAATTTTTCAGCTACACCTTCTAATTCCTTATCCGATAATTGTTTAAAGAGACCCGAAACAAAACCTTTTTTTCCTGTTTTTGGGTTTTCACTTACATATCTTTTATTATTGTACTTTAATATAAACATATCTGGATATATTTTAGCGTCAAAATCTAAAGTAATCATTCCTTCACCAGGACCTAAGTCTAACTTCATTCCTTTACCAGGATATACTCTCCAATTATTCCCTTTATTACCTTGTTCTCCGTCTACTTTAGGAAATTCTTTTTCACAAAATGAAGGTAATTCTTCTAATACAGCTCTACTACCTGTAGGTACAAATTTTATATTCATAAACTGTTCCGCTTTGTAGTCTGGATGATTTGCTTTTTTAACTGGGTCCCATGGGGTTTTACCCAATGTTACTGTTGCATCTGGTATGGTTACGTTTTTTATTCCTGCCTGGTTAAGAGCGTTTTGTAAATAATTTTTTACTGATTCTGCTCTTTTATTAGCTAACCATAAATTTCTTTTGTCAGAACTTAGGTTTTGGTAACCTGGGATTCCCATAGATTTAGCAGTACTATCTGGTATCGGAACCAGTGAAGCTCCCCCATTTAATTCAATTTCAAAAGTAATACCTTGTAGACTTGGGTCTTTAAAAAAATCCACCATCTCTACCGCTAGGTTTTTTACCTTTTTCAATGAATCCTTCGTGAGTTTATATACTGCGGATTCAAAATCTTGTCCTATGTTAGTTTCTGGTAATTTTGCGTTTATAAGGTCCACCACTTTAAATCGTTTACCGTTTTGGATTATAACTTGTCCTTTTTCTTGTTCTGAAATTATCTCCAAACCCATTATTTCACGAACTCTATTTATTTCATTTAAATTATTATACTTATTTAGTCTAGTCTGACACCAGTTCCATTTGTCTGGTTGTTTTTCTTTATCGTAAGGGTTTGTATCTCCATAAGAACACCTACCTTCTTTAGGTAAATTTAATTTTTCTCTAGATTTTACTAAATCTGATAAAGCTGTTTCTAATTTATTATCTAATTGTACTTTTTGACTTTCACTAAAATTACCACCCGCAATTAGAAGGTCGACAAATGTTTCCGGTTTATTTTCAACAGTAGAGTCCTGAAAAGTTAACTTTGTTAAAAAGTTCAAATCATCCAAACCAAGGTATATATCTTTAACTGCCTTTAATACCCCAGACTCACTCACAAAATATTTATGTGCTTTATTAACTACCTTTGCAAATTTTCTTAAAGAGTTTTCACCAACTTTTTCTAAAGCACCTTTTGATTTTAAATCGTTAAATATATTATCAATTCTTTTTCTACCCCCGAATAATTTTCCCCACCAACCATCTACTTTTTCGGTTAATAGAGTAGAATTAAATCTCTTATCACTTTCATTAATATGAAGTAGTCTTATTCTGTTTTTTTCTTCTTCGTTTATATTAAATTTTTTCATTTTTGTTTTTTACGATTTAATTCCACAAAACATGGACTGTTTTATCATTAAAGTCTACCTCTAAACCTGTCGGAAATACACTTTGTGTGAATAGTTCGTCCGACATTTGGTCTTCATAATGCCACTTACCTTCTTCATCACTACTAAATCCGCCCATATCATCTACCATCAATTCAATTTCTTTTTCTACTTCTACTTTGGTGTAGTCCTCATCATATATTTCTACCATCGCATTTATAATCACACTACTAGTGTAAACACTAATGTCTTTGATACCCCAACTTCTTACATCCATATCATATCTCCATTTAACATAACAGTTTGTATACGATACGTCCATGTCTTGGCCTTTATATTCACTAAAGTAATTATCTAACCCATAAAAACTAACATCTTGTACTTCGGTTGTAAATGAGTTTGGGTCGTCTGATAATTGTTCTCTAATCACCTTTTCTGTGATATTAACTAATTGACTTTCTTTTACGATTATTTTTTTCATATTATAAATAGCTTTTAAAGCTGCTAGCTTGCATATAAATAAATATAAGCATTATACTATAAATATTAGTATAATATTATTAATATTGCATTATGAAAAATTTAATTTTATGTTTATTATTTTTTGTTATTGCCCAGGTTATGGTTTGGTTACAATTAAATGGTCAGTTTGTATGGGACTCTTTTAGAAAGTATGAATGGGTTCTTATTCTTTTCGGACTTCCAATTAGTTGGGTATTTTTAGAAGCTACTAGACATGGTGTCGCAGCATTCGATGGTTTATTATGGCCACAAAGATTTCTTGCATTCGCTTGTGGGATTATTATTTTTAGTTTATTTACTTGGCTTTTGAAGGGTGAAGGTATTAACACTAAAACCCTTATTTCTCTTTGTCTAGCAAGTTGTTTAGTTTTGATTCAGATTTTTTGGAAATAAACACTAACCATCCTAGTATTTATATAATATGAATACCACATTTAAAGACATATTAATAGAGGATTATAAAGGAAACGTTATAACAAAAGAATTACCAAAAGAACTCGATAATACCCTTTTTACACTGATTCACATACTAGGTGGATTCGATACCTCAGATGTTATTAACTTTGCAAGGAATGCAAACCATAGAGAGAAAAGACTGTTAAATAAGATGGTTAATGACCTACGTTTATATGATAAAGTGGGGGTCCGTGGTTTTGATAAAGAAAGTATAAAAAATTCGTCTAGATACCGTGCTTTAACTATATTCTTAAAAACAATTGCGGATACAGGTGGTGCTGATTCTTTAATGGAACAACTATCACCCACCGACCCTTATTTCGATAATTATGTTAAACCAGAATATAAAAAACTTATTTTTAAACAATGGGATAAGTTAGGTAACGCGGATTGGAATGTTTTAAAATATTTTGACATTGTCGGTGAGGACGAAGCTTTTGATAATGTAGCGGATGTGGTATACCCTTTATTAGTTATTGAATGGTTAGGTGGCGTAGAAAATACTGATTTTGCACAAGCTCCTTGGATGGAAACTAGTGAGATGGGTTTTAATAACTTAAGATTTAAAGTTGAACCTGTAGGTTTTGATTATTTATATGATGAGTCTAATAACTTTGGTGAACGGGGTTACTCTTGTTGGGATATTAGGGTTCTTATAGATAAGGATGGTGATTTGGAGTTACCTATTAATCAGAAATTTATTGATAATGACTACTCCCCTTTTGTTCAGGACTTGTTTCCTGAAAGTTCAAGAAATAAGTTAAGTTCCCATAGAAACTATACAGAAGACCAACAGGAACTTATAGAATCTTTATGGGACCAATATGATAGTTATAGGGATTTGGTTAGTTCGTTCTGTAGAGTTGAGGTTGTTTTAGTTTAACGTCCCACCTTAGCAAACATTCCTTGAAAAATTTCTTCGATTGCACCTATTACGGCATACTGGTCGTCACCCCAATTAGACTTATGTTTATTAATAATCTTATCCACGACAAATCTTAAATCTTTTTCTAGTAAGCCCCACTTATCTGGACCTTCACTTTCCCACCAGTTATCATCCTCATTAATTTTGTTAACGATTCTTTTTAACTGTTCTTCTGATATGATTATTTTTTTTGCCATCCCTTGTAAGTTCTAATATAATAATGTTTAAAAAAAGTGTCTATCTTTTCCCACCCTAATTTTTTTCTTAATCTATTTTCCCATATTGTTAAAGGACAAACCAAAACCGGTGAAAATATTAAATGTAGAATCCAGGTATTAACTGGTAACCACACCCAGAATGGTTCGTTTATAACCAATAAAGGAACTGAGATTAAAAACCCTAAAATACCTAAGTGGTGAAATAGGACCAAAAAATATAAAAGAATTTTTGTCATTAGACTAATATCTTTTGTACTTTTTTCTTTTTCATCTCAGATAAAGTCTTAACCTTCTTAATTAGAAGGTCAAGTCTTTTATCTATTTGTTTATATGTAAGTTCTTTCTTTTCCATATTTTTTTAATATCCACCACCAGATGACGTACCGCCTCTTGCCACTCTACTACTTCCCATAGAAGTTCTAGTAACGGTTGGGGTGTTTCCACCTGTTGGTCTTGGTGTATCTACCATCCTAGTAGGTTCATTGGCGGTCATGAATGGAGCATCACCACATCCAGGAGGACTCCATTTTATACATACGTTGCTTCCGTCTGGTTGAGTCTGATACTGTCTACAAATACAAGGTCCACCTGCAGTCATTCTTGCATTTGTTGAGGAATGTGTGTCACATGACATATAACCACGTCTACCATTTACTATATGTTCGTGGTAGCCGGTGCAACCTATACTAGACGCTTCATTAAGGGCATCTGCTATAGTACTATAAACGGCTCTACCATCTATATAACCAATTATTTCATTACCACATCTAAGTATACTATTTTGTGAATATGGTGATAGAATAGAATAACCTTTTCTTTCATATGTAGATTTACTAATACTAACTTCAGCGACTTTGGATGTTATTAAAGAACTTATACTACCCTTAGTGTAACTTAGTGGTGAATTTATTACATTGTTAATACCATTCGCGTTATATAGTGGGTACCATGTGTCGTTTCCATCACAACAATAATTACTACAACTTTCTAAAGTAAGTGGTGTTGTTGCTGTAGTTATATAACTTTCACAACACATACCTATTGGGGATATTTGATTTGTTTTTACTATAACACCGTTAACGTTTATATCACTATTTGTTGTTGGTGTAATCCAACCCCCACAACCACTATTTAAACAATCAACTAAATTAGTAAAAGCTCCCGTAACAAATTCATTTACTGGTACACAAGACTTTTGATTTTCTGAAACTACCGGATTAACAGCATTTTGACATACATAGAAATTAGACTCAACCACAATTGTTAATGGTCTGACAGTAGTTGGTGTTGGCATATATGGTGAAGGTGGTAATAGTCTACTTTTATCACCTACTATGTTTCTACTACTTCTACCGTTTGTTATATCATTACATTCCTTTATACAGTCATTCATACTATTAAACCTACCGTTACCAATTTCAATACAAGTACCGTTTATACAGTCATACGTCATATTTTCTTGGTCTGTATTTTTAGACGTAGTCCAACAAACATCACTTGTACCATCTTCTTTATAGTTTGTGATACTTATACAACCACTATCTAAACAAGTAGCGTGTGTCTCTAGGGTACCACCACAACTATCACAGTTAGAGGTATTGTAATTTTGTTTGTTTCTTTTTATTTGTGAACCTACATCTTCTACAGCTACCACCATTTCAGAAGTAACAACATTTAATTTTGTTCCTGTATATTCTGATATTTTAACCGCTACTTCCTCTTGTGAACCACAGTATCTTACTTGTGAAGTAAAATTATTTTTACAACAAGGACAATCTACGTGACCGTAATAGAAACTTCCTGGATTATTACAACTATAACAGAATTCAGCATTATTTGTGTAATAAGGAGAATTTTGGTCTAAAGGTGGACAAGGATTAGGTTCTATCCTACCACATTCTAAAGTACACCTCTCTGGGTCTATATAACATGGACCGTTTGGTGTTGGGTTTTGACATGGTATACAAGGTTGTCCTACTATTTCACAGAACCAACCAGTAGGTGTAGGTTCTCCACAATCATCTTGACACCAAGCTAAAGCACTTGAGTATCCTAAAGTTAGAGCTCCAGTTGTGGTGTAGTCACAATTAGGTCCGGTACATGGTATACACGTAGCTGGAGTCATTGTAGTACCAAATATAACAATCTCATCTAGACAATTGTATCCTTCTTCTATTGGTTCTACTGGACAACAATCTGTAACACATAAAGGTTCTGTCGCGTATTGTCCGGTTAATCCAATAACAGGAATACAATGACATGGAGATACTTCACATATACATGGTGTTGTTACCACCTTAGGTCTTGCGTAATTATATTGGGTTAGGAACTGTATTACCTGTGCTAAATTAAACGAATAAGCGAAACCTCCAGCAGGAGTTAGGAAATTTATATTTATCGCATCAATAAATTCTTTCCAACTATAGTAATGAGTTCCATCCCAAGGTGAAATTATATAACTAATTCTAAATAATGGTAATCCATTAACTCCCGTACACCCATTAGTAATTGTTTGTGGTAATTCAAATTGTACATCACTAAATGGTGTTAGGTGACTATTAGGCCAATTTCCGTTACTAATATAGTCTAATGCTGTACCCTCAGAATTAACCTGTGGGTAAGGTAATGTATATTGTACACCCTCACAACTATTAATTTCTACACCAGGAACACAATCCCAAGTTATACAAGAGAAGGGACAATTATCTTGACATTCCAGTAAAGCACTTGCGTAACCATTTAAAGAAGCTGTTATTGTTGTATATTGTCCAGTACCGTCACCTGGGTCAATACAATTAGTTGTTGGTGGGTTAGATGTAATATCTTGTTCACAATTATAAGTTTCTCTTTTTCTTATACAACCACAATTTTGTTCAGAGAATATAGGACCTTCCGCGTTTGCCGCTCCAGTAACTGGTGTGTTTAAAGAATCTATCCCATTTTGAACACTTTGGTTGAGTGGGTCACTTGTAGTTAGACTAGGTACTGGTGATAAACTTAAACTACCTAATAATGGGTCTATAATATCAAACACTCTTCCTTTGTTAGTCACCGCAAAGTTTCTACAACTATTATTGAATCCACCTTTCTTATATAATCCGTCTATTTTTTCATTTGGTTCAAGAACACCACCTGGTATCGTATATTCGTCTTGTAGTGTTCCTGTATAATTAAACTTACCTATTTTTTGACTGGTATTTGAAACTGGAAGTGTAGAATAAGCAATTAAGAATTGTTGGCTTATAGAATCCCAGATTATATCACCTAAACACCAAGAAGGTAACTGGAACATTAAAGATACGTTAGCATTTACCAATGGTGGTGTTATATCTATTTTTCTAACCCAGTTATCAGCTGATATTAATGTGTTTTCGTCGTAAGTTGTTAATCCTCTACCTATAAACGCGTTTGTAGAAATATTTCTACTAAATGATGTAGTCCAAGGACTTAAACTTATACTATATTCTGTAATTGTGTTATTATTATATAACCACAAGAAACTGTTAAGTGGACCATCTACCCACATAGTTATATCGTTGTGAGTTTGATTACCACCTATAAGAGATGCTTCAGTAATGACACCACTAAGGTGGTCCATTTGGTAAACTCCCATATCAGCAACACTTAGGAATACATCACACAACTCAAACCTTTGTTCATCACAACATGCACTATAACACAAATTATAACCTTGTGGTGTGAACGGGTAAGTACCCGTGTGACCAGTACCAATAATTGGGTTACAATCACAATCATCTTCACACTGACAACAACCCATATTAACTGTAAATTCTGGGAAAGTTGTTTCTGGGTTTGACCAAAAACAAACATTACTACCATCAAAACAATCATAAGGACCAGGGAATGTAGTTGGTTGGGCTTGTTGTATTATTGAGTTAATCGTGAATTGTCCCGTACATGTAGTACAGTATTGGTTAATTCCATCTATGAGACTACTCCAACTAAAGAACTGAGTCCCTGAAGGTATATTGTATATATTACCATTAACAGCTAAAGCGGTTATATTTTCCACATAAGCTAAAGATAAACCATTTTGACCATAACATGGTGTTGGTGTAAATGGTGGGTGACAGAAATTAGCTATTTCAAACTTCATTTCGTTAAATGGTGTAGTTTGTAATGTTGGTTGGTTTGGACTTGTTATATGTCCCATTATATCTTGTATACCAGAACCATTGTAACTTATCTCATTTCTATCCTCACATGAGTCCTCAGTAGTTGTTGTGGATGGGAGGGCCAAATTAGAGTCTGGGTGACACTCATATTCTTTACAAATACTAATACAATCACTTAATCCGTTTAGACCGAAGAATAAACCACTTCCATCACCTGGGTCAACACAACCAGTAATTGTACAATCCCAACTTGCTCTAGGTGTACAACATTCTTTTTCACAAGCATCCATAGTGTAATATTGTCCAGTACCTAATACTGGTACACAATCACACTGGTTTGTAATACAACTACATTCCTCAACAATTACAACCCAGTGATTCCACCCCCAGTCATTAATTGGTAGTGTTGGGGAGAATGGGTATCCGGCGTTATTTGCTGCTGTAACAAAGTCACCCCAACTATAGTAAGCTTGCCCATTATTTACCTGTGGATGCCCTATAGATATCATCCTAAATACTGGCCACCCATTAGGTCCAAAACAAGATGGGTTAAATGGTGGTGTAAATGGGTTATTAGTGGTACCACTTACTTCATAAGTAACAGAAGAAAATGGTACTGATGGGTCTAAGTAAATTGGGTTTGTTAATACTTGTTCAGCATGACCAATACCGGTTGTTATACCAAACTGATTTGCCGTTGTTGTAAAACTAGTAAAAGGGTAACCTGGATTATTAACGATAAACGGAGTACCATTACCCGCAATTGTTCCTGGCGATACTTGGTTAATTGGTTGACTTGGGTCACACGCATATATCGTAACTCCGGTTATACAATCATACATTATAGGTGGGCAGTTTTCCGGAAGTTGTTGTATACATAAATTATAATCCGTATAGAAAAGGTAAGCGTTTGCTGGGACTGGTGGAGCTACTATCACACAATCTTGTAATATACTATCACACGTATATCCTGTTCGGTTTCTTTCTGGGCAACATTCGGATAGACAGTCCGGTTCATTAGTGTAAGTACCTCCAGTTACAAATAATTCGTAACAGTAACAATCTTCATCAACACAACAATAAGCAAAATCTATATTACATCCCTGTAGTATGCCACCTGCTGCTGAACTAGAAGCGAGAGTAGTGTCAATAACATCACAAACCGCTGAAAAACTCATACTTGAGTTGATACTGATTCCCGCGTTTACTACCGCATTGTAGAAAGAACTCCAATTCTGGTAACTCCAACCAGTATTACTTAATATGCCAGTACCACCACTAATTAATGGATGTGAAATACTTTTTATATATGTGTATGGGTAGAATAAATCAGGTACTTTATATTTGTAACAATCCTCCCACTGATAAGAAGAACCACTAAACATACCCCATATTGATGGAGTACCAGTAGTATAATTTAGTATTGGTCCGTTAACTAATGGGTTAAATGATTGTACATTATATGTAAATCTTTGAGTACCAAAAGAAACATTAGGGTCATTTTGTCTAAAGATATCTACAACATCATTTTGACTATAGTATTCACCCATGTAAGGTTTATCATTACATGTTGGTTCATAAGGTCCTTGATGTACACAATTCCAAGAAGTTCCAGTAGGTATACAATCACACTGGATGTCACACTCAGATAAAGTATTATAAGTTCCACCTGTCCCTATTATTTCTTCACAATAACATGGGTTTATTTGACAAATACAAGGTTCTTGACATAAAGAAATAGATGAACCCGATATGGTGTTAATTTCAGTATTTACACTACTATACAACATACCTGGAACTAGTTGTGTGGCTCCTTGTCCTGATAGAGCGGTTATAAAACTCGAGTATGTTGAGTAGTCTAGTCCACCATTTAAAGGTGTGTAGGATAAAGGTTGTAATTTATATAGAGCGTAACCATTTGGTCCCACACATCCATTAGGTAGTAGTTGTAATTCTGTAGACTCATAACTTATCTCACTTAGATTTGCGTTTGGTAGGTTATTGGATACGAAATCGTGTACTTGTGTTAAACCAGTGTACTGACCTGGTAATTGTGTACTACCACTACATGTGTTAGTAAATGTTTCTTCTACACAATTCCATGTAGTGTCATAACAATTACTTATTGCATCTCCAGAGGTAGGGAATGGACCTGTTGCACCTAAAACTGGTGGGGAAGAATTTGGTGTACAGACCACATCATTAAATGTAGATGTACATATACAATTCATATAATCAATCCATAGTGTTGATTCAGCACTTTGGAAATATGTTTGAAGTGCTCGTAGTGTTTGGTCATATGACATACCGTTCATAACACTTACACCCACAGCTTGTGCTGCGACAATAAAGTCATTCCACACATACCAAGGACCACCAGGTACATAATTAGAATTAATACTCTGTGGGCCTATTATAGGATAACCATATTGACCTATACAAGCATTATTTGGTACCATATTGGTTGCTGCTTCAAAACTTATAGTGGTTATGTTAACTGAAGGGAATCCTTGAGCTATATAATTACCAAAATATAATGGGGATGTTAGATTTAAATCAACTAATTGTTGTCCTGTGTTTGGTAAATTGTATTGTAACGACCTACTACTACAAGAATCAACTATGGTTTCTGGTACACACCACCAAAAAGTTTGACAATTTGCTGTACAAGCTGACATGGTAGTAAAGGTTCCACCGGTATTTGGCCAAGTTTCACAATAACCAGTACTTGCAGATAAACCGGTCCCGTTAGTTTCACACGCTCCAGAACAATTATAGGAAATACAACTTCCTGTACATGCACTGTAACTAGCTAGGGTACCAACAACTAGTTGGTTAGTATTATAGAAGGTACCACCAGTACCTATTTGTGGTATACATCCATCCCAAGTAGACTCTGGTCCGTAACCTTGTTCGTACGTACCACAATTATAAGATGTACAAGCACTACCACAGGAAATTAAACTACTGTAAGTTCCACCAGTACCGTAGTTTGGTTCATTATATGTTGTACATCCAGTTGTTGTACAATCAAATGATTGACATGCCGCGGTACACGCTGCTAATGTTTCGAATTGCCAATCTGTATTGGTTGACCCTGTAACTACAATACATCCAGTATCACTACATTTAAAACCTGAACATCTAATTAAATCACCATTCCAATAAGTAAAACCACTATTACAATCTGTTACTGATGAAAATGGAAAACTTTCAGTAGGAAGTGTAGATGATGAGAAACAACCACTGTTTCCAGACACTGTTGTTGTACTAACGAAACTAGTGTTTAGATAAGTTTGGAAATTGGATGGGTTCCAATTATCGTAAGCGTACTCCATACTCCAACCATAATGTTCTAATAATCCCACATTATTTGTTACATATGGATTACTGATTTCTAGTAAAACACTATTCGTTGGGGAAATTACTGAACAGAAGTTTGTTGAGTAGTTTATAGCCGGTGCTGTTCCAGGTAACCATAAACCATTATTACTACCCGTGTTACCACTAAATATTGATGCTATAGCGTGAAGGGCTGTTCTAGATACAGCACCTGTGGTCTGATATGAAAGTTGTGTTGCACCATACAATAACCATTGATTAATGGCTCCATTTGCTTCACCAGCTGTCCATCTACCTTTAAATTTATTATAATCTGTTTGCCATAAACCATTTGGCACATTACCCCAGGTACTTGGGGAACCATCCCCATAGTCTGCTCCTTGACCACCTTCAGATTCGTCACAGAATACTATAACGATAACGTTATCATCGACCGCAACTTGTGGTGCGGACCCAGTATTCATTATAGTTACAACATTACCATTTACTGTTGTAGTTCCGTAATTATATGGGCTAGTTCTATTAGAATACACTAAATTAGTTCCATCCGGATAAGTATCAATTCCTTGTTGTAGTGCCCAAGTTCTTAATTGTTGTGTAACACCAATACTCCCAAATCTAGAAGAACTATTGGAACCAGAAAAACTATCCCAAGGCGCTGTACCCCACTCTAACCATCGTTCATCATTCACTAGAGTATGGTATGTTCTTCCTGTGTAACCAGGAATACTTTGTGTCCAAGCACTTAAAGCTATAACCGCGTCCTCTATAGGTACACTCATAGAGGTTGTGTCATAGTATGCGTAGATATTTGGTTGTCTAGAACTAGTAAGTAAGTCGTATTCTGCACAACCCCAAGAAACACACGATTCATCACATGAAGTTGTACTAGTATATAGGTTTGGTGTGGTGGATGTACCAGTACCATAATAGGTATTAGGGTTACCAATACCAGGTGTTATTACTGTACCTGGTGGTGGTGGGTTAAAAAATCCACACCCACTATATGTACATTCGTGTGTTTGACATGATGCGGTACAACTACCTAAAGTAGTATATGTATAACCAGTACCTTCATAACCCCAACAACCATAGGATAAACATTCATATGATACACATGTTGTAGTACACGCGGTTAATTCCGTATAAGTACCACCGGTACCAATTTGTTGTTGACATCCAGCTCCTTGAAATCCGTTTGTACAATTCCACGATTTACAACTTACATCACATTCAGCTAAATCACTGAAGGTACCTCCAGTACCCCCACCTCCACCAACATTGTAAGTTTCACAACCAGTAGTAGAACAACTGTAAGAAGTACATATTCTTTCACACTCTGTTTGGGACGTAAATGATGTTATTATCCCGTTTGCTGCTGTTGAACATCCGTTATTTCCACATTCCCAATAAGTAAACCCACTAAAACAATTTTCTTCACAATCACCAGAAGTTGCATAAGTACCGGTCATACCAGTACCTGGTATAGACACACAACCACCACTAAATCCTAGAGTATAATTTAAAGTACAAGCTGTGGTAGCGATACACGAATCACTACATGCATCATAAATTGATGGTGATGCACAATAATTAACTTGTGTGTTAAATATACCACTACTTTCTGAACACTCACAAGCTTGTGTAAAATAAGTACTAGACTGAACCCAAGCTGGAACAGTATGTTGACCTTGAAGGTCTGCACGTAATTTTACGTAGGGAATAGCAGGACCCATAGGTTGTGGGTTAGTTGGTGTCCAATAAGTATTAACCGCTCTTAGTACAGTCCAATAGTCTGCATTATAATCAATAAGTGCTTGTTGACCGGTATTAGGGTCGATTATAGGACTTACCGTAAGACCTTGTATATTTAACCAATCTATTAAGTTTTCCCAAATATTAAATTGTAGACAGTACGCATCTGCTATAGCTCCAGCATTATCTGGAAGACAACCTAAACAATCCTCCCCATATTCCGCAGAACCTATCATTCTGGATACACTAGCACCGGCATTGTTAATGTTTTCTTCTCCAAACCCACAAACTTTAAAGGAAGTAAAAGAATTCGGCGGTACCGCATAACTAACAAACATTGGTCCATTTACCCCAGTTACTCCATATGTATTATCGGTATCACAACAATCCAACACATTACTTCCTGCCATGGTGTATGAGTGGGTAGGATGACATGGGAAGTGGAAGGTATAGGGGCTGAAACTTTGTCCCTGACTACCATTACTTAATGTACCCAAGTCACCATTACCATTGTTCTCAAACCATTGTAGGTAGGGTGTAGGGTTAGGTGTGTTACCGAATGGATATGTTTGGTAAAAATCTGTACCTCCATTTTGACCACTACGTTCTATTGCGTAATTAAAGGTGTCTGGAATTATACTTCTTTTTAATTGTGTACTTCCATTAGGGAATTGATAACTAGTACCATCAGCAAACCAAGGTGCCCATTTACTATAAGAGATTGTTTGAGCCCATGTAGCACCATACGCTCGTAATGATGGGTCTGCTACAAATCCCCAACCAGGTACGTGTCCTGGTGGTAGTCCTTGAGAATAAACCATGTTTGGGTCTATTAGTTCATCCATCGCTGTAGTTAATCTCCATGGGTCTGGATAATCACTATAATTTGTTGACCCAAGATAGTTTGGGAATAGAGGTTTATCTAAATCACAATTACTAGAACTAACGACATCAAGTAAATTTCTTGTACCATAAACTGTACTTGCTGTATACGTGTTAGTTGTTAAAGCAACGTACTCAGCGTTGGTGTCGTAGTCTGTACTGTTAAATGGACCAACAATATCAAAGGCAAAAGCTGGGGATGCATTAACCCCTACTGACGCTCCTTCTAATAAAATAGTATTATCACCAGGTTGTAAAATAACCTTAAATACATGCCAACTTTTGTAGGTTATGGTTGGTGGTTGTGATACTGGGTCATTACCCCCAATCACATTTCCTGGGTCAAAATTATTAACACCAGTTGTGGTATCTACCTCTAGTATATTATTTATACCAACTCTAAAATGTTCTGTACCTCCAATCCCAATTAAATAAGCTTTCTCTGTAGCTCCAGTTATTGTTATACACTTAGATGTACCGTACCAATTTTGTGAGTTTGGTAACCATTGTCCAAAAGTTGCACTCCATACACCATTGGCATTTAATGGTGCGTTTAATAAGTAGTCACCACTCATACCCCAAAAACCAGAAGAGTCAGTGGCGGTCGCTAAGGTAGGACCTGATTTAGTACTTATATTAGTCCAGTCAGTGGAACCTCCTTGTTTTTGATAGAAGTAAGTTACACTATTATTGTATTGTGAACTATTTGGTGAACTATCTAACTCTATAGAAGTGTTTACCGTTGGTGAATTACTGAGTTCACAGTTTTCGGTAAGTTCGTCATATGTATATCCTTCAGGACAATCACATGTTGTTGTACATGACCATGATACACAACTTGCAGTACAAGCATTCATTGTGGCAAAAGCACCAGTTTCACCTAAAACAGAAATACACCCATCCACACCACAATTATAGGTATAAGCTGTGGTAGAAACACAATCCACTGCTTGTGACGCTCCTCTCCAACCCCACCCATGCATAGGACCAGCATCTAGTGATTGTAAGAATCCTTGGTTGTCGTAAGTTGTTACTTGAGTTGATAGGGAGTTTGAGGTAGCTAGTGTAACAAAATCGATATCATATCTTTTTCTACTTGCTACAGTGTAATATTGGTCTGTAGTTGTATTTTTAAATAAAGCAATAGCTCCACTAGGTGCTGTATTTACTGTTAACTTATCATCATAATATTGTACGGTTATATTATTTGTATCTGTTGGGTAAGCAAACCTTACAAATTTCTTTGTACCGTTATTTAATTGTAGACTCGCTATGATAGTTGGTTTATTCTGATTGGTCGAGTCTGTTGGAACAAATATTACATCACCATGAGTTTTATAGGCGTCTGAACGCATACTCACTATAAGTTTAACCACTACAGTATAAACTTCAAAATTAGTATCTTCACTACAATTATAAAGTGCGTCTGTATAACTCCAAAAGTATGGTACACCATTATTTGTACTCTGTAAACCGTAATCATGACCACTTAAATTTAAAGGTCCGTTAGGTGTGTTTGGTAATGTTCCTCCTTGAGCACCTACAACACCTTTAGTACTACCATAAGTTACAGTTTCACCACTCCAAAGATTATCTAGTTCAGCTATATAAATGTGGCCTTGTTTGTCACTCAATATTAATGTTCTATCATCTACAACACCTAAATCATTACCTAAACACTCAAGTTCGCCTATCGTAGTATAATTCATTTGCTGGTTATTCCAGGGATTGGTTGCACTGGTACCAGCGTTAGAAGTTTTTGGTGGTACAGTAGTGTCTAAAGTCCATACATTAGCTAGTAAGTCACCAAACTTATTTACAAACCTATAGGTTTTGGTTGGTGCTTTACTAAAGGTGTCTGGGTCGTTATTAGTTATATCATAGTCGTATTCATTAATGGTATAGGAAGGTATTGTACTTGATGTATTTGGGTCGGCACTCCCTAGTACGTTAACTCTATTAAAGTTACAACCCACCCACATTTTACTGTTAGTTACTGCGATATCAGTACCTGTGTGAGTAAAACTATCTAAATAGTATGAGGTGTTTGTAGTAAAATCATACCCCCACAACCTACCTTTTATTTGACCTAATTCTCTTTGGTCTCTAGTAGGGTTTATGTAGTTAGGTGATGTTGGTGACGAGTATTCACTTGGTATTGGTTTTTGTTGGTTTGTATCCGCGTACTTATCAATAAATTGACTGTATTGTATCCCAGTATTACTTGAATTTCTTAGGTCTCCCGCGTTATCATTAAAGAAGACTAAACAATCAGTACTTACATTTATATTTTTAGGATTATTTGCTTTTAGACAAGCATTAAATGAGGAATATTCACATCCACTATCTCTTCCTGAGTTACCGAATCTATAAAGTGTGGTTTTCCCTTCACCACTACACGCAATACAATTTGCCATATTTTAAGAGTTTTTTAAATTATTTTAATTAACTACACTACAATAGTTGTTAAAAATAAATATCCCAAACTTACAGTTTAGGATACTTTCTATTCTCTTAATATTTTATTTAGATTAATTTATAGGTTCTAATTGTATTTTTAAGTAGGAGTCCCAGCTTATACCCATGTGATTTCCACCATTATTTATTGAAAGCTCTAGGTTACCATTACTATATTCAGTCACTACCATATCAACAGTCCAATCTATAATTTGTGTTCCATTACAGAATATTAATCTTAGGTCTAATGTTAGAATTCCTGGTGTGTAATTAAACCCTCTTATTATACAATCCAACTCTTCTGGTCCATACATATAAGCGTGTCGTGGTGACGCGTTACCATTTAAAGGGTAAGAAGTTGTAATTAAAGTGTCGTGTACTAAAAAAGTTACCCTTCCTTGATTGTATGTTGTATAAGAATAGGAGGTGTCTACCGGTGAAGTAGTTAATTCCGAACAATTCATATCAAATTCTGTCATAGTAATATTATAAGATTTACCAAAACCTACAAAAGTATTAGATGGTGGAAGAACGGTAACAACGTTATTAGTTGAGTCGTTATTAGAATTGGTTGTGTCTGTAGGTATCGAATCACAACAAATATTAGTATCTGGTGGTGTAATTGGTGTTAGTAAATCGTCTTCTTTTTGGCAGGAGGTGAATACTAGTAAAAGTGTTAAGAGTGGTAGGATAATTTTTTTCATTTATATAATTTTTTAGGTTAGGTAAAATTTGTACTACAAAGATAATAAAATTTTATTTAATGACCAAACCATATTGCAAAAAAAAAGGTCCGAAGACCTTTTAATTTTATTAGTAGTCCGTTTTAGGTTTAGCTACTCTTATTTTGTTCATTTTTTCTATAACTCCCTCTAGTTTGTCTAGAACTTTTCCAAGACCTGCTGAGAAAAATCTTTTTTTACCATTTAAACTAACTCTATTGTCTTTGCTTTGGTTTGGTTCAAACACAAACATGTACTTCATTGTACCTTTGTCTGTTGGTATGTCCATACCTTCCATTTCTTTTTTATTGTTAAATAATATTTTTGGTGAAGTAGCTTTAACTTTTACAGCCTCCTTCATTCCACCGACCTTAATACCCATAACTTTAATGTCTCTATCTTGTGCTGCTGCTTTCTTGCCTTTATATAAAGCGATTGTTTTACCTAAAAAAGCTTTATCGTAAACAGCTTTTAATTGTCTTTGTAATTTTTGGTAAAGTTGTGGGTCTTGTCTATCATATTTTTCTGGTGTTTCTTTACCATCATTTTTCCTCTTCTCGTCCTCCAAACCTGTTCCACCTATTGCTCCTTTAGGATATTCACATGAATCATCATCTTCTGTAGCTTTATCATTATAATTTGTAGCTGCTTTATCTGTACAACCTTTTATTGTTACTGCTTGTGTTGTTCCTGTATTAGAGTCTTGCTCTATAATTAACCCACCATGGGTATTTTTAAATGATTCATGAAGACCACGAATACGATTTTTTTCTTCTTCTGATAGTTCAAAAATATTTTTCATAATAAAGTTTTATTAATAAATATACGGTAAACGTAGAATATTTCATTTTAATATTGTATCTTTGTCGTATGAATATATACCTATTTGACTTCGATAATACAATTGTCGAACTACCATACAAAGAAACAATACAGTATCTAGACCGAAAAGAAAGTTTAGACCCAAAATTAAATTTTAAACTAATCCAAAAAACAAGGGAAGATTATTTAAGAGCGATGGATTATGACCCTGATGGGTTATTTATAATTTTATCTAATAGAATTACTGAAGTTAAAGATTCTTTAGTTAAGTTATTAAAAAAATTAGGTTATGAGTTTGAGGACTATTATTTAATTGATGGTGAGGACCGAAATAAGGGAAATCGTGTGAGAAAAATTTTAGATAAATATAAAAATTGTAAGTCTGTGAAGTTCTGGGAAGATAAAGATAAACACATCAACTCAGTGACTGAAGCTATGAAAGATTACCCTAAAGTAGAATTGGAGATTATTAAGACGAAGTAGTTTTTCTATTTTATTTTTTCTATATTCTCTGACGGTCTATCAGATAAGTCTATAAGTTCTTTATTATCTACCGTCCATACATTATCAAAAATAGGAATCATATTTCTCATATTATCCTTAACTTTTTGGTGATATTGTGCTACCATATCAGATGGAAGACTTCTTGGACGCTCATCATTTCTTATTTGTGCTAATTCTAATGGTGTTCTAACATAAACTAGTGTTGTGTTAAACCCATTATCTTTTGCTAACTCATGAACGTCCCTCATTACTTGTTCTTGACCACCCCCCGCATCATAAACTATATTTACAGGTTGGTTTCTTTCGTATTCTAAAAAATTTTTAAGAAATTTAACAGTTTTATTACGTGGGTCAGATGTTGTAAAGGTCAAATCAAGTATTTTTTGATACCCTTCTGGTGTAGATATGTTTTTTTCCCATTCATCCCCCCATAATTTCTTTGCTGTCATAACCCTAACCTGGTCCACATTAAAATTCTTAACATTATCTAAATTTATTAGATTTTTAGTGATAAAACTCTTACCAGCACCGGGTCCTCCCGCTATAACAACAAAATTATTGTTAGGATTTTCAAAATTAACTACTTTTTCTTCCTTTAAAAGCTCTTCTTTAATGATTTTTTTAATAATTTCTTTCATTAGTTATAAATATGTGTGATTTTTAATAATTTTTTTATTATCTTTGTCCTATGAAACAAAAAAAAATAAATAGACCTCTAATGTTTATAAATAATAATGTAATTGTCGAACAATTAAAGGACCGTGTATGGGAAGATTACCAAATTATACCTACATGTGATGTTCAGGGTTGGTTAGATGGTTTAAGTCCGATTGAAAAAACGGCATGGGAGGTAAAATTCGATGAAATCAATAAAAAATTTAAAAAAAATGGCTAAGAAAAGAAAATTAAACTCAAAAAACCCAAAATATCAAGCTATTACAGCTGATAATTCTCCAAAGATTAAAGAAAAAAGATTAATGTGTAATGCTCCTGTAAGAAATACCAACGGAGATATTATTGAGGGTGCTACAATACCTGTTTATGGTGTCTGGTATGAAAATTAACCGTCAGAAGTAAGGACATCGTCAATTGGGCCTATAATAATAGGTCCGCCCTTACAAGGAACTAGCTGCCAATCATTAGTATTGCCTACTCTTTTTAGACATATTTTTCTTTCGTCACACGCACCTACTGGTGGTGTAGGATTAGGTGCGGTTCCTGCTCTGTTTTGATAACAGTTTGCACCACCACAATCTAAAAAAACTTTATATTCCACATAATTTCCAGGTGTAACTATCTGAAAACTATAACCTGGCATATTGAATGATGGTCCACCAGTCATTACCAACAACCAATTCACAGAATTATTTTCCTTTCTCCATACCTCACTATAAGCGTTAACGTATTCTTGACATATAGTCACACCTAACCTATCCCCAACATATCCTAGGGTATTATAAATATTCATACCTCCCTGAGGGTTAGATGTTGAAGGAGGTATAAGAAGAGCAATACCAAAATTCTTAATACAACATAATAGTTCTGTAACTGCTGGGTAATTAGGCATACTACCCGGTTTATAACAATCTGGTGACGAACAAGGAGACCCATTAGTGTCACATGGTTGTATGTTACAACTACAAGTAGTGTTTGGGAAACCAAATCCTATCCCAGGTAAACCGTTATTATTAATACTAAAAGATTGTTTTAGTGTTGATGTCCCCGGTATATAATCAATACAAATTTGACTTATCGAAGGTTCACTAATTGCATAATCCGTATTTTGGCATGTTACCTGAAAGAAGTAAGCACCTACTGGGTCTGTGTTACCGAACATTGCTGTTGGTTTTAAAATTACCTCTTCACCATATTTAATACCTCTGTTGTTAATCCAACCAACATCAAAAGGTACTGGTATTGAGGAATATCCTTGACAACCTACATTTGCAATGTTTTGACCAATCCCTGTGACACCTTGTTTTTTCGCGAATAAATATCTCATATCACCCGTAATACAGTAATCGTTAACACCTTTCATTCTAAATGCTTGTAAATTAATATCCCACAATAAGTATTCAATACAACAAGGAGCGGTAGATGCAGTTAAAGATTGTGGAAAGCTTTGTGAGGGGTCTACTTTTTTATCACAACAATTACAGTTAACTGGGTGATTACAATCCTCACCACATTGACACCAACATTCTTCTTTGGTCGCGTAACCATTTTGATTATCTTGTAATACACAATATTCCCAAATATCGTTACCTGAACCACCGGGACCTTCAATATCTAAATTTGGGTTACAACTCCATGTTGGGTATAAACAACAACTAAAATTTGTTGGGTCTGCTACACCGTTACCGTTGTCACAACCAGCAACACCACTCGAATAATTGTAAGCGTTAGGGTCAAGACAACCAAAAATATAATTACAACAACTAGTGTCTAGTGGTGGAGCTGGAATTACGGATTGGTCAATACAATCACAATCTAATGTTCCTGATGGATTATAATTTGTAGCGTATTGGTCTAAACATAATGGGTATTCACAACACCCATTTAATATACCCCCACTGGTACATGGTGTAGTGGCGGTTGGGTCATAATTACAAGCAGTATTGTTAGTACAACCAGGAAAAATATATTGACATGAACCGTCATCAATACAAGCAGTTGGGTCATAATTAGATGCTGCACTATCAGTACAACCCATTTGATTACAACAAAATCCTGGACAACAAGCATCAGGGTCGTAGTTGAAAGCTAGACAACCTTGATTTGCTAAGGGACCACAGGTATACAACCCATTAACATCAGGGTTAGTACCTGGTAGATTATTCATACAACCTACAGTATCACAACATGGTTTAGGTATTGTAGCTGCTGGGTCATAATTACAATACTGACATAGTTGATTTGCGTTAGGACCACAGGTTGTGTTACCATTTATATCTGTACTGGTTCCCACACTATTATCAACACAACCTTCACCAAGATATAAACATCCTATATTATTAAATGAACATGAGGTTGGTTCATAGTTTATAGCTGTTGGGTCACCACACCCAACACATGGTTGACTAAAACAACAGCTACCATCATCATATGCCGCATTTACATTATAATTACAAGCTACCGTACCACCAGAAACTTCTGTTTTACAACCACCAACACAAGTTAATTCACAAGAAGTTGATGAAAGTTGGTAGGTATTACTACTTAGTCTATATGTGTTAGGACCGTTAGTAGCGTAATATTCTAATGTTCCTGATGGTGCTGGAAATGGGTTAGTTAAAATATTAACTATTGTGTTGGCAGATAATTGTATACAGGAATTTGTGGGTGTCCAAATAGGGTCGGTATTGTGTAAACAGAAATACCAATGAGTAGTACTTACTGGGTTACAATCAGTACAAAAAGCACCTGTTGGGTTAATTAAAACCTGAAAAGGTAAAGGAAAGGTAGGGGTCGAAGTACCTCCAATAGAACCACCCCAAGCAGCACTTCCGTTTGGTGAACATCCTGGACCACTAGCACAGGTTGGTTGAAGACATGTTTCACAAATAAATCCATCTCTAGCACCGTTGTATCCAGCTGGTCGGTCTAATAGTCTTTCAACAACACATACTGGTGTTGCTGGTGCATTCCAGAAAAAGCATTGTCCTGGTTGAGCAGGACATCCCATATTTAATCTACCTGGAACATTTGGATAACAATCGTCTACATCTTCAAACCAACCTAGTGAACCATCTGGAGCAACTTTATTTGGGTCCCAAAATCTATCAATCCATATATCACCATCATAGATTTGACAGGAATGAGGACCGGGAGGTGGTGCACCAGCAAAGGCACCAACAAAGGCACTTTCATCTTGACCAAACCTTTCTTTTGGATTTTCATCTAATAATTTATTATCTACATTTGCTCTTAGTCTTTTTGCTACCTCGTTCCCATTTAAAGTATTATTACCACCTGGATTAGCAACACTTTGTGGACAAACACTAAGACACATAGTTTGGTCTGGGAAACAATTACCCCCAGCGTAATATGGCACACATGGTAAATTAAACAAACCATTATCGTAACACCCAGCGCCAGTACCACCTTGAGATGCGGATATATAAGCACAAACAAAATTACCCGTCGCTACGGAACTACTACCCGACGTTGCGGCTGTTAAAGCTGGTGATAATTCATTGCAACGTTTTATTACCATTGCGTAGTTCTGTGCGGGATTATATGGTGGCACTACTTTTCCACCAGATTCAACATTGTCAATATCTAATAAAACCCCAGGTTCCGTAGTACCAATTAATCTAGTTGGTCTATTACTGTTAATAATTTTAAAATTGGTTTTTACAATTTGCCCCATTCTTGTGCTTTGATTTTATAATAAATAGTTTGTTATAAAAATAAAAAAGGTCCAACAAGGACCTTTTATTAATATAAAATTTAATTTGGTTTACTTATTAAATTTTGCTAGGGTATTTTTAATACCTTCACACTTTTCAACACAACCATATAGTTTTTCACCAATAGGAATAATATCAAATATACTTACTCCACTTAACTGTCCAAGTATTGTTGTAATAGCTGTACCAAATTCTTCTGGTGTTATTTCACCATCCGCACCTATAGTTACAATCTTTGTAGCTACTACTTCAGCTTTATCTTTATATTTACCTAAAGCGTTTTCTACACATTTCATACATTCCGGACCAACCTCAAAAGGATTACCTTCTACATCCACAGGGATTTGTTCAGATAATATACTATTTTCGTCATGGTATTTTAAACTTGCTTCGTTATGTAACTTTCTCATTCTTTCTTTTTCTTCAGTTTCATTTACTGTGAATATATCCACCAAATCTTCAATATCTAAATTAATTTCATTAGAACCTGGTTCTAAATTATCACCACCAACTACTATTGTTTCTAATTCTACTTCCTGAACTGGTTCGTCTGTTGTTAACGGTGCATTGAATGCCCCACTAGATGAAGCTGTTGTTGCTTCATATAATTTTTTAATTCTTTCTTTTTCTTCTTCTCTAAGAATAAATGAGTTATTTTTCATAATTATTTACAATATTTTTTAAAATTATTAGTGGCGGACCTACCTATTTCTTCAGCTGTACCACCCATTTTTATTAAATTATCCCTATTTGCTTTTGTTATCATCCAATAGGTATCCTTTTCTGGTTCTTCATTAAGATGTTTTTCTTCTTTTAATCTACTCATTTTATCGACAAATGATTGTGAAGTATTGGTTACGTTACTACTAGGACGAAAAACCTGTTTTTGTTGTTCCGGGTGAAGTCTATGACCTTTATCTAAAAGGTCATTTGCTTTTTTCATATTTTCTGATTTAAGTTTTTCTAATCTTCCCATGTTTATAAATATTAAATAAAGTAAAAAGGACCCATATGTGGGTCCTTAGTAAAAATTATTTCTTGTTCTTATCGAATAACTTATGAACTTCAGTCCATAACTTATCCAATCTACTATCTAAATTTCTATTGTGATAATCTTTGTCTCTACTCATTTCCCTGTGAATATGTTCGATATCCTCCTCTAATTCTCTTCTAAGTACTATAAGTTCATCATCAATATCCATTCTTCCGACTTCCAAGTCATAAACTCTTTTGTTCAACCTTACCACACCCAAAACCGTACCTACTAAAGACACGACCCCAAGTGTAATTAAAACTGTTAAAATTGTTTCCATGATATTTTTGTTTTAAATTATTTATGCCTCAAGGACATATAATAATAATAAATAAAACTGGATTTTAAATAAAATATGAGTACAATTAATTATGATTAAAAAATTACTAAATAATAAATGGATTAAATTACTATTCAGTGTTTCAATTATGTTATCTGCCTTACCATCTATCTATCAGGATTTTACCTATGGACATAGTGGAGAGTGGACACATTATGGTATGATGTTGGTTGGTTTACTTTATTTTATAGAATCATTATTATGGACATTAGATATATGGAAAACTTAGAACAACAACTAAAACAATTCGAGGAGGATATCTTTGCAGGTAAGGATATAGATATAACAGAATTTTATATGTTAAAAAAATCATTACTAGATATTACACTTAGTGGTCATGTTGTGGAAGACCATAGTGACTTATTGGAAATTCATTCGATATTAGAAAATATGTTAGATAGAAGACATAACGAACTTATGAATAAAAGACTAAATCTTTTAACAATTTGGTCTACAATTTTTCTACCTCTTTCATTTTATACTGGAGTATGGGGAATGAACTTCGATGATATACCATTAATCACAGAAGACCACGGATTCTGGATATTTTTAGGGTTAACAATTGTAACTATAGTTGGAATGTTTATGTACTTCAAGAAAAACAAATGGTTATAATATATTGACTAACTAACCATTGGGGTTGGGTTATTTTATGTTATTTACTAATTTGTATGATATTTGCTTATATAGATTTAACTAAGAACCGTAAAGGTCATGGGAAAAGCTGACAGACTAATAAATAAAATATCTGAATGTCAAAGAGAATTGACAAAGATACAGGATGAATGCAATCACCCAAAAAAAGAAATAAAATTCGTTAACTATAAAGAAGGTGTTAGGTGGGTATGTAAAGACTGTAAAGGTTTATTGGGGTGGCCTGAAAAACCCGAGCTTGATAAGTGGGCTAATAAATAAGTTATAGTGGTTGGTCTGGGAACCACTCATCGTCTTCCCAATCCTCTACTCCCACTTTCTTTGGTATTTTTCTCGTTGGTCTACCATTACATATTCTACCGTATCTTTTTTACCACAATGTGGACAGTGTAATACTTCTAAATCATTTGCTTCATTAACTTTCCACTCTTCCTTACATTTCTTATTTGAACATTTGTATATGTATGTGTGTCTAATGAAGACTTTGTGGCCCATAATTTTATTCTTTAAACCCCCCTAAATTAGTTATTAATGCTTCCAACGCAGTGTTAACCAAATCAGTTGCCCCATCTTGTGAATAAGAATAAATTCCTATAAGTTCATTAATAATATCTTCTTTGGACATTTCCATATCACCTTCTTGTTGTGATAGATTATTTAAGATATATTCTAAATTATCAGGAAATCCGTCTTCTTCTTCAGAAAGTGGTCTTTTACGTAATACACTCATAGTAGCTAATATTTTTTCTGGACTATATTTTTTAATTATTCTATTTAATGACCCAATATCATCATTACTCATAGATTCAGTATCGTCATTCTCTTCTCTATTTCTTAATTTAGCAAAAACACTATCTTCATCATAAAAATAATCTGGATTTCCACCAGGTGTATCCATAGCATCTTCATCCAAACCTTGTTCACCGTATCCAACTACTTGTTCATTAATAAGGTTAATTCCGTGTAAACCTCTAATATGTTTTTTCTCTTCTTCGTTTAAGTTAAATCTATTTTTCATCTTATTTCTTAAGTAAATTGTTTATTTCAGTGTTTATATTTTCTTGTATATTAACTAAATCCTCATTACTCCAATTATCCTTTCCCTGACTACGGTTCTCTACAAATCTAGTTAGTCTCTGAGCCTCACCTAATAATTTTTCTAAAATTTCTTCTTCTTCACTCTTTTTAAGTAGTGGGTTAGGTTCTATAGGGTTTCCAAGCGAGTCGGTTGGGACCTCTTGTTCGTTAATATTATGTAAACCTCTAATGTGTTTCTTTTCTTCTTCGTTTAAGTTAAATGGATTATTCATGGTATTTGTTTTATTATAAATACTTCTTATTTTTTCTTTCTCTTTACACAGTTTGGGACACGTTTTCCGAACATTGTTTTCATTCCCTTCTTTTTATATCCTTTCCAACATCTTGTTCCTTCACCTAACTCTCTTTCACTGTTACGAAACCCCTTTATTTCTTTTCTATTTGCTACCCCTATTAAATGATTTAGTAAAGATATTCTTTCTTCTATTTTAGAGTTTGCTATTTCTAAGGTTTCTATATCGAATTCTGAGTCTACCCAGTTAGTAAAATCTTCAGCACTAAAAGAAGGTTTATAATTGTCGAGGTTTCCCTCTTCTTTTAATATCTTTTTAATTAGGTCTTTCATTAATAATAAATACAAGTGACTGTATAAAACGGGTGGTATAAAACGAACGGGACCCGGTTCCGCCGGTCCGACGAAGTCGGGACGGGTTCGGTCGGGGCACGGTTACGCTAAAGGGTAACTAATCTATAAACCAAATACGGGGTGCTTTTTTAAGTCTAAACCATATAGGGATAGTTTTTATCACTATCCATTCCAGAATTGTATGTTTAATCTTTTTAATCATGTAGGTTAAGCTGTCTCACAGTTATAGATAGATTCGATATACTGGTTCCAACCCTCACGACCATAACGTAGGGGCCTATCATATTCCTTCCACATTAAATAACTAAAGAGAGTTTGATTAACGGTAATAACAAAATAATCGATGTCATCAACATTATCCTCCACCGCCCTAATAATAATCTTATCTGTAGGAATACCATGTTCCTCACACCATTCATCAATGTCCGCAAGTAATTCACCATAGTGGTCTAAATCGTCAAATATTATATCCATTGTTTTCATAATAATAAATATACTAAAAAAGAAACACACTATACAGATTATTGTGCATGTTGAAGAGTGCAAATGTTTCTAAAAAGGAAATGGGGTTTTGCCCCTTCGGGGTGGTTGGAGGGAGTTGTTTATAAATCCCCTATAACGGGTTCCCCACGGGTATTAATATTATAAAGTGCAAAAAAAAGAATAAGAGAAACATAAGTATAATCTCTATACCTTTTCCCATTTACCATTATTCAATAATTTAAAGGTTCCTATATATACTTTATCCCATTGAGTAGGTTCAATTAAACTTAAGAATAAATCCTTATTATTATTTTCATATAGGTGGTAATGTTCTCCCAATATAGGTTGAAAGTTATAGGTAGATTTATAAACTAAACTTGTCCAGTTATACTCCTCAACTAAACGTTTATATTCATCCTTTAATTCATCCAATCGGGATTGAAAGTATTTGTTTGCTTTGATGGAGTCACTTTTATCAACCTTTATAGGTTCAAACTTTTGTGAACCCACTGTTGTGGGATATTGTTTTAGGTTAGCGTCGAACTCCCCTGACTCTTCATTATAAACTATATTGTCTGGATATTTCTTTTTCATCTTATCTTTATATTCATACCATGAAGGATTAGGTAGTTCAGAATAGTGGTCCCACAATTCCCTTTCTACTATTTCAGGTTTCTTTTCACTCATATATAATTATAGTATTTTTCTCTTATAAAGGTAAGCTCAACTTTTAGAATTTTTTTCCTAAAATTTTTTTTTAGGGTTTAGCAGCTAAACTAAAAAATCGCTTATACTTCGGGGAAGGCTCTGACCCCCTTTTACCCGCCGCTAAAACCTATATGTAAGAGGGGATACGGACAGGGGGGGAGCCCCCCGCAAATAGGGGGCTAAATGAGGGGGGTATATATATGGGGGCTATATTGGATATTATATACGTACGGTCCCCCTCCCTCATAGGGATATTATATATAGGGGTACGCATTATTTTTTTCCCATTATTATTATCCTGTGTTTTTAGAATGATTCTAAATAAGGGATGGGAGTGGATAGTGTCAAATTATTTTACTATATTTATTTGGCCAGTCCATACTATTTTCTTATCTTTGTAGTATGAAAAACATAGACAACATACAACTTAAGAAACTTATCAGAGGCAGGAGGTTTAAGAGTACGGTACACAACTGGAATAGTAAGAGTACAACCTACGAGTACCGTATCACTAATATTAAACTAAACTATGGTAAGGAGGACCCAACCACTAATAACCAACAGTGGAGAACTACTGTTATTAATCTTGTGTGTTCAGGTACTACAACAAATCTTGTAACTAAAAAGAGACCTGCTAAAGGTTGGGGTGACATATCAGAAGAAGACAGAATAGATAAAAGGTATAACCCTAAAGTTAAAGATTGTATGGACAAGTATGGTGAGTGGTACTATAACCTACGTGGAGGTTGGGGTAATCCTAAAGTTCCAAGAAATGCTATAAGATATTGTTTAATGAATGAGGATTATGACTACAACACTAACCGTAGAGTTAATGACCTCCGTAAGTTCCTAAAGTTGATTGGTATTGAAGGTGACCTTAAGATTGGAACTATTAAGTTGGTACACAGTTCAGACCTATAACTATCCGAGGCCTTAGTGCCCTTTATATAAAATCCCTCTACGGTAATTCTGTAGGGGGTTTTCCTTTTTGGGGGACCTTATTTAGAATTAGACTTAATAAGCGTTTGTTCTTGTTACTGTAAGACCCGCCCTCCCACAACCTAAAGGTACAACATTTATTGGACATGGCCAAATTATTCCCCTGACTTTATGACAATGTTAATAAGTGGTACATAAACCCCGGTTATGGTCCATCGCTAATCCCATTTAGAATCCCGTGTGACAATGTGTCAGGGGGAATTTTGTTAATAACTTTTAGTGAAATTACTTGATAATGTCAGTATGTCAGTCACGGGTCGCGAAGGGGTCAGAGACTTTGACGGCTTTTGAAGTGTACTTAAACAAACCATTTACAGGGTAAATAATGAAAAGCACCGTACAGAACGCCCCTATCCAGGATTATGAATGTGTTATAGAGTGGTAAGTAGTGGGTAAAAGTGGTAAATAGACTACGATAGATAGGGTAGTTAGGGGAACACGTTAATTTAGGGGTTGTCTAAGGACTCTAAAATAGTCCTCAGTATACCTTATATTCGATTTAAAGGACTATCTTTTTTTAAACATATAAGGAGTCGGGGGGACAAGATTAAACCCTTCAACAGACACCGAATGGTGTCATTATATTCTGGGTTTATATAGCATAATTAAATGTGTCATATAGACAGTCCCTTAATTATGGGACCATATAAGGTATGACCGTATAAAACACTCATTAATTATAGGGTTTTTTATACATAACCCCTTGCAGGGGTTAAACTTTTAAACCTATGTATATGAGTTATTAGGAATGGGTATTATAATTATACTAATTTATTGTGTGTATACACCCATTATGGGAGTATTATGTATATACCCATATAGTGTCATTTAAGTGGTCCCTTATTAATGAGATTATTAATGGGATATTATATGGGAATCTGAATGTTTAAGTGAGGGGAACGTTAGTGGACCGAACGATTAACCCTGAACGTGAGTGAGGGGGAATAAACATGAGGATTTACATGTTATATCCCTTATAACTCTAAGAACCTTGTATAGTTTCTTTTATCTATAAGTTGTTCTTTAATCTTATTGAGGATGTTTACCTTTATAACAGAATATTTCTTCTTTACATTCTTAGTACCCCACGTGATGTGTGCCTCAGTTAAATCCAGACAAGACTTTAGATATCTTAAGTTCTCATTAACCATAGGAAGTAATTCTGTGTATAATTGTTTTGTTTTATTTATAGTATTCTTTTCTTCTTGGATTTTGATAACTTCCTTCTCTCTTCTTGTTATCTTAGCTCTAAGGATGATACCCTCGTGAGATGACATGATACCTTTACTGATAGCTATAGCGATTTGTTTACGAGTAGGGAAGGTTTGTGTGTTAGTCATAATCTTAGGGTTTTATAGGTTAATATCTCTCTTTCTTTGTACTATAAAGATACGAAATTTTAGTGACTTGGCCTAATTATATTTGTATTATCTCCCCGTTCTTCCTGAATAAGTCTTTGTATATGTTATTAATTGTATTATCTGAATCCAATTTCTAAATTCTGTTCTTTTAATAGTACAAACAACTACTTCTCAAATATGTGATGTATGAAGTTTAAATATTTTTGATAATATAATTTTAGAAATATTTTTTGAAACTACATCATAATTACTTATTATATAATCTGAATTTTGACCACTTCTACCACGAGATTTAATACCATTACGTATCTGTTCTTGTTTGAACATACAACTTTCTATTTTAATTAATAATTCCAAAAATGGATTTTTGTTTGAAATATTGATTTCATGCTAACAGCTATGGCCTTCAAGATTAATTTTTTGTTGTGAGTATGGTCCTAGTTTTTTGATTTGAATCACCTGCCCACTGCGCTTGGCTGTTCGGTACTTTTTCAAGGGTAATCACTGCGCCTGCAAAAATAATAAGCAGTGGAGCCAGTTTCCAGCCTTGGTGATGATTGGTTTTTCGAAAAATGCAGCGTGACATGACAAGCCTGGGATCGTTTCCATAGCTCTAGGCAATAAGGCTCGGGCTGAGCTTTGCTGCGGCTGTGTCAATGCTTTGAACTGTCTGAGAATTAACGGGACGACTCAGGCTTTTCAATGTCGCGCCGGATCAATGCCAGAAGGTACGAGGGGGATTTGTAACGGGTCGGAAGGCAGCGATTCAGGGTTTCGAGATGCCCCCAGCACACGGTGCGTTCAATCTCCTTGGCCGATTTTCCCTGTTGTAGTAGGCGCCTCAGTGCCTTGCAGTACATGGGATAGCCCGCTTCAAGTTCGCCGATGGTGAGTTTTGCCTGAGGCATCGGACCGTCTCATCCACCAAAACAACTTATGTGTTCGTCGATCCCAGAAAGTGAACCTGTTTTGCTTCTTGATGAGGGGAGTGCAGTGCGTTGTTCATCCATCTGCACTCCCGCCTGGTTTGAGGTTTTAGCGGTTTATTGCATTCGTCATCCCAACCATGCAACGCAATCGATCTCGACCCGTGCACCTTTCGGGAGCGCTGCTACTTGAACGCAGGCGCGGGCGGGGCTAATTCCGCCACCAAACATCTCTGCATAAATGGCGTTTACTGTTCCAAAATCGGCTAGATCAGTTAAGAAAACAGTGGTGCGAATCACCTGTTCCGCAGACGCTCCCGCTTCGGTTAGTACGGCTTTCAGATTGTTCAAGACCTGATGGGTTTCGGCCGCAACATCGCCATCCCCCACCATCACTCCTGTGGTCGGGTCGAGCGGGATCTGCCCGGAGCAGTACAGCCATCCCCCAGCCAGGACCGCTTGGTTGTAGGGGCCAACGGGCGCAGGGGCAGCTGTGGTGGTGATGGCTTGATTCGGCATGGCGGGACAGCAGAGCAGAATGGAGTTAAATCATCGCGTTCCACTGTTGGAAAGGGTCTCAGGACCGGTTGAAATCCGGGGCCTCTGGCATCGCTACAAGGAGTCGTCAAACGACTGGACCCTTCGTGGCATCAACCTCGAGCTCAAAGCCGGAGAGCTTGTGGGGTTGCTCGGACCCTCCGGTTGTGGAAAGACAACCCTGTTGCGTTTGATCGCTGGTTTTGAGCGGCCTGAGCAGGGTTCGATCCATCTTCAACACCGCATTGTGGCGGGAGGAC
>WLWE01000292.1_pt1 | contig 44950 bp, 57 predicted proteins | sample 6718301 | NCBI WGS metagenome assembly WLWE01 (sample SAMN12718691, study PRJNA515312) | sponge metagenome | isolation source: marine sponge | host: Mycale hentscheli | place: New Zealand: South Island, Marlborough, Capsize Point | collected 2003-05-01
AGTTACTGGCTATTAATACTAGATGAGAAAATAATTTTGCAAACTAAACTTATTTCGGAAAAATTAAACAGATTTCAATTTAGTAAGGATTTTAGAGTTTTTGACAGTCATGTAATTCTAGTAAATTATGGTAATGAAAATTATTAAGGTATTTTTTTACTTATCGGGTTAATTATGGTCTTGATCTGGTAATTTTTATCGTAAACATTACTATATATTTACCTATATTCTAGATACTTTATAATATTAGTTATGGTCTGGTTATGGTAATAAAATAAAATAAAAATACTAGTAAACATAAATACTAGTAAACATATAATATAATACTATAATCTAATAGACTATGGTGTCATTATGGTAATAAACTAGTATTTTTTATTCATAAACATAAAATTAATATCAACAGTATAAGTTTATATAATTTGTATTAATTATGGTCTGGTTATGGTAATAAAAATATTTCTTATATTATATAAACAATATAAGAAAATCAACACAAATAAATAACTAGAATACTATAATTTATGGTGTTAATATGGTAACAATATTTTAATTATTAATATTAAAAACAGATTATTACTTCAACAATATCTAAGTACTAGATCTCATATTTTATGATCTCATTATGGTCATAAATAATATAAATCCTATATTATTTAGACACCATAAAAACTAAGACCGCGCCCGGTAGATAAGACAGGTAGTCGGACATTATTAAGACCATATCACCACCATGATTTAAGAGTTGTGAACTAGTCTATATGATAAAAAATAAAATAATATCAAGTCATTCACTAGAACGAAATCTAGGTGATGATATGATCTTAATAAGATCTGACTAATAAACTATCTCATGACCTTATTTAATCAAAAGAAATAACAAATCTACTACTGTCTAGGTTAACTTCCTATAACGATATTCTGCGGTATACTCACGAGTGCCATATAGAAACCCCTCTTGTTCAAGTTGGTGTCTCAAATTATCTTGAATATGATAACTTGGTTGTTTTAGTTCCCTTCCTCTCAGACGTCCACAACACTGACAATTCTTCCTTTCATGGATATTTTTCTTATCACATATCTTACATGTCCATAAACAAGAATCATAAGAACCATCCGGGTTAATAAATACTCGTCTCCGTTTAGTATTCTCTAGCCGCAAACCAGTACTAGTAGTACTAGCATAACAACTATCCGCATAATGACCCGCTCTTCCACATCTAAAACACCTATTATTATTATGATTAATTTCCCTTTTAGTAGCTGATTTCCTCTGATAGCTAGTAGCTGGTCTCTTCTGATTAACTAGACGCTGTTTATGACAATCCGCCGCAAAATGACCAGCCTCTCCACAATTTAAGCACTTATCCGTGGCTCCCGCCAATTCTCTATTAATAGCCTCTCTCTCACTACTAGATAACTGCATTTTACAATAACTACCACCCCGGACATTATCTATTCCATATTTAGACATATACTGTTTAGTATACTTATCCTCATCAAAACTATCACAATTGGGGTAACTAATCACTAGACGCACCGGAGGGTGTCGCCGAGTCCACTCGGAACCTTCTCCATTAAAGTGTTCTTGAACCCGAGCGGCTACCTGTTCCGTTTTACCCACATACCACTTCTGACCAGAAAGTTGTAAAATATAAATATTAGTCATTTCACTTCTCCCCCGAAACATCTTTAACTAGTAATCAATTTTTAACATCCCAATACTAAAGATCTTTTTTTCAGTCATCTTTTTTAAGTGACAATTTCCATATTATTATCGGTAACTAGCGATACCCCACCGCCCCATAGTATATCGGACATGATATCGGATATGTTGTCAGATAGATATGGTCAAAACGAAAAATATATAGGATATGACAAAACCTAGATATCAGAGACGATATCATCTAGATCTTCAAGACATACCTCGGTCAAGGGTCATTTATGACCCTATCTGTTTGCTGAAGATTTGTGAAATCTTCATGAAATCTTCATGAAATCTTCAAGATAAAATATCACTATTATAATAGAGATAAGATGCCCTTAACAGAAGCTTTTATGGCTGTCAATATTAGAAACGCCTTTATCCTTAATGCTCTGTGTGGAGCTATTACCGCCATCGCTGCCGTTAATTCCGAACGCTTTTTTAGAAATCTCCTAGATAATATTGAAGATGGTATGAATAAAACCATCTCTAAGGCAGGTCAAGTCGCGAAAAATATTGTACATCATAGTCAAGAAGAAACTGGAAAGCCAACAGAAACAGATCATTTCCTAGATATTACCAAACAAATCAAAAAAAAAATACCCTTTAAGGGAGTCCTGTCAGCCATGTTTAGTCTCATGGTCACCTTTACCGTTTCCTTTCTAGTTTACAGTTTCCTCTACTATACCTTAGGATTTGGTGGAAGTATGTTAACCTCTTGTAAACCTAGTAAATGTGTTTGGAGTTAGAATAGTTAAAATTAACTAGCATCTGGAGTAGCTAATCTAGTTTTCTCTCCCAAAAAAGTATAAATAATATTCCATCTCTGCCTCTCCATTTCATGTTCACTATTATCTAGATCTTCCTCCCCTCCCTGATCCGTAAAATACTGATTTACCTTAGTCATAATCTGATATAAGTTACTAGTAGTACTATTTTCCATTAACATGTCACATAATACATCGGTATAGTCCATCAGGGTCTCCACATTATGGATATTAATGTCTTGTTTTTTACACTTCATAATGACAATCTCATTTAATTTAATAATAATATTGTAAATACTAGCGACCTGATCATCAGTTAATGATCCTTCTAGTTTAATATCACTGTCACTAATCACTAGACCGATATACTCCACAATTGGACTAAAGATACTAGTTATTTCCCCAAACTTCTGATCTATCTCCTTTGGATAAATCCGATTCTTTTTAAACATTACCATGCTCTAATTAATATAATAACTTAATTACTTATTATATTTACTAGATTTTACCTCCGCGACTTAAAATTAGAAACTAGTTTACTTTTTCATCTTTTTTAAATATTTCTCCTCTACCTCAATTAATTTTCTAACCATGGCACTGGTCACCACATCATGACCCTCAACACTAGAAGAACGTTCCACCTGATTGGCTCTTAATTTCTCTAGGTATTCCCCGATCACCTCATATTGGGGAATCTTAAGACCATGTCTCTCCTCATTAATCGCCTCTAACTTAGCGATTAACTCGTCACGATCCTTATCACCTATGACACCACCACCCATTGCGTAGGCTGCCATTTCTTGACGGTACTTTCTTTTATATTTCTTATAGCCCTTGTAGTAGTCTAACTCGTTCATTGTATACCTATACCAGATATAATAATTTTGTAAGGAAACTATTTACCCTTTTAAAATTTGAAACCATTTAAACTAGAATTTTAAAAAGTTACTATATATGCAGAATCCAGACCAAATTTATAAAAACCTGTTTAATAAAAAACTAGACCTCTATTCCATCTACCAACCCTTTGGTTGGAATAAGATGACGGATACTGGAATTAAACACATTAAACATGAATACGCTCTGATGGTAGATAAATATCTCGCCACAGAAGATCTATTAACCAAAGAAAGACAACAACGCGTTCAGGTAGAACAACAATGTCAACAACTAGCAGAAAAAAATAAACATCTAACAGAACTGATTAAAAAAAGAGAGACACCAAAAGTAAAACCCTGGTTCACTCTAGCAACACTGGAAAATATTGTTCTCTATCTATAAGTAGACCACCCGTCCCTTTTTTTGAGTTCCTTTTTGAAACAGTTCTTGAGATTTTTCATAAACACGCATCAGACGATCTCTAGTCTCTTCTGACAAGGTATGCCAGAGTAGTCTTTCTTGGAAATATTCTAGACTATTCCGATAGTCTTCGTGATCCCGATAATAAGTTTCCACCATCATATTAAAATTTCAGATTTATTAATAAAATTTTAAACTGATAAAATTTTGAAATTTTAAAATTTCTATGTTATTAATATAAATGTCAACCTATAGCTATAAAAGAGATAAATATCAAAATAAAATAGCACGCTATCGTTCCGGGGGTGCTAAATCATTACCAGATACGGATAGTAAAGACTATCTAAATTTATTAGCCGATACCATCCCAATTTACCAGGAAAATATTAGTCCTGGTCATTATTTTCCACCAAGCAACAAAAGACAATGGTCAAATTTAATAAATAACGTTTCCGAAGATTTTAATAAATTATATCAGAATTATCAAACCTTACCACTATTTGTTTTAATTGGTGTCACGGCAAACGTCCGGGCACAAATAGATGGAACTGATGGACCTTATATAGGTAGTGCTGGGGATAAACATGCCATTGTCTATTCCCTATTGCAGGTGGGTAAAAAATATTATCTTGAAATATTTGATGCTAATGGTGACCTACATGAAAATGGAGATTACCTATTTGATAATGATATTTATATACTAGCACACCATCTGAGTAAAAATATCTCAAAAATGGATTGGTTTCAAAATCTCAGTGGAGGTGCCACTATTAAAGTTAGACAGTTTCTTAATCCTAAATTAAATTTTGGAGATGGGCACTGTGACCTATTATCTATCTCATACATTGAAGGAAGATTTAGATTTCCAAACGATGATAATGTACTTCTTGATCATCTAACAGAATTTAGTACTCTTACTGACGCACAAAAAAATAAAAGTGTCAAAAAAAGAAACTTAGAAATACACCAGAAACACATCCCAGAACTAGATGAGTTTTCCTTAACCTTCTAATCTATGACTCCCACACGTATTTCAGGTAATTCTACCCCATTAACAGGGTTAGGTTTCGCCACCAAAACAGGTATTTTTCTCTGTCCACATCTAGCTATCGCCAATGAAAGGGAAAATAACAAGGCAAAAAATATGAAACAGCCGATCAAGGCTCCCGTATTGTTTTTTTCTGACATCTAAGTTTTCTCTATTAGATAACCCTAAATCATTTTAGAGACGACTTAATGGTTTTGTCTTTCTAGCTAATAAGCTACCAAAACCCTTTCCCGCTAGAAAAGCTAGAAAACTTACCAAGAACACATAACACAGGGTACGCTTATGACCCTCCATCCGATCTAGTAACCGCCCTATTTCTTCTTGACGCCCCTTCTCCCCATGATCCGGGAGAATATCTAGATGATCTATCATGGACATGTTATAATTAAGCTGATATTTTTTATCAATGAGTGACTTCACTGATAAAAATAGTAACACCAAAAAAAATCGCTCCCAATTGGGGTTGAACCAATGACCTTGCGGTTAACAGCCGCACGCTCTAACCAACTGAGCTATGAGAGCATTCCGTTTGTCACTAAGTTTCAGATAATAAGTTGAAAGGTTGAATAGCAGTAGGACAAACTGAGTTAGTGTCTGGTGTGGGATTCGAACCCACGAAGCTTTCGCAGCAGATCTTGAATCTACCCCCTTTGACCACTCGGGTAACCAGACTTACGCTCCTAATTGGGGTCGAACCAATGACCTTGCGGTTAACAGCCGCACGCTCTAACCAACTGAGCTATAGAAGCAAGTTCACCTGTCTGGGATTTCAGATAACAAATTGAATTTTTGTTGCTGTAAGACAGGTTGATTTAGTACCAGGTGTGGGATTCGAACCCACGAAGCTTACGCACAGCATCTTAAGTGCTGCCCCTTTGACCGCTCGGGAAACCTGGTTGAGACAGATATCTGGGAGTTGCATAAACCACCTTTGACCGCTTGGTTATACGATTAATATTAATCGCAGTGGGATTCGAACCCACGAAGCCTTTCGGCAGTTTTATTTATTTTAAAGCAATTATCGCTGGAAGATATCTTGAAATAGTGCCCACCGTGGGGCTTGAACCCACGACCACCGGCTTAAAAGGCCGGCGCTCTACCGACTGAGCTAGACAGGCAGTTCACTTGTCTGGAGTGTTCATATTATTAATTTTGATGTAGCTGGAAGACAAGTTGATTTAGTACCAGGTGCGGGATTCGAACCCGCGAAGCTTACGCACAGCATCTTAAGTGCTGCCCCTTTGACCGCTCGGGAAACCTGGTGGATTGCTCTCATTTAAGACAGCAAACATATCTCATTAGTAAAAACATAATAGGGTTTTTTTAAAAAATTGCTGTTTGAGATATTGTGTTGTACCTAGTGTGGGATTCGAACCCACGAAGCTTTCGCACAGCATCTTAAGTGCTGCCCCTTTGACCACTCGGGTAACTAGGTAGATCGCTCCTAATTGGGGTCGAACCAATGACCTTGCGGTTAACAGCCGCACGCTCTAACCAACTGAGCTATAGAAGCATTTCATTCGTCATTTTATTGTTTACCCTTTGACCACTTGGATATACAGTTAAATTAACTGCAGTGGGATTCGAACCCACGAAGCCTTGCGGCGTAAGATTTTAAGTCTAATTCACAATGTTATTTGCTGTCTGACGAATTAATTAGTACCAGGTGTGGGATTCGAACCCACGAAGCCGAAGCACAGCATCTTAAGTGCTGCCCCTTTGACCGCTCGGGAAACCTGGTTGAGTGCTCCCAGAGGGATTTGAACCCACGACTTTCAGCTCATAAGACTGACACTCTAACCAACTGAGTTATGGGAGCTTTCATTGGATGTTTGGGGTTTTTATCATAATTAAAAGTTTCAATTGCTGATAATCCAATTGATGATGTGCTCATAATGGGGCTCGAACCCATGACCTCCAGCTCATAAGACTGGCGCTCTACCGACTAAGCTATACGAGCAAATTACCAGGTGCGGGATTCGAACCCGCGAAGCTTTCGCACAGCATCTTAAGTGCTGCCCCTTTGACCACTCGGGTAACCTGGTTGTATTCAATAGAGTTTAGTTTAAAAGTTCAGCGCTCTACCAGGATGACTGGCAAGTTGGATTTATACCAACGACCGCTGATGTAAATAGTTTTTATTAGTAGCTGTCACTCTATTTAATTAAGACTTGTATATGTTAAAAAATAACACTTTCAATTTTTTTATATCTAGTTGTTTTTACACTAGATAGGTCTCCACATCTTATATAAGATGCCTATCCTTATATAAGTACATATTTTATTTTTAAAATTTTAAGACTTAAAACAAATCACGGCTCTGTAACCCCCAGCAATAGCCAACAATTAATTCCACTAGATGGGGAAGGACAAAGTAGTCCAGTAGTAACCGATATTTTATCTCTAGTCCGGTAATATCTCTAGCCAGATCTAGGTCATAGGGTCGTAGACTATTTGATAATTCCCCAAATAATCCGGTAATCTTTCCAGGACCGCGCCGATAGGATAAAGTGTAGCCATTGGCGTAATAATTTAAACAATGGTATCTAGGATGAAGATAATAGCCATCCGGGTTACCATATGTTAGGTATAGCTGTCGCCCTAAACGGAGACGACCAGTAGCATCCAGATTAGCTAGATCCAGGTAGACGGTTGAGAGGGTCTGTTGTTCCAGACCATATTCTAAACCTAGATACTTACCAGCTAAATAACAATGCTGATGACGTCTCCCCTCCTGATAGGTAGGTTGGGGGATGACAGAGGTGTAAGTTATCCTACTCGGCATATACTGTTAGTAGCCATTAGCTTTAACCAAAAATATTACTGGCTAGAAAACCACCCACAGCAGTTAAGACGGTATAACCGGTATTTACCACTAGGGTGGTGGTAATCACCATGCCGCAGACTGGAAATTCTAACCGATTACTCTCTATATACTCCAGCCACTGGGGACGACCACCAATACTGGTATAGTCATCCCCACCACTATAGACAAATGCCTCTTTAATTAATTGGGTCTCCCCATTTACCTTCGCAATACTATTTAAGATAATTCCCATGATGCCAATAGCCGCAAATAACCAGACAAAGGGAAACACCATCACCGGATCACACTCCTGTTGCTCAATACATGCCTGAACCGAATAATGAATGACAAAAATACTAGCTACTAATACCTGAGTACAAAAGGTTAAACCCGCCATAATCGGCACCGACCATAATTCACTATAGGCGAGACAACAACCCTGAATACCTAGATACCGCTCTCTGAGTTCCCGAGCTAGGTCAGGTGGCACCGGATTAGAGGGGTCCACTTGACGATATTCCCGAATACGGTAGGCAAAACCACGAATTAGACACTGTAATTGGTGAAAACCAGTTAACATGGTAACAGAAGCCGTGATAATAGCTAAGGCGGCGATAAACTGTCCAAATAAGTTATAATAGCCATAGAGGGCAAGAGGGTGATCGTCAAAACTAGTGTAGAAATGGGTCACCTCTAGATCCTGGAGGATATTTAACACCACATTGATAAAGGCGACCCCCCACCAAAAGGTAAAAATAGTCCTCATTAGACACTCCCAACAGCGACAATATTTCTTAAATGCCAAGTAGCGGTCAGGATAGTCACGTAAAATCTGTAAATTATGGTTTAATAATTGAATATGGGAACCCTCATCAGAGCCAAACACCCGATGATGCCAGATAATATTAGACATCTGCTGAAGGTATTTACTTTGACTTTGACGATAAATAATCCAATAGGCGACACAGGTACCGGCATAATTAAAGGCATACATACAACCGGTATAAAAATAGGTGCCTCCGGCTAAATGACCTAGATAGATATAGACCCAGAGATGATAGAGTAGCATCGGGACCATGACCATCATGACTTTGGGATGGGATAACCAGTGACAAATACGAATGGTTAGGGGAAGAATAGTGGTAAGCGTTTCGGGCTCTGCCATTGTTACCCTACCACCAACGGTAATATTTAAATCCTAACTATTTTTAGTTTAGGACTTAAATAGTGATTTACTTACTTTTAAATTTAATAATAACCGACGCCACCACAATTACAACCTCCACTTCTATTAACACCACCTTTAGTGGGAGGTCTGGGAACCGCACGAGCTCTTAATGATCTTTTAGCTGCCGCTAAAATAGACCGATTTGACCCAGGTGCCTGCTTGGCGGCAGCCTGTGCTTTCGGTTGAGCTACCGGTTTAGCGGCTACTACAGGTTTAGCGGCTGCTACCGGTTTAGCGGCAACTACCGGTTTAGCGGCAACTACCGGTTTAGCCTGAGCTGCCTGCTTGGCGGCTACCACCTCAGCTCTTCTTTTATTAGCGGCGGATCTCGCTCTAGCTTTGATCTGACGGACACGTTCTCTACGAGCCGTGATCCGTTTCAGTCTCTGTTCCCGAAGTTTCTGAAGTTGTACGTTTGAAACCACCATGTTTATACCTTATGCTTATATTTATTACTAGATTGACAGTGAATTTAAATTTTAGAAAAATAATCTACTAGTTACATAAATTTCCTGGAATCATAAAATAAACGCACCACTAGTGTTAATGTTATAGTTGATTAAGTTTTTCTAGTAAAAGTTTTTTAGATAATTTCTGATCTACCTCCACTCCCTTGGCTAGTAACCATTGGTAAATTTCCCCCTTACTACTTTTCTTATCTGGGGGTGTCTCCACCTGATGACTATGGAGACCCAATTGTAGTTTATGTAGGATCTGAGGTAACATAGACAGACCTAGGGTTCTAATATCCGCTAGATCTTGTTGATCACGTGTTAGACGATCCAAGGTCTGCCGCTCAATATTATTAGTCAAGGTAATTGCCTGTTGTAAATCGTCAATCAAACCCACCAAAATGGCACGGTCACTAGTTCCCACTAGATGTCTAATATTACTATAGACGCGACTTAAAAAATCAATCCAACTACATAAACCGGCACCATTATCTAGTTCTGCCATCTTATTAAAATGTTCTATCAAAGATAATACCTTGACACTGTTGACACTATTGGTAAATTCCACATGGCGATTATGATAACCGGTAAAACTAGAATCAAAACTGACCCCCAAAATAATATTTGCCTCATGATCATTTTCTACTAGATCCTTTCGCATCCGGTCTATCTCTTTAGTTCTTACCTTTTCAGAACTCTTATATTTAGACTCAATTAACAAGTTGACCCCCCGACTTGGAATCTCTATCAGTAGATCCGCATTTCCACCCTTTCCTTTACTAACATCACTGACACTACACTCTACACCCAATACCTTGGGTAAATTTAATTCTAGCAGATTTTTTAAGATTTTCTCTCCTAGATTGCCCTTGGCAACATTTCCAGATTTTCCAGTTCCACTAAAATTCCAGCGCTCTATCTCCTGTTCTCTTTCTAGTAGACGCTCTTGTAACATGGTGGTTTGTTGTTGGTGTAGGGCATGAACATTGTCTAAGGCTAGCTGATGACTCTCCTTCTGGTGGTGTAATTTTTGTTCTAGACATGCCTTTTCTAGTTCCCCCGCCTGTTGACACTCCTGTCGGAGACGTGTTTTTTCCTCTTCTAGACCCTCCCGTACCTTTTGCAACTGGTGACGTAAGACACCCTCCGTCTCACTCGCCAACTGTAAACGTTTTTCATACGTGGTCTGAAATTGGGCTTCTAGGTCTGCCACCGTCTCTTGGCGGATCAAGGTTTTTTCTTCCCCTAGACGTTTCACAGAGGAGACTAACTCATCTACTCGGTTCTGTAACACCTGACAACGTTGCTCTAGGGCTGCCGTTTCCAGGCTCTGATGTTTTTTTAGTTCACCCTGATGGTATTGTTCTCGTAACAGAGGTAGACCCTCCCGATGACAAAAGAGACCTAGTTTAATAATCTCATCTCGCCGCTCCACCACATAATTGACAAACTCCTGATTTATCTCATTATCTGTAATAGTTGTTGATAACATGGCTAATTACATTAGCTAGTCAGGTAAGCCCTAAATATATTTCATCTCCACGTCTAGATGGGAATGGGAATGGGAGTAGAAAGATTAAATGTAAATGGCTTAAAACACATCGCTAGATATATTAGTATGACGGACTTTATTATGACCGATTTTGTTAATGATTGTAAAAAATATCGTTATCTAGTATTACAAGAAACAGACGTCCCACAAGTCTATGTTTCACTTAGAGAAATAGGAGACGCACTAGACATTAGTTATTCTACCATTAGTAAACATCTAGGTGAGTTAGATCATTGTATTATTACTACCGAAGCCGGACAATGTCTGGTAAAAAAAATCACTTGGGTCTAGAACTTTTTTTCAGTTACCTTATTATAGTCCATTTTCTACAGTATACAATTTTTAGAGTGGCTTGAGCCTATCTAGTTTTTCCTGATAGGGACGCATGGCGGACTCCATGACAAAGCCCTCTGAGGTCAAGCCCAAGCCATAGTCCACTGGATATAGCCAACCCGCATCCGTCCGGCTCGGAGACTGATAAATATGTCGCAATACCTGACCCACCACTACAATGTCTCCAACCTGGTATCTAGGCTTATCCACTGGGGAGTTCTCGTTTTCGTTTACCCCCCCTTCTCCGACTCCGGAGTCGTTGATTATTTGGTTTTTCTCGGATTCCATCTGAAAGCATGATAGAGAGAGGGAATCAGAGAAAAATAAAGCTTAAATTTTTTTAGGTATCTAAAGTGATCTAATGTATCGGACACCGTTTCCAGAGAGGACATTCACTCATACTTTCTAGAAAAGGCTTCCAGACAGGATCCTCCCGTAATTCCTCTAGTTTACTAGCAATTTCATCCGGTGTTTTACAGTCCTTAAAGGGGCACCCATGAGCAAAAGGGCATTTTTTTTGGCTTTCACTACCGGTCATCTTATAATTAACTTTGAGATTATTATTTCTGACAAATCCACAACCGCGAACAATTTAAATCTAGGTAATTGGATTAAATTTCACACCCTTAGCTAAAAGCTACATGACATCCCTAGAACAACAAACCGCTAAAACTCCCAAATTTTCTCTAGATGGGAATGTCTATTTAGCCAAATGCGTCAAGTGTTACGACGCAGATACCATTCATGTTGTCATTAAATTTCATAACCAATATACTAGATTTTGTTGCCGCCTATTAGGTATTGATACCGCCGAGATTAGAAGTCGAGACCCGGAAGAAAAAATCTATGCCCGGGGCTCCAGAGACTATTTACGAGACCTTATTCTAGATAAATTTATTATTATTAAATGTGGAGACTTTGATAAATATGGTCGTCTATTAATACACCTCTATACCACAACACAACAGAAAGAAACAGATCAGGCACCAGAGATACAGCTAGAAAAGCTAACCTGGGAAACCAGTATCAATCAAAAACTAGTCACCGATGGACACGCCTATCAATATGGAGGTGGAACTAAAAGGAAATTTAAAGATTGGGTGTCTAGTAACTAAGTTTAAATAACTAGACTTTCCATGTCAGCTCTAGATATGGAGGCGGAAATACTTAACCGATTAGATCAGATACAACAAGATCTAGAAGAAATTAAGGAGAAACTTAATTTAATGGCACCTCAAACCCAGAAAATGGACCGTCATGTTGATTTTGTCAATGATATTTATGACAGTGTGAAACAACCATTTCACTTTATCTGTCATAAAGCCACCCATCTAATGGGTCGGAGTTATCAACTCCAAGAACCAGAGACACCACAAATTAGTAATTAGTTATTAGTATAACTAATAACCAATAACTAGATTATTATTTTATCCCCATTAATAAATATGAAGACACAACTGGTCTTTTTTGGCACACCCCAAGATAGCCTAGAAGGTACCAAGCGAGGTGCCATTGCCTTTTTAACTCTAATTATCCTTGATAATATTTGGTTTAAAATCATGGATTATAGTCAGGTGGTGACCAAAAAACCAATCAATATCCCATCAGCTCTACTAGTCTGGTTTCTATTATGTAGTGCCATTGGGGTACAGGAACGACCCACTAGTTTTCGGGAAGCCATCACCTATGGCATGTTAGTTGGGTTAGTCGCCTATGGGGTCTATAATGGAACTAATTACGCCATCCTTAAAAACTGGACCCCTAAGGTAGCCATCCTAGATACCCTCTGGGGGATCTCGGTCTGTGGTATGGCTAGTGCCTCCGTCTACTATTTTTACCACCGAAAGGTAAAATAGTTAAATTATTCTAGCCACTTAAGATATCAAACATGCTAGAAAATCTTTTTACCAGCGCCAAACGCTTTCTAGAAGATCCAGATGCCGATCCACCATTAGCTACTAGTCTAAAACAACAATTAAGACTAGCAGATAACGTCTTAGCCCCCTTTAATCAACAGACCTCCCGGGAAATCTTAGAGCTGCCGGAAAATATGCTTCCCTATTATAGTCAATCCCCGGACAGTATCTCATTAGTCAGTTATCCTAAGGATTATAAAAAGAAAATTACCCAGGCATTGGAATTAAGTCCAGAGACCGATATTTCAGACTATTTGCCTAAAATATATTTAATTGACCGGACTAATCGGGTCACCATTAGATCGCCTTGGGGACAAGTCTAGAGGCACCGTGGACCGTTTCCGGGTAATAAAATACAATATTAACGGCAGACAACAAGATAGGTAACACCACATTTCACCTGTATTATATTGGAAAAATAGGTAACTTATCAGCAGACTTAGATTTATCATTAATATCAGATATTTAGAGATTGGAGCGGAAATTCCAGACCAGAGATTAAAATTTAACAATAATAGATAAGGAATTACTAATAAGGTTTTCTCAGATAACACCTGATTCCAATTTAAATGCCCTAATAAATTAGGAACGGTACACTTACCTAGTTTAGTAGTCGTCACCACCATTAATATTAATCCGACATAGAGAAGATTGACTAGATTAGTCATTGGGGTCCGATCATGACCTAGTAAATAGACTAGGGTTGGCTGTAAATAGATAATATAGGGCATCAGACAGGTGGTAATCCGATTTAGATCCAGGCGACAACTCTGATCAAGCCACATAAAACCCTCTAAATACTGTACTAGAGCAATATAGATAAATAGATAACCAACCTGTTGATTAGAAATACGATGGGCTGGATTTCCATATCTCATCAAGATCAGACTCGTAATAATGGTTAAGGTACCGGTGGTAAAACTAGTTTTAGCATCAAAACACATGCTTCTACTAAGACACGGATAAAATAATTTCCCGGCAAATTTACTTTATCCCTCTTTATATATGAACTCCTGTAGAGATATCACCACCTGTCTATGCCAATCCATGGAAAATCTAGTGGATATTTACCAACAAGAATATCAAGCAGAATGTCTCTCGGCAGAGACACCAAAGCCTAATCCTATTAAGCCGAAAAAATGCTGTCAACCCACCTCCCGAGAATGCCAAGAGAAATTTAAAAAACTTCAACACCGATGGACCGTCAGACATACCCGGGGAAACGTCAAGGATTGGTGGGATCGGGTCACCCTAGAACAGGAGACACTAACCCCCGGTTATGGACGCCGACCTAGATGTGGGGATCTAGTCACCATCAGCTATGTCACCAAAAGACTAGATGGAATGAGCCTGGACTGGAGCCGGAAACCCTATCGCTTTCAGGTCGGGGATCCAGGGGTGATGCAGGGACTTAATAGAGCCATCACCAAAATACAGTTGGGAGAACGAGCCCGCCTCTATATTCCGGCAGAAATGGCTTACGGTTGGAGAGGTGTAGAAGGAATGATCCCGGAACATACCGATCTTGTCATGACGGTAACCCTTAATAAGATAAAATAAGATTAAATAAGATTCGTCCAATCGTCTCAGAAAATATCTAGTAGCCTAGTATAATGGGTCAGTTAATTGTAGAAACCATGACAGATGGAAACGGAGTTAAACCAACACCGGGTAGCACAGTTACCGTACATTATGATGGAATGCTTACCAATGGAACCATGTTTGACAGTAGTAGAAAACGTGGACAACCCTTTAAATTTCAGATTGGTAAGGGTATGGTGATTAAGGGTTGGGATCAGGGTGTCATGGATATGTCCGTGGGACAAAAGTGCCGCCTGACCATTCCACCTGAACTTGGCTACGGTGCCAATGGAGCTGGTGGTGTCATCCCCCCAAATGCCACCCTTGTTTTTGATGTAGAACTTCTTGCTATTAATTAAAGATCTCTAGTTTTTACAAAATACAGATCTTGGATTAAAAAGCCCATTGGCTTATCACTTTATTCACGTTGATGTGCCCTAACTAATTTATGTAGACACTCCTTAACATCTTTTGACCCGTGACACTCTTTGACATACTGTTGTCCCACCGCAACCTCTTCGCCATGGCTAAAATCAACCTGATGGTAGAGGTCTAATTGCTTCTGTAACCATTCACGAAAGCTAAAAAAATGATCCGTAAATTTCACCATGGTCTTATTAATACCAGCAGTATCCTTGGAGCTAGCTAATTGGTGTTGAAAATCATCCAACAGTTTCCTGATTTGCTGATTTGTATCTAATAGGGAATCATAGACATCCAAGATATTAATAGCGTCGGGTCTACTCTCTACCTGTCTACTGTTAGTGATGGTAGATTGACTAGTTAAATAACGCTGTCCCTCTAATAGACCCAGACTATTATTAACCTGTTCTATGACATCCATGACGATATTATCTAGCTCTCTCATATACTCCTCTTCTTGAAGATCTCTCTGTTGTCTCTGTTGTTTCTGTTGTTTCTGACGACGTTTTTTATTTCCCATCTTATGTTAATAAATAGAAAATAATACATTCACCCCTTAATTTAACTGCTCCGCATTTTCACGATGATATAATAACATAGCATTTATTACTAAACGCAGCTTAGATAACCCCTGTTTAGAGTCTAAGCCATTTAAAATGACCACCAATGAATTTCCTAGATTAGCTGGAGACGCCTCCACCTGTAATTCCGGAAGATCTGGATCGGCTTCCAGGGAGACCAATAAACCAAAGGGAACCTTTGCCGTTTCCAAATCACGGAAAATATCTCTCGCTGGTTCTAGTGGTTGACATAATAAACCAAATCCGGTTTGATTACGATAGATAATCTGACTCAGCGTCTGATCCGTCGGCAACCCAATTTCCTTAGTTTGAAAATAACATTCCGGTAACAATTGGTCTAAGACGTCTAGGTAATCCAAATACTGACTCTCCTCCATAGTTACTAGTGAGTTAATAAATTTGAACACAACCACCAGATCAGTTGTGTCTCCAAGTATCAGCGATGTCGGGTCATCAATTGCCACTCAGTAATGTGCTGCCAGAAACCGCCGCCGAACTAATCCTTGACTATCTCGGCTTTAGGTATCAGTCGGGACACACTAGATGTCTAGCTAGAAAACAGGGTAGTCAACTCCGGTGTCGGAAACGCACCCCGGGACACCTGTGCACTGGACATCTACACCGTCTGACCCAGCTAAACAGTTGGAGAGACTCCATATATCACTTTAGCTGCCTATTACATGGAGCCGATGCCAAGGGAGAGGTGATCCGACTACGGAAATTTACCGAGCCAAAGCGCTGCCATCGCTGCCAGTTAACCTGGAGAGACTGCCCATGCCCCTGTGGCTGTCTAGATTGTCTTCCAACTAATCATCTACATATTCCAAACTTTTATCAATACTCCTTAACCGGACCCTATTCCGGAGCTGGAAGTGCCCGGAAAATTACCGCCATTCCATGTAAAAGAGCCGGAATCTACCGTCATCATCCCTATAATCATCCCAATTGTGAATACTGTCTCCACGGACGCCCGTGTCATAAAGCCGCCCTGGTAAAAATTTGAGCAAATAACATCACCCGAAGTGTTTTTGTAAAAAAGAGGAAATTTCATCATTTCATTATGTCATCAGAGGTAAAACTTAAAAAATATACCAAACACCAGGGGCGATACTACTATCCACTCCAGGAGCCACTCTACCAGACACATGATCAGGTTAGAATTATCTCCACCAGACCCAACTCTACTCTGAGTAGCAACCCGACCGGAGATGGATGGATCTCCAGTCTGGAATCCGAACCCTTAAATAGTTGGGTCAAACAACTAGAACCCAAACTACTAGAAGCGCTGTTACAACTGGCACCAGAAGATTATCCAAGTCAACAGGTCCCGAACCCGATCCAAGCCTGTCTAGTACTAAAGCGCTCTAGCAACAAACCTAAAAGTATCGGGATACTAAAACGAGCCTGGGCTTCTAGTCTCTATTTCCATATCATTGACGTCCATTTTCAAAATCCACAGGCACTTGGAATGTGCCAACCCCTAAAGGACCAGCCAAGAAGGTTTAAAGTCACCCTAAAACTAGAAGGGATTTGGATAGAACCATATCGTCTAGGAGCCCGTCTGTCTCTCCACCAGATCACACCCAGTAGCTAATAGCTAATAAAAAAATAGGTAGATTTTTATTTTTATTTTATTATTAGCTATTAGGTTGAAGGTTTGAGGTGGAGTCTCTGGCGACAAAGATCACAATCCGGTGGCTTGTTGTCTAGATTGACCTGGACCCCTTCCCCGAGACGATAGGAGTCACGACCCTTGACTAAGACGCCCCGAGTCACTCCTTCTCTGACGGCACGAAGACAACTTCTCCCGACCTGATTATGTCGTTTCTGAGTTGTCTCCTGCTTCCATCGCTCTCCCAAACGCCGCTCTAGTAGTTTACTTTTAAGATGCGTAAGACTACAGTAGTGTCCATAGGGGTCCCCGGGCATGTTACCACCTCGTCTACGACCATCATGTTTAATAATCTGTTTAATATCATCTAGATAGGTGGGACGATAGTAGGCAAGACACGCCTGACACGGCTTCCATAGGGGCTCCCGATACCCAGGTGTCACCTCTAGTGGCAGCCGCTCTAGCAGATACAGGATTTCCCCATAGAGAGCCATGGGTGTCCCATCATCCGCTAATCGGATACTATTTAGTATCGTTTCACTAAAGCACCCCTTTGGCTGACTGGACAGTGTTTCTACTAGTCGGATTCGGTTATTACTAGAGACGACTGCACCGGGAAGACCCTGATAGACTTGGGGAGGTGGCTCTGGCTGAGACGGCTCCTGGATCTCCTGTGGCTCCTGGATCTCTGGCTGCGCTTGGGTCTCTGACTGCGCCTGGATCTCCGGTGGCGCCTCTGTCTCCGGCTGCGCCTCTGTCTCCGGCTGCGCCTCTGTCTCCGGCTGCGCCTCTATCCCCGGCTGCGCCTCTGTCTCCGGCTGCGCCTCTGTCTCCGGCTGCGCCTCTCCGGAAAATTTATCCCAACAGGTAAGACAATAGTAGATCTCATCCTCATCCTCTTCTAGCTTAACCCCCTCCGGATCATCCGGATAACGCTCCTGACACTTGCCACAGCTATCACACTTAAGACACTTTTGGCTAAAGCAGCCGTCACAATAATGATGGTCACCAGAGGACCAGATCGGATCAGTGGCACTCGTCTTGGTACAACCACCACACTGACGACGTAATCCAGAACGATCCTTCTGGAAACACTCCCCTTCACTAGAGACCGGACAATCCGCATAATAATCTAAGAGCATAGTGATGGACTGACACCAATCCTGTTTAGACAACCGATCCAAATAGTGGTCCCCGATAAAGTAGTCGGCGGTTGGACTAGATTGTGACGATGACCGACGGCTCTGAGACCAAAGATCCCCCTCCAGATTAACTAGAGACTGGAGTTCGGCACCAATTTTCAATAGCAGTAGATTTAGAGCCATACTGGCACGTAGTTTTCCCTTTTCATGGGAGATGGGTTTACTAGATAAGTCGCAAATCCGGGTCAGAATCTCGGATCTAGCTTGCACCCCTTGCTGATAGGTAGACATCGGCTATGGTTGGTTTTTTAGTTACCTGGATCATAACTAAACCTGACCCGGTCAATTTTATCTGTAAAAAAAACCTAGAAGGTTAATAGCAAATAGGGTCTATAGGAATAGGAATAAGGGATTAGACCAAGCGTATCGGGTTCCGTGAGACTCGGGCTTTGGGGGGCGGATCATCCGGACCCGTTGACGAGTGTCTAGGACGCCGACACCGACATTGCTGCCTAAGATAATAGGGTAGACAACAGATAACATACGCTAAACCCCTAATGAAACGCCGGGGATACAGAATGATGGCATAGAGGGCAAACACTAGTAAGACCGCCCAACCACCATTATCGTGGTTGTCAGAGTTATCTGAGTTATGATGGTGGTCAGTATTCCCGCCACGCAAATAACGATTCATTGACATAGGGACAAAAACATGTTACCAGTAGTTACTATGGTAGTAGTAGGGGTCAATTTTATTTCATTGTCCGTTTACAGTTTAATAGTTATTAATCCGATAGTCGCTATTCTTGAGACAGCACCCAACAATGACACCAGTGACAAATAAGCCCCCACAGGCTTCCGGAATAGCATTATCAAAATTACCCCAATAACTAGAACCACTGACCTGACGCCCACAGGCACATTTATCTTCCGTATCTCCACAGGTACCACTACAATAGACCCAATAATAACATTTCCCTAGATATTGACACAGGAAAAAGCAAAACACCGCTCTAACTAGATAATAGAAACACCCAGATATTTCATTACATTTACGGCGGGTTTCAAGAGAAAGGCAGTGACGACGAATCCGAGGAGAGGCTCCATCCTCTAGATCTATGCCGTGATCGGGTCTAGGTGTCTTACGACACATGGGACATGGCTTTCCCTGTAATTCCTGTTGGCATTGGGGACAAATAAACCAGGCATTTTTACAACATTGGGGACAGGTATGGGGCTGGGTCGTCTGACTCTCATCCCGACAAATGGCACATTCACGATGATTAGATTCCGAGGCGGTTTCCTCCGGATGATTGGGAACCGTCTTTGGTAAACATTTACACTCCCATTTCCATTTACATTTCCATTTTTCAAAAAGACTTGGCATTTTTTTCTTCTCAGACCTTATCTAGTATTTAACTCCAATTTTAATATAAAAATAAAAATATCACTATATAACACAATATAAGACATGTCTAACTTTTATAAGTCTAACGTACAAAGTTATAGTAGTTATTACAGTCAGGACCCCGACGGACAAGTCCATTCCGCCACCCAAAAATATGTAGTGGACGATAATAATGGGAAAAAGAGAGGGAAGATACATCGGGAGATGGGTAAACCAGGACGACAAGATAGTTATAGCCGAAATCTAAAACCTGATGAAATTCATAACCTATTTGGCTATGGGAGCCAACCTCAATTACCCTTTAGAGAACAAGTAGAGGAAAAACTAGCTCAGGGTCGCAGTCTGAGTCGCAATCGGAGACGAGGAGGAGATCGTACCAGATCCAGTAGAGAAGGACCACTAGTCAACTATCAGACACCGAGTGAAAGGATCCGGGAGCGGAATCCTTTTCATCAGATGGATCACTTTGCCACGACCATGTTCCGAGATCTCGGCAAACCCTTTAAGGACGACCCCTTTTTTAAGGATTTTTAAATGGTTTAAGTAAATGACACGAGGTATCATCTAGTAACTAGTAATTTATTTTAGCCTTCCGGTGGAACTAATAGTTCACCAATACTAATGGTTAGGGGATACCGGCTCGGTGGGCGACCGCCTTGATTATTAGCTAGATTAGCGGTATTACTGATAATATGGTATAATATGATACGTTTTAGACGTGGGGTATCCTGTGTTAGAGACGCGGGAAGAGCCGCTACCACCGACTCCGGGGGAACTAACAGGGTTTGACTAGAGACACCCCGGGTGACGGTCTCTAATAGATCTAGATCTACTAGTAGCTGATAAAAAATAGGGTGCTGCTGGGTTAAATAGGCGACTAACATATTAGCCTCTAGTTGACTAATATTTGGATAGCCGATATTGGCGGAGGGCTGATTAGACATCCTATATACTAAATAGTGTTATTTTTTCTTTGATATCCTAGTGCCTTGGCTGGTTGCGAGTAACCCTAATTGAGGGGGTGAAACTTTGGTTCGATTCCTTGGCTTGGCGTAACATCTTACTGATGACCACTTTACCTTTGACGAATCTTCCCTTAATCGGGGATGACGTTGATCCCAACTCCGGACCGGTCTCCGATCTGGAGATTGAAATTTCGGTTTTAAAGTTGAAATAACAGATCCTATGTTTTTAAAATGATAATACTACTAGATAGATGTCTGATGATTCAGTTTTTATTTACTAAGACATCTATCTTTTAATAGGTCAACATTGCCGTCCACTTAACTAGATCGCTCTTCTAGTCGGGAAACCGTAATCTTATTAGTTCCGACTAGTTTAGGTGGGACATCTCCGCTGGTAATGATAGACAAATTTTTAGGTTTTCGTTCATGAAAACGTGATTTTGGTGGAGGTTGCGATTTGGCAGGCTCTGGACTCCGGTCTGGAGTCAATGTTTTTCGGCACCGCCGCTTGAGATATAGGTGAGCTAGAACGGCACCAGATATCATACCATATAATAGGGATAAAATGATAATTAGGGCTAATAACCCCGCATCTACGCAATCTTTAGCTTGATTAGCCGTCATCTTGGAAATTTAGCATTACCATGATGGTTAATTAAACCTTTTTAGATCAATTTTTTATAGTAAGCATAGGGGGTATAGGGGAATAGGGATATAAAATGTTAATACTTTTCTACTAACTAAGGTGTTTAAACATAACGGATAGTAAGATAATAATCTCATGATTTATGACTACCTGATTATTGGAGCAGGTATTTCTGGATTATATGCTAACTATCTGTTAAAGCAACACGACGCTAAGCTACAAATACTACTACTAGAAAGTAGTGACCGGATCGGGGGACGAATCTTTACCCAGGGAAGATCTAGTCTAGGTGCCAAATTTCTACATCAAGTCGCGGATATTCCACTAGTGGCAAGTCTAGCTAGTGGTGACTCCTATTATCTCGGTAGTTTAACTAATAGGAGTCGTGAGACGGAAAGGAGTATGCGGCTAGAGGAATACGGTAGTCTCTCCAAAAATCTACACCCCCAGATTGACTATATTAATGAAGTCAATACTAGATATAACTATCAAAGACTAGTAGACCTATTTGCCCAAGACGCCGAGGTTAGATACCAGACCCCGTTTCGCAACTATGGTTTTCAAGGTGACCAGATAGTGGTCAACCAGAAATATAGCGGGAAACGCTTGATATTTGCCATCCCGATCTGCGTGTTAAACCAACTTAGCCATCCATATCAGATGCTATCTTCCCACTGGACCCAAACCAAAGTAATCACCGTTGGATTGGAATTGGAAAGGGAAAGGGACAGCACACCGTGTCAATTAACCCCAGGTTTCTTTTTTAATGACCGCTTTAACGACACCTCGTTTTTTTATGACCCGGCAGACCGGATCCTATATGTCAATCTGTATCAGAAACCAGAGGAGTTAAGACTAGACACTCTAATTCAACAGGTAGTAGACGCCTATCAACTAGCCCCACATCTAGTTGACCGCAAAATACAAAGGTGGAGTTCGGATCCACATTTCTTAGGTGGCTGGTCCATCCCAACACGCTCATTAACTAGTGAAATAATAAAAAAAATACAAGGGGGTTATCAGGATAAAATCTACTATGTCGGTGATTACCTTGGGGAAATTAGTGAAATTGGGACTGTCAACACCGCCATGAAAAGTGCGGAACTAGTAGTAGCTAATCTTAGTCACCGGAGCGACGGAGACTAACGAGCCGATGACAAGAGCTCCGCCCACCGATCCGGGTTTCGCATCTGGCGCCAATGCTCAGTATTAGACCGGACCTGGTACTGGTCACAAAGCAGGGCGATCTGGGCGTAGTCTCCCTCCTCTAGCGCACGACGCATCTCTTTTCTAACCCGGATTTCTCGGCTATCTACCGCCTGATAATTCAGGTAGCGTTGACGCAGCGCCAGGGCATGCCCGACCTTCATATCCGGAGCCAGATCCAGTAGCTGGTCCATCGGGACTAGGATCAGGCGAATCCGTTCCCCCTCCTCCCGAACTCCTTGTTCGGAACCCTCTAGGCGCTTGACTAGGGCTTGAAACTCGGGCTTGCCCATCTCCTGCTGATAAAGGTAAAATCGGGTAGACTCCGAAGAACCACCCGGACTGTTAAAGTAGCCCTGATGGGTCTTGGTCGGATCCCCATTACGAAACCAGTCATAGGCGTCCTGGCTAGATTTACAAATAGACCGGGTATCTTGACGCTTAAACAGATCCGCCTCACCTAGATCCACCAGGTGCTCCGGATTAATCGTAAGTCCCGCCTCTTCCTCCACCTCCCGGGCGGCAATTAGACGACACTCGCCGGTTTCGCCATCCATCATTCCGGCTAGCAACTCTGGGAAATAACGGTAGCCGGCGGGGACGCGCGCCTGAAGCGTCAGCAGACCATAGGTCTCCCCCTGACACTTGACTAGAAACAGGACACAGACACTTGGACTCCGATGAAAGACAATACTTGGAACAAAGGGCTCCGTCACCACCTTAAACTTACCAAAGCCAAACCGGGAACCAAACATATCCACGTCGTCCACCTGAATTTCCGTGGCACGAATCTTTTGGTCACCAAACGCACTGTCCACTATATTGTGTTTAAAACGAGAGAGCCAGTTCCCAAAATGAGGATCCGCTTTCAGTCTAGCTAGATCCTGTTGACTACGACCCTTCCGATACACAGGTGCCGTCATCTGGAAACCCTGACTAGTAGTCATGGGAACCAGGCAATAGAGCCAGCGCATTAGATAGCCGGCTAGGATGAACACCACAATCCCGAAAAAGTTTTCTGTCACGCTGCAGCTTAACATGTTAAGATATGCGTCACTGGTAGGGATTGGGGTGTTGATCAATTTTTACTGAACTAGAAAAAATGAGGCGACTAAGGTTCATTGCGCACAAGGGTGCTCTTTATACTAAAACTTGTGCACCCTTGTGCGCCGCAGTCGCAGTACCACGTATTCAAGTTATCATTTTTCAGCAGCTCGCGAGAGTTACCCACGCCGAAAAAATTAATATTACCTTTAGCCACGGGCGTCATGTCGTTACATTTAGAGTAGCTCAAATAGGCATCCCCTTTCAGCATTGGCGGTTTCCCGGCAATATCGCAAATCTGTGTTTTGGCGCTGGATTCGTTGTCAGCAGCAACACAACCCCCCCCCGCCTTGTCCGAACGAACCAATAGGTATGTTGGCGCTAGTACATCCACAATATAGTTCACTCATCTTTTTATACAATTGCTTAACATTTTAAAACCCACACCTAAATTTAAATTTTCAGAAAAATATATATCTACCTCATGATACCATCACACACCAGGGTTATCAAAAAGGATCACTAAATTAAGGTGTCGGGATGCCTGATCCAGACATTTCACCGGTAAGCTACCATTGGTAGCCTACTTGAGAAGGTTAGGTCATTACCACTCTACTAGTATATTGGTTGATAACATAAAACGTTCCCGATTAGACTTACTATAAAACGGATTGACTAGATGAATTAAATAGTCCTCCCAGATTAAAAGAGTTCCGGTTTTAGGACGGATATGATATAGATTATTATTTTGGTTGACAAAAGAGATGACACCAGAATAACTTTGGGAGGTATCTGGATCTCCATCATCTATATAATATCCAACACTAAACACCTTTTGATTGGCTTTACCTGGTGTAGACATATGATGGTTAGAAACATGATTATGTGGACTTAAAAAGACCCCACTCCGATATTTTTGAATCCAGGAGTTTAAGATTCTATAGCTATATTCTCCCTTATAATTATAGATGGTGGCTATTAATTCATTGATGCCCTGAAAGATTTTCTCTTTCATCAGGTTAATGTACATATTTTCCATTCCAAGTATATTATTATAGGGCACATAGGCATTTTGAGAGGTAAAAATACCGACTTCTTTATGACTGTCCTGGTTCTTGTTAATATATAAATTTTCCTCTTTTAGGTCACAAGCAATAATTTCCATTTCGGCGTTAATCTGGTCTTTATCGTCTATTTCCGGTTTGATATAAATAGGTACCGGATTAATATCAATGATATTTTCAGATAAACGCACCACATTAGTGTTCATCTTTGATAAACTTGGATTTTCCGTATTAGCTAAAAAATCTTCAATAAATACATTACCCGACATTATTAAATAATAATCTATTTTATTATATTATTCTTAAATAAATATGACTAGTAACCAGAAATTATTGTGGGTAGGCGATGATTATCGTATAAAAACTGGCTATGGTAGAGTGGCTAATCATTTGTTTAGCAGTCTAAAAAAACAGTTTACCATAAGCCAGTACGCCATTGGATGTCAAGGTCTCTCTAAGACCTATCATGTAATAGACAGTAATGATGGAACGTCTTTTGGATTTCATAAGATCGCAAAGGTAATTAACGTCATTAAACCAGACATAGTAATACTACTTAATGACGCTAAAATTATTTATGGTTGGTTATCGGCTCTAAAAGAGGGCTTAACTCAACAGTGTCTTATTATTCCCTATGTTTGTACGGAGTATATTGGAGTCCCAACCCAGGATATTGAACTATATAATCAAACCACCCATGCCATGATGGCTATGGCTAATTTTACCATTCAGGAATTTGTCTCACAGGGCTATCAACACCAATGCTTCCGTTTATCTCATGGATATCCAAAGACGATCGCAAAACGTGATAAAGCGGAATGTAAACGTCAGTTACAGATAGATCCAGACACCTTTGTCTTTTTTTCCGGCAGTAAAAACCAACCTAGAAAAAGACTGGATATCATTATCCGAGCCTTTGTCCATTTCCTAAAAACACACCCACAGGAAAAAGTACTGTTAATGATGAATTGTGGACTCATTGATAGTGGCTGGAATATTAAACAATTATATGAAAGATTATGCAGAGAAAACGGGATTTCCGATAAGGAAAAGGAAAAGCATATCTATTACTGCTCAGACCAACTAGGTGATAGTAATAAAAATGATGAACAACTATCTATTATCTATAATGCGTCTGATGTCGGAATTACCACCTCTACCGGTGAATCATTTGGTCTGATCCCCTTTGAACAGTCTAAATTAGGAATTCCCCAGATTATTCCAGATTGGGGAGGCATTATTGAGGCAGTTCCTCACGGAAGCTTAAAAATAGCACCCCATGACTATTATGTCTATCCGGTCACCTTACAGGCGGGTAATGGAGAAGCTAGAACCGTCTATTATCAGGATGTAGCCGATGCCATGCATAAATATTACACGGATAAAGACCTGTATCAGACGCATTGCAGAGAGGTGACTAAAAATGTAGAGGGCTATAGTTGGGAACAGGTAGCTGATCAGTTTCTAGAGATCATAAACCAGGTCTCTATCCCTACAAAACCCAGAACAACGTCTAATAATATTGAAATTAAGATAAATAAAGATAAAGATAAAATTCCCAAAATTATTCACCAAATCTGGATAGGTGATAAACCACCCCCCTACCAGTATTTAAATACTTGGAAAAAGGCTCATCCAGACTGGACCTATCATTTATGGGATAATGACCGAGTAGCTAAAGAAACCTTTACTAATCAAGTATTAATAGATAACTACCCCGCAATAGTCAGTAAAGTGGATTTAATCAGATATGAGTTATTATATAAATATGGAGGGATTTACATTGATGCCGATATCATCTGTCTAAAACCGTTAGATGATCATTTCTTACAACATAATTTTTTTAGTGTTTATTATAAAAATCCTGAGAGTAAAACAGATCCCAATATAAGATCAGGAAAAGTATATATCGGGAATTCAACATTTGGTTGTCCTCCAAACAGTGAAATTCTCGGGACCTTGATCAAAAATTTCCATCAAACGATTCCCCTTAAGCTACATCACAAGATTAGCGATCCAGTCACTTTAACGGGTGTCCCTTTTCATGAACTATTAGCTAGCACGAAACTAAGTCATTATATCTATCCCAATCATTATTTTAATCAGCAGGATTTTCTTGAGCAAGAACAGACCGCCGATATTAATAGAGATGAGATGTATGGATTGCATCTTTGGGGAACTACTAGAAGTAATATGACTAATGGAGGGGTAGATCTTTATAGGGAACATCTAGTTAATATCCCATTTGATGATTTTGATTTTAATATCTGTGTCTATCCGGATCAGGAACAAGATCTAATCTCAGAAACCTTAAAACACCTTCGGATCTGGGAACCAGAAATCACCCAAAAACTAGTAGACATTCTTAAACAGAGCCCAAAAGATCAGTTATTTGTTGATGTCGGAGCCAACTTAGGCTATTACAGTTTACTAGCCGCCTCTCTAGGATTTACCTGTTATTCCTTTGAGCCATTTAGTAAAAATTATAGTAAATTTACCAGTTCTATTATGTTAAATTCACTGTACAGCAAAATCTTTCTAGCCAAAAAAATTGTCTGGAACGAAGACGGTGTGGAAAAATCAATGGAAATTGTTCCCGGACCCATCACAAATTATGGATGTATCAAAGTGGCTAATGATCAGACTAGTAGTGAAACATGTCAAACCTGTATCCTAGATACCGCCATCCCAACAGGTAAAAAAATCACGGTGTTAAAAATAGATGTGGAAGGTAGTGAACCAGAAGTCATCATGGGATGTCAACAACTTATCAGTCAAAACCTAGTAGAAAATATCTTCATGGAAATTTCACCTAAATTTAGAAGTAAACAACAATACCTAGAAATTGTCCGCTTTTTAATTGGACATAGTTACCGTATTTATGATTTTGAGGGTCAACAGTATTGTTTCGGAGAAATGGTATTTGATATTCCGGAAACACAAAAAGATTACTTGTTCGTGAAAGACCATTTTCTCCCCATCTTCTCTATTAATTTAAAAAGTCAGCATCAGAGGCGAAATCATCTAATTCAACAACTAAAACAGCATCAGTTAACATATGATAATATTTTAATAGACGCCATAGATGGCACCCAAATCAGATTAGATCAACAACCATATATCTCACAACATGCGGTCTCAACCATCTTAAATCCAGAAAAGGAACACGGACACGACATGACTAAAGGTGGATTAGGACTTATCGCTACCATGATTAATATTTGGACCCTAATTAGAAAACCATGTCTGATCTTAGAGGATGATATGCAACTAGAAGATAACTTTCTGACACAATTAGCTAAATATCTAGCACAGTTACCAGATACTTGGGATCTGTTTTATTTAGGATATTATCATGACCCACGACTCTCACAAGTTTCAGAAAATATTTATACTGCTAATAAGGTCTATGGACTATTTGGTTATCTAATTAACCCATCTGCTATCCCTAAAATATTACAAAGTATTCTTCCATGTGATTATCAACTAGATACGGAAATACATAGACGCTGTAAAGATTTAAAAACCTATGTCGCCTATCCACCATTAATTCAACACAGTGGTAAATTTCCGACTAGTATTCAAATATATGATACTATGACGTCAAAGGCAAATTAGTGGTGACTAGGAGAGACATACCTCTTCCGATAAAATAGATCAGTTTGGATAGGGAAAAAGAAAAAGAAAATCACATCACACTCCCGCTTACCTAGACCTGCCTAGCCATCACATACCATCTACTTTACACCGTCCATTTCACGCAGTAGTAGTAGCCCCTCTGCCGCCGTCTGGACCTCCGAGTCAGTGGCTTCCCGAGTAAAGACACGTGAGACGCTCCGTATCGGTTGACTACCCGAGAGACCCACCGTCAACCCCTCCCCACTATCAACTAGTGCGGATTCCTGCCAACAACGATAGCTTGGAGGTAGCTGATGATCTATCACGAGCCGTCCCAATTCCTGCCAGTAACTTAAATAGTCCTGACGCGACCAGCTAAAGCCAACTAGAGACAGAAAGTCACTAAAGGTTTCCATCCGAAGCCCTTGTTGACCCCATTGTTGAAAACGAAATTGATCGTGATTAGACAGATCCTCCAGTTGATAGACAGACCAGTGGAGGACACCGGTATTAATCTGATATTCCCTAAACCTACCCTGCCAATAGCTAGTAATATGGCGATTAAGTCGCTGGAATAAATTGCGGGTCTTGACCGGATCTAGTTCTACCTGACTAAGTAATTCCCGAAAATAGAGGGTCTTCTGGGTCCGATGGAGCCAGACCACGTAATACTCCCCATGGTAGACCATGTCCAAACCGATTCCAATCTCGGCGTGGATGTAGTGACTAGAGCTAATAATCTGTTTCACTAGCTCCAACCCAACCGATCCAAACCGAGACATGATGGCTTCCTGACAGGGCTGAATGCCCCACAACAGTTGGGCTAGGCTGCCTGGGGCGGGAGCCGGTAGTCCTGCCTGTCTCATCTGAGTCACCAGCTGACGTCCCGTTTCTTTTACCTGTTCCAGTGTCATGTTGCTCTATCAAAGTGATAGAGCCGTTGACACCTGGACTCTAACGGTTCAAATTTTTCATGGTCAAGGTAAAAAATTTGAGCTATTACTGACCCGTCTACACCGGGTCTCACACCACAGAAAGATGGAAGCTCAACTGCGTACATATCTCTCCCAGACCCTGTCCGAACTAGATATCCTTGGGTCTGATGCCTGTCAGGAAAGACAACTAGAGTGTCTCCAGGCGGCTATTAGGGAATTTCCACCAGCCAGCTCCCCACCCCCAATGAGCGAAGCCGAAATGATGGAGGCGGTCACTAACTTGGTGCCTGCCATGCTATAAGAAAATTTGAAACCCGCCTAGCAGAGAAAAACTAGATTATTAGTGCTATGTCTACCCAATTAGTGGCACTCTCTAAAGAGGCACAGGTCTCAGAACGACTCCAAAACCTAGATGAGTTTCAAGATGCCTTGTCGGAATAACCGGTTTAAAGACTACTAGATAACACCTAGTAAATATGTTATCAATTAATCTATTACTGACTACCTGGACCTTTTTTTATCTAATCAGTGCCTATTATCAGTATCAAAAACTACCAGAGATACCCGAAGAAACACAACTCCAAAATTACTTTTTTGTTACCCTGCTAATCTGGCTCTATCTAACTGTCCCAGTCTATATCTTGGGTACCTCTCTGATTATTATCCATGACCTCATTAGCCAGAAATAAAATTGATACTATTTACAGATCCTGATTTTAAAACAGACGACACCTCTACTAACCCTAACCCTAAACCTAACAACAATATGTCCCTAAAAACAGCAGTTGGAAATGGAAAACAAGGCTATCTGCTATTAACAGTACTGTCTTGGACCTGGTGGATAATTAATCTACTAGCCTATCGGATCATTAGAGAAGAACCCCGTTATATTAAAGGCATCTGGACCAGTAATTTTATCGGATTATTAACCGTCGGCTACCTAAGCTGCATGGGGCTTCAGAAACCTAGTCCCACCTTGTCCGAGACCACCTTAATCATCCTTTTCCTGACGGTTGGCATTTTTGGGGGCGCCTGTAGCTTACTTCTAGTAAAGCATATCTGTCGTCTACACTCCGATCAAGCCAGTCAAACCCCGAACGCGGAAACCCCAGAAGACGGGGAAGTAGCCATGGTGACCAACCCGGTGACCACTCTAGAAGAGTCAGATGAGTAAACATTGATAGTACAGTACACCAGAGTCACCACTAGCTTTTTTTTGCTAGCTACGGGTGAGAAAATTTGAAACTCTGGTCTTTTCCTGAGAATAGAGGAAATTCCAACCCAGAGAGAGATGCCACTTAACACCGGAAAAAGCAAAAGATACTGCTCCACCTGTCACTGTCGGCATGGTTATCAACTAGCCTGTTCCCAGGAGAAGGAAAAGGAGAAGGAGAAACAGAAACGCTATCGCTATCGCCACCGCCACCACCACCGTACTCCCCCGAGTACACAGAGCCAGAGCAAGAGTAGGAAGCGGCGCCATCAGGAACTCGTCTCTTGTAATGATCCGAATATCCAGACCAATACTCGCAGTGTGGGTCTGGGTCTGAGTCTAGGTCAAAAGCAGAAGCAGTATAAACCCAAAGACGACACCTGCCCCATCTGTCTAGAGGTCAGAGGGCGACAACAGACATTGGGATGTGGACATAGCATGTGCCCAGAGTGTTACGCCAGTATGACACAACCGGATCCATCCAGTAGAGTCGGGGTGCCACCTGCCAAAAAAGCAGCCAAGTGCCCTCTCTGTCGCGCTGAGATGTTCCGGGGTCAAGAATCAGAGTACTACTGTCGCACCTCATATCGCCATCGCCGCAGCTACCGTCTGGTGGAGACATTGAGCCTAGATGATTCCGATGATGAGGACGATTTTCCACTGACAGAACAGGAAATGCTAGAAGAATTTGAACGGGAAGAACAAGAAGAACAAGAAGAGCGGGATTTTGGTCTAGCTCAAGACATGATGCTACTCTCAGAAGCCTTGGAGTTGATGTACCGCTGGAAAAATCTCGGGGGAGATCTGATTAGCAACGCAATGGAAAAGATGGCGGATCTAATGGCCGGTGCCCCGGATGCCTATCTGAAACGCCCAGACGTAGTCAGGGAGAAGTCACGTCTCGGGCTCCAGTTAGACAGAGCCCAGGCACGACTGGTGTGTCAACTAGTGGAAATCTGGAATGCCCTCTATACCGTGGATCCTCCCGAAGACCCCTACGGATGGGAAGGACAAGTCCTGGGAGAACTTAGGCGTCTATTTGGCTACTCTACTTGGGTGACCCAGGTGGATCTGGAAAAACTTCGCCCCCAGAATGAAGCCATGGGAATTCGGCAACTGATCCATTGGAATACTAGTACGGAAGGGGACATGGAGGAGGATGGTCCACCTAGACCCCTTTCTGAATCTGACGGCATCTTTGTCTTTTGTGCCAGCTAATTAGGTAACAGGATCTGAAAAGTTTAAAGGTAAGTGATCTAGATTTTTTTTGTTTAGGCACCTTAGCACTCTAGGAGGTCTGCGCCAGGCGCGCCGCCCGCTAGGAAAAATTTGAGGCGCGGCTCACTGACCCAGGCTGGGTCTATTTTACCACCCCAACCGACCGTGCCAGCTAGCTAGCACATGTGCAAGTCACGAAAACCAATGTACCCAGAGGTGTTTGACGCTCTAGGCTATAAGTCTAGGCGCCTGACCCCCAAGCAAAAGCGCAACCTGCGATCCAGGCTACAAGCCAAGCGTCGCCGCCAGCGCCAGAGAGAGGTTACCTTTTCAGACGAGGAGACCGTATATCAAGTACCCAATGGACAACAAGAAGATCGCTACGGCACCTGGATGAGCGATGGACTCCGAGAGCGCGACGGCAAAGGCACACCGGTAATTGACGAGCTAGACGAAGAAGAAGATGAGTACGAGGAGCCAACCCACCTACTAGACCTCCATGGAAGTTGGGCAAAAGTGATACAGGACCTGCGCCAGACGGGCTACCAACAGTGTTGTACCGCCTCCCAGTCTGTGTGTACCGCCGGATACCTACTCCGGGAGTCATGCCGCTGTGGGATCAGCAATATCGTCAGCTGTGACGAGATTTGTGGCTGTGGCATACCACTAAAACTAGAACTACCCGACTTGTGGGCGCTCGGTGTCTAGGAGCTGGCGCGCCGTCCGCGCTGGACTAGCAAAAAAAACTGAAACCCCACGGATTGCCTCTAGTGGGCGCCAGATCTTCACACAGACACACCACACTCCCCCGACATGGTTCACTATCAGAAAGGAGCAACGAGACCAAGACCTTGGGCAGGCGCCCTTCCAAGACCCAGCACGACTCGGCAAGTAAACTCAACAGGTACAACCACCAGACCACCCTCACCACCTATCTCCATGGCAGACTTTTGGTCCTTTTGGACTAGAGTTCACTTGACACCCCATCAGCCATGGCCACACCCTAGACCCCGCTAGCAGAACTAATATATCAAGATATATTAAATGCTAGATTAGTCTTAAAACGAAATCAAGTCTGCGCCCCTAGTTGGGGACTGATACGATTTTTTTTTCTACCTAGAAACACTGGCTAGGCGCCGAGGCGCGCTAAAATTGCTAGTTAGGCGCCAAAATAGAAAAAAATTTGAAAGGGGGCTAGATCTAAGGTATCAGAAGTATTTTACAAACAGAACACCAGCAGACGAACATGAACCATTCCAGCAGCAATCAGCAGCAGCGCAACGGCTCTCGCAACGGCGGCAACCGTCGTCACCAGTCCAACTCCCGGCACACCGGGGACTCCAACGCTCAGTCGCGCCGACGCACGGGCGAGCACAAGGTGGACCCCAAGTGGGTCGGTCTTGTCATTGGCAGGGGCGGTGAGACGGTACAGCGCCTGGCACGCGAAGCCGGCAACGGATGCCGCATCAACCATGACCGCGAGAACAAGGGGCGCTTCACGCTGACTGCCTGGGATTCCAGTGCGATCACGCGTGCCAAGATGGCGATTGACAAGCTGATTCAGGACTACCAGCAGCCCAAGATGACCAAGACCGAGACGACCAAGACCAAGACCAAGACCAAGACGACCCAGAAGCGCGAGGGAGGGACTCGCACCCTGGCTAGCTTCAGCGCCCTGGCTTCCGACAGTGAGGAGGAAGAGGAGCAGGGGCAGGAGGACGAGCACAAGACGACTGAGCAGCTCTCCAAGCGCAGCGCCAAGCAGCGCAAGCTGGCTGCCAAGAAGTCCAAGGACCTGTCCCACCTGATCAACTTCAACCAGGGAGAGAACGATCGCATCAAGACCATGAAGCACGAACACTGGCTTCAGGGCAAGGCGTACCGTGATCAGCTGGGCAAGGAGGAGAAGCAATGGGAGGCTCTCTCGGCTAGCGAGCGCGCCAAGTACGGCACTGGCAAGCGTGGGTGGGAGTACTACAAGTACCAGAAGATGGGCGAGTGGAACCGTGACCAGGACAAGCAGAAGCACCAGGCGGCTCTGCTGGCAGCGGCGCCGAAGCCCAAGACCCAGGCTAGCTACCAGCACGATCAGACTTGGGCGGCACTTGGCAAGGGTGAGGGCTCTTCCATCAGCCTCGGTGTCTGGGGGCAGGCAGAGACCATGGATGGGGTCCGTGGTGAAGCACCCGTCGCCAAGCCGGTGGATGAGGCGCCCCAGATGGAGGTGATTCAGAGCAAGCCCCAGGAGGAGGAGCAGACTACCGAGGAGACGGTGGCGCCTCCCGCGGCTCAGCCCAAGAAGAAGAAGTTCCACAGCAACAACCTCAATCAGTTGGTGTCCACGCGCGCCGCGGCACTACAGTCCAAGCCAGCGCTGCGCCGCAGCTTCACGGTGGAGCAGACGGGCAATGACGCTTGGTCCGACGACGAAGACTGCGACTGTAACTGTGGGGACTTTAGTGCCGCGGCACGCAAGGGTCCGTTGATGCTCCCGGGGATGATGACATCGGTCTCGGACCTGGGACAATTTGACGGCGACCTGGAGTCGTGGGATGCGGACACCTCCACCTACGCCTAGGGTGTGGGGGAGGGGGTGAGAGAGTGAGAGAGATAAACACAAAAACCCAGAAACAATGAAAAACACAAAAACCCAGAAACAATGAAAAACACAAAAACCCAGAAACAATGAAAAACACAAAAACCCAGAAAAATTAGTTAGTTAGATAGACTAGCATTAGGCTAGTTTTTTTTGGGGTCTAGTAGGTCTAGTAGGTCTAGTTGGTCTGGGTAGGTTAGTGGCGCGCCGTGCCACTTGACCCGCGCTAAACTGGAAATAAAATTGAAAAGGGGTTTCTAGTATGTTAGGCAACGTTAAACAACAACAACCACAACAACCACACATGTCTGCTACAGTATCAGATCCACACACCAGCAGGAAAGATCAAACCCAGGACTCCGGCGCGCAAGTAGAGCTGGATCGGCTTCAGCAAGCAATTCAAGAAGCAAGCAAGAACGAGGACTTTAAACGTGCAGAGAAACTCAAGAAGCAACGCGACAAACTACAGTCCTCAATTGCGAAGGCATCCAAGGCAAAGGGGATGGCAGATCAGAAGTGTAGGGAGACGATTGAAAAGGCTGTGACAGTGTGCCGCTTGGAACGGGAAAATGCTACCAAAGCAGTTGAGCCCGAAACCGTGGTACCAGAGACAAACAATCCCACGAGTACACCTGGGTTTAACGAGGAAGGGTTGCGTGAGATTGACACCCCCACCAAGACTTCTACTGAGTCTGGGATAAAAGCCCCTGCCAAAACCAAGACTCAGCGGGTTCGCAATACCACGGCTATCCCGACCGAGGAGCTGATGAGTTATAACTGTCGTCCCATTGTGGAGGGTCAGTGTTGCGCCCGTAAGTGGGGAACGGGTCCGGCTGCGGGCTGGGGTGGTCAGTGTACCTCCAAGATTCCGAGTGGTGAGGACTTTTGTGGCAAGCACAAAACCACTAAGATATCTAAAAGGTCCTCGGACGGACCCAATGGCTCTTGTCTTCTCTGTAGCAAAGCACAGGGCTGCTTTGTCAAGCACACTTACAATTGGGAGCACCAGGGACTCTACGTCCCCGGACAGATTACTCTGGGTCCCAAGTGGAAGTGTGTGGAGCAGACCGACTGTGGACAACTGGTACCAGCCGAAAACATTCAACCAGAAGCGAAAGAGATGGTATCTCAAGAGGAAGAGCCAGCGACACAGGACGAGGAAGACGAAGACGATGACGAAGCTACTAAGCTTCTAGAGGCAGCAGCGGCTATCAAGGCTAAACAGGAACAGGAGGCAGCCGCGGCTATCAAGGCGAAGCAGGAGGCAAAGGTACTAAAGGCAGCCGAGGCTATCAAGGCTAACCAAGAGGCAGAGAAGAGGAAGAGGAAGCCACAGCGCTCTGGTACTCTGCCACCTAGACTGCGATGTTAAGCCAGTTCAACAATACCAGAAGTCGCTACCGCGGGGATGGGCTAATCCACGCACTCTTTGGAAACCAAACAGGAATAACTACTAAAAGGTAAGAGTAGGTTAGTTTTTTTTGGGGTCTAGATATCACCCGAGCGCACGGCGCACCAACTAGAGCTAAAAAATTTGAAGGCGGTGCCCCAGTACCCGAGGGACCATATTAATCAGACTAGATGCCGCGTACCAGATCACAGAGAAAGTTGGAGTTGGGTCAATTGGTACTTGCCCCTCCGGCGGAAGAACATGACCAAGACAGTGGTTGCAATTCTGAACCAGATGACCTATACACCATTTCCGACTACGAACTAGAGCCAGATGACCAGGACAGTGATTCCGACTCCGAGCCAGATGACCAGGACAGTAGTTCCGACTACGAACTAGAGCCAGATGACCAGGACAGTAGTTCCGACCATTACCCGAGTGATACAGAGACCACCACCGCAGAACCACAGCAAAAGCATGAAAGCATTCCAAGCCTGATTGGAGTATTGCATACCAGCACCACAGGAAACCAAACTTGGTGTGCCGCCAAGGTAAACAATAGCAGTGAGACCCACTACTTTGTCAGCTACTCTGGGGATGATGCTAACTTCCAAGGATGGATCGCCAAGTCTTCCGATCGCCTTATGGATTCGCGCTTTGTCCCGGGTGCCGCCATTGGGGTCCAGATGGTAGACCTTCCAGGGAGTGGACGGCGTAATTGTACAGTACTAGAGACGGAACCGAAGCGTATCAAGGTCCATTACGATGGACTTACAGACCGAGATGATGAGTGGATTAGCAAGGACTCGGATCGGTTGGGAAAGTGCGAAGTGGAATGTGTCCCACCCATTTCACACCGAGAGCGCCTGCGCGCCCTGTCCAAACGCCGGGAAGATCGCCGTTTAGCGATCCCACCAGAGGGCAAGGCACTGTCTACTAGCAAACCGTCCAAGGCGCAAAAACACCCGGCTCCCAAGCCACCTCAGGTGCCAAGACCACCACCACCTCCAGTCTTGGGAGAAGAGGTCGTGGGTCAGATAATCCGGGTGGGCTTTGGGACTCCCACCCATTCCTGGCGGACGGGACTGATTACCAAATATGACCCAGTGACGCGAAAGCATAGTATTAGCTTTCCTGGCTGGAATTACGTTGCCTACAACCTTCATCAGATTGACTTTGAACTGGTGGAACAGGAAACCAGCAAGTCTACTAGTGGGAGTAGGGTGGTGTTTAGTGAAACAACCACTACGACGCACTGGACCACGGATACCACCACGGTGACCAAGGTGACCAAGCTGTTTTCCTAGAGGGTGGACTAGTAGAGGGTGGGGGTAAGTAGTAGTAGTAATAGTAGTAGTGATAGTTGACTAGTTTTTTTTGGCTTTATCAAAGTAACCAAAGTAACCAAAGTAAAAAAAACTAGTCTAACCTACTTTAATGCTCTAGCGCTGATCCCGATTTGACTGCTAGTACTGACTCACCTGAGCCAAACACCGACTTTTGTCTTGGTTGTAAACTCCAACCTGAAACTTAGAGTTGCCTTGGAGGTTTTCGTTTCCTAGATACTGTTGGAAATTCTGAATTTCCACATAACGTGAGGTGTCTTCTGGTTTCTTAGTCGTGATGCTATCACTTCCCGAATCTTGAGCCTCGCTTTTACTATTAACTCTAAGGTGGAAGCGGGTCGGGGTCTTTTGGTATACTTTCTGACAGGTCTGGTAGGTAATATTAACCAAATGCGCCAAGATGTTTTTCTGGATCACGACCAAGAGGGTAGTGTCCTCGGTGGTAAAGGTACCACAATGACATTTTTCTTTGACTTGGTCAATGTATGGACTGTAGTCTGAGATTCCTAACCCCACCGTCATGTAGCCTTTTTGGGATTGTGCCACGTAGGGTCCATCACCTGTGGCAAAACCCAATTGAATTTGAGTCGGGTCATATATCTTCTCTATCTCCTGTTGGGTGAGTGGGATGAAGTCTAGCCCTCCGTGAAATACCCCCCAACATTCCGTACCTTGATGCTGAAGGGTCATGTCAATGGTTTTAGTATCCGTCCAAGTGCGGGTTTTGGTAGTGTTGGTGGTGGTGTTGGTGGTGTTGGTGTTGGTGTCGTTCTGAGTGTTTCCAGCGTCCATGTGGTTGCTTTCTTTTTAATAGTGTACCGGGACTGTTAGTTATCGCCGTTCAATTTTTACGCTAAAAAACTAGCTAGATTCCAGTGTTACGCAAAATTAATAAACCATAAAAAGAAAAGTTTTATGGTTTATTAATACTTATCCTTGTTATTTCTAGTAGTTCCCCTAACACATGGCAGTGACTTCTCCCTGAGCTTTGGCGAGCCGCTCCAAGAGAAACCGCTCCAAGATATCACGTCGCCGGCTTTTTATTAATTGTGCGAAGGTCGGTTTGGGTACAAATGTCCCCTTGATTTGCTGGAGACCATGATATGACGCTTCATATCGGGGACTGTCCTTAGTCGGCAACTCAGGGTGTGTCAGCATCCCAATATGGACACTCTTTACTGTCTGCTCGGATTCCCGGAAATGTCCGCGCCGCGACCAAAGCATACCTTTCAACCAATCAGTAGACACCACATAGTAGTTGTCCCCGAAAGCAATGACGCCGGCGGTATCTCTAAATATATTTCTGTCCTTACGAGCATAGGAAGCACCGCCCTCTCGCAATTCCAGGAACCAATGTCCTTGGTGCCGCGGAAATTTCACGTAGTGAGAGTCAAAGATGTTGCTCATCGTTTAGTTTGAGATTTAGTGTGGCTTCTGTCTGATTTATAAGACAGTAAGATAGATAACTCTCATTTTTTTAACTCCTAGATCCTCCACCACCCAAGAGTCTTAGAACTAGATGTAGGGTGCTTTCATTCTGGATCTTGTAGTCTTCTAGAGTCTTGGCATCTTCCAATTGATTCCCAAAGATAAGTCGTTGTTCGTCTCGGGGGATATCCAATCTCTCCTGTAACGTTTGTTTAATACTTTCAATGGTGACATCGGGACTGACTGCCAAGGTGATAGTCTGACTTGTTAATAGTTTTACAAAAATCTGCATGACGGTTTCTTTTAAACGGATGCTAACCCTTAATTGAAATTTTTCAGCTTATAAAAAAACTACTAACTACTTTTAGTCTTCTCTAGCAACCTAGAATGAATCACCTACGATACCCCCTATCTTATACTTTTGTGTCTATCTAATTTTATGGGTTTTGGTTATTAGATACTAGAAACCGGAAACTGGTTTTCTAGAACTTCAACGTGCTCGTGTCCCTTTTCTGCTTGCGCGTCAGCACGACCACCCGAGAGCGTGTGGCTCGGTGCCAGCGACTGAAGGCGAGGCGATATTCCTGCTGAAGCGATACACTACATAATTTCATGAACATCCCGGTGCTATAATACAAATACAATCCTAACTCAGTGTACTCCATGTACATATCCACAAGTTCGGACGGTCGTAGACGTTCTTGACGGTCAAGACCACGTTTTTGACGCTCCTTTTCACTCATATTTCGCTCCATAAAATCTTGGTAGTGTTTCATTACTGGATCTGAGTCCATGGTGTTGAGTATTAGTAGACCCAGACACCTAGACACCCCTTTTCAATTTTTCAGTCCTAACCCTAACTAGAGAGAGAGAGAGAGAGAGAGATAAAATTGAGAGACAATAGCAGACAGACCAGATATTTTATCTTAGTTAAGCTACACCTACCCAAACACCATGACCAAGAAGACCAAGAAGACTAAGCAAGAGGCACACCTCCAGCGTATGGAAGTTAGGGGATTGGGTCCCTCCAACGGGGGCGCTAGATATCACCTCAAGTTACTAGCTAAGCAGGATGCGATCCAGAAGCAAAAGCAGGGTAACTGGTCCAGTCAGACTAGAGATAGACAGCAGAAGTCCCTACCCATCAAGCAACTGAGACCTCGTCGGGATGAGGTCCCCAATCAGACCAAGGTGACTGATGTGGTCAACCAATTAACCATGTGGATCTATGGTAAGCCCTCACTTGCCGCCTGTCTCGGAGAAAGTCAGGGGTCTCTCCGAATAACAGAGTGTAAGAAGTATCAGACTAGAGTCCATCTGTTAGAGTACCATCCCAATGGAAAGTTACTGGATAGTGTCCGATCTATCATCTCTCACGCCCAGCGCCGAGGCATCCAGATTGAGATGGTGTAAATCTGGATCTCAATCTTTATCGTACCGTATAAATAGTCAGCCTATATTTTTTTGTCCAAGACATCTCTACCTCTAGACTAGAGACGGTGGCAATCTCCTCTAATCTAGGTAATTCTTTGGATAAGATAATGACATTACCTGGTACCACTGCCTCTAATAGTGCCTCTACTAGTTGACGATTGGTGTTTTCCATCCAGAGTAAATTATTAATATAGTAGATATCATAGTCGGCTAAAGGTAAGGCGGCATGGTTAAATTGAGAAACGTTGGGCTCCATCTCGTTTAAGATAAAATGGACCGAAGAGTCCGAAGAGTCCGAATTAGTGACCTGAGCGTCATATCTTTCCTTAGCTCCTCTACTGACCTGATATCTACTAGGTAGGATTTCGTACCCAGTAGAGGATTTGACCGAGGTTTCCAATGCGATTTGGATGACCGCCTTTCCAACCCCACTTCCAATATCAAGAAAGTGTTTCTGATGAAAAGACAGGTGTTGCATCAGGGTGCCGACACCTTCCCGGGTAATTTCTCCATACATGGTATCTATTCTAGGTACATTAGCTAGACTGTCATGATCTTTGGTAAACCCAGTCTCTAGTCCAGCATAAATCTGATCTACATCCATGGTGTTATAACTATGGATACCGAAAATAAAACTAGCCAAAAATAGGAAAAAATTGAAACGGCTCTCTAAGTAACCTAAGAAACTATTATATATTGATGTCTAGCGAAGCAGTGAATGGAAAGACCACGGAGACCCACCGTTCGGATAATACCAGCCTAAGCCAATTTGGTAAGGAGTGTTTCCGATCTAGTATGGAATTACAGACCACCGAACCAGAGACTCCCAGGAAAAACAGTGACCAGGCACCCGAAGGGTGGGCAGACCCTCTTGGAAGACCCTTTCACCCCTCTCTACTTGGAGGGGATTGCCATTGTTAGGGTAACAAATTAGCATTGTTAGGGTAACAAATTAGCATTGTTAGGGTAACAAATTAGCATTGTTAGGGTAACAAATTAGCATTGTTAGGGTAACAAATTAGCATTGTTAAGGTAAAGAAATAATATAAACTAAAAATTTTTTATTTTTTATTTTTTAGTTTAAATTACTGGTTATCATCATTAGAAGGATTAATATTTCGTAAGGGGAGACAGGTTTCATAATCTGGACCACCTCCATATAAATATCCAGCTCCACCACTATAACTCTCGGATTCAATAATACATGGGGGACCTGGATTATTACACCAATCACGACATTGACTATCATCTATACCACAGTTAAGGATAGAGAGACAATTTTGCGACCATAGATCACGACTTCCTGGATCAGGATCCGTACCCGTGCCCGTACCCGTGCCCGTACCCGTGCCAGTGCCAGTGCCAGTACCAGTTCCCGTACCCGTGCCAGTACCAGTTCCCGTACCAGTGCCAGTGCCAGTACCAGTTCCCGTACCAGTGCCAGTACCAGTTCCCGTACCAGTGCCAGTACCAGTTCCCGTGCCAGTACCAGTTCCCGTACCAGTGCCAGTACCAGTTCCCGTGCCAGTACCAGTTCCCGTACCAGTGCCAGTACCAGTTCCCGTGCCAGTGCCAGTGCCAGTACCAGTGCCCGTACCAGTTCCAGTGCCCGTGCCAGTGCCTGTACCATTTTGTGGAACACAATTACACAATAGGGACATTGTGTTTAAGGTTTCACCTAGATTATCTGAGTCTGATGACATCATCAAGGTTGCTTGTTTTCTATGTTTCCTAGTAAAAGCAGACATATCTATAAATATACTTAGTATATATAATTTACACGTATTTTTAAAATTTGGGGGTTTGAGAAACTAGGGGGTTTGAGAAACTAGGGGTAACCCCCGTTTTTAAAAATCCGACTTAAAACGAATATCTAAGTAACCTAAATATTAATATTTTAATCCCATGAAACATCACAGTAGGAAAAAAAGGAAATGGAAACAATATAAGCTACCCCCATTATCTGAAAAACAACTAGCAGCGATTCAACGCTTTAACCTACAATGGACAGAAACCGCCAAGTGTCAAGCCATGACCAACGCCTTAAACCAAATTCGCCGGCGCTGTAAAACTGAAACTAGTTACCTGGTATCTATAGAAGATGAGTACTATCAAAAAATAGAAAGTATTACGGGATGGGACACTTAAAGACGACTAAACACTGGAGGACTTACACCCTGTCCATCTAGTGAATAACTAGAATCGGCTAACTGAGAAAGCGAAATGGGTTGGGTCGCCATGGTGACACTTAGATTAGCGTAACCACGACTATTTTTCTTGTCGTGAATCTTACATCGGATACGAAGCCTTTGAGGACAACTAAAGCTTGGTACTCCGAGCCCCAACGGGTCATCACCTAGATGATAGAGTCCTTTCCCATCTATCTGAATATAGTGACAGCCCTTGCGTCGGTATAAATTACGGATGGTATCCTCGGGACACTCTAGATACTGATCCGGAAAGTTGGATCGTTCCTGAGACCATTGCTCCCAGGTAATGTCTCCCTGTGTAAAAGAGGGAAGTTTGCCGTCCCAGAACTGTCTAGTACCAAACAACTGCCTATAGTAGTCTCGGCAACTAGAGGGAATCTTAGAACGAGGTAGATCAGTGACTACCACCCAGTCACCAGATGAAGGCTGATGGGATAACTTAACCTGCATCCAATCCGGAGTCGGTCGTTTCGCTTCTAGCCCTATTTCTCTGGTCGTTCCATCTAACATTACCGTTAAGGTCAGATCATTACCGGATCCACTCCCAGCAGGATCCGAACAGGAAACCGGATGACCCTGAAAAGAGAGCCCTCTGGAAAACAGGGCAATCTGAGTTTCATATCGTAATCCGGAACGGGAACATAAGGCGCCACGGTTTAGGGGTTTGGACAATAGTAGCAGGGCTTCGGCAGCCTCTCTCTCTGTCTCTGTCGCTCTCTGTTTGTCACTATTGTCACTATTGTCACTTGGGTCACTGTTACTAGCTATTATTAATTCGGAGGTCATGTTTCATTATATCTGAGTAGGTGATTTCCGGAATCTCTTCAATTTTAAAACCAGGTCTAGTCAAGACACCAGTTGGAAAATTGAAGGCGACTACTGGCTACCACTCGTCTATAAAATGTCTAGCAACACAAACTCAACCAGTCACCTAGAATGCAGTGTCTGTCTTGCAGCTAAAAAAACCCATGCCTTTGACCCCTGTGGACATAGATGTGTCTGTGGTGAATGTGCGGAACAGATTCTGGCTCAGTCCGACCCTCAATGTCCCATCTGTCGCACGGCAACCACGAAATGTATGCGAATCTGGGATGATAGTGACGATCAGGTACCCGCACCGGAGCAAGAACTAGCACCTGTACCACCAACCACCACCATTACAACAACCACAGCACCAGAACCAGCCCCGAAACCAGCACCAGAACCAGAACCAGCCCCAGAACCGAAGCCGACCGCTGCTCCTAAAAAATATTTTAGTGTCGAAGTGGAAAACTTATATGACCCCAAAGATTTTAGCGAGCACGGCGGTTGGTTCTGTCCTTATTTAATACTAGGCTGTTGCATTAGTGTCAAGTTGGCTGAACACTGGCATCAGTGTTATGTCTTGTCTTATCATGAAGGAGACGGCACCCATAAGTGTCGCTACCACGGTGGTAGAAACGGTGGTCTTGAACGAACCTATCATCTTAATAAGAAAATTTTCATCGTGGTCTCTGTCCCGCCTTCGCTCCTAGAATCACGCCTGCGAAATATAGAACTCTCCAAAGAGTATGCTAAAAGGGTAGGTGCCGTTCCAAAGCCCCAATTTCTGGTTCATGTCCATTACAAATATGACCCTAATCGCTACAGCCAACGGCTAGACAACTATGCCCTAGTCGAGTGTCAGATAGGTATTCGGTGGACCAGTGGCGAGTACCATACTTGTCGGGTCCAGAGCTATAATTCCCAAGACGGAACCCATACTTGTGTCTATAGTAGTGGGAGAAGAAGACACCTTCATCTTAATCGTTGCCATTTTGTAATGGTTTCTACTTTTCAGCAACAATCCATATCTCTAACTGGTCCTCCACCTACGAAAGATGAGGTATGTCCTAAAACTCAGATGGTAGATATCATGCAGGCTAGACCGTGGGCTGACGTCGTCCCTCCAAAGGAGCCGACTAGGTATCCACTACTTTAGAGACGGTTTAAGAACGGGTTCCGAGAGAGAGAGAGAGAGAGAGATGGATTTTTTTTCGGGTTTTTTAAAAACCGGGTGGAAGTTAAATTGATGGTCTAGTTTATCAAAGGAAATGGGATTTAAGAAGGGTCAGTCCAAGACAAAAAACCAAACAAATAATAAGCAGAGCGGGGTGAGTGTTTCTAAACAGGATAATGTCCCCGCCAAATGTCAGACGCTCGATAAAATCGCTTCAGCATGGAATAAGGTTCCGAATAGGAAACCGTATTGTCAATATGCTATGGCAATTGCTCTGGGTGAATCATGGGCAGCGGAACCAGGATGTTCGCGCAATGACATACCCTGGCCAAAACAATATCCTGATACGGGATATTACAATTCGGAAGCAGTAGCTCCCAATGGGACAGCCAAAGGTATTTGGCAGACGGACAGGGCGATAACTGGTAGTACGGACCAGGCGGTGGAAGCTCAGGCCACTGTAGCTTATGAATATATGAATTCATGCACCGATTATATAAAAACCTATAGTGATACAACAATGATGATTCCTTTTGACAAAGCTCCTCAAAGGAATCAGGACCCATCTGGGCCAATATTTTGTGGAGGCATAAATTGTGCTGGTGGCGTCAATACATGTCTAGGGTGGAACCACACAGGTGGTCCTTCTGCTTATCAGGAGAAAGTAGGCACGGGTGCTAATTTCACCCCTTCCTGGTCTGATATTGAAACGGCTTGTAACAAAAATTAAAAATTGAACCACCCCACCCAGCCACTCCCTGACCTAAACCCACCATGTTTAGCCTCGCGAACTTTTACCAGCTAGT
>WLWE01000295.1_pt1 | contig 44688 bp, 43 predicted proteins | sample 6718301 | NCBI WGS metagenome assembly WLWE01 (sample SAMN12718691, study PRJNA515312) | sponge metagenome | isolation source: marine sponge | host: Mycale hentscheli | place: New Zealand: South Island, Marlborough, Capsize Point | collected 2003-05-01
GCTGGTAATAATATCAGTAGACCTAATAATGCTGGAACTGCTGTTGTGTATAACATCTATCAATTTGGTTCGTTAATTGGAACTTCTGTTAGAGTAAATCTAGTACGACCATAACTTATAGGAGGTAACTATGGCAAAACCTAGTGGTAATCTTGGTACCAACCAAGACTTAGACATAGGCGCCCAGGGATATGCGAGATCGTATGTTCAATGGGTTGGTGGTAACGCCGCTGCTATTGACAATGCGTTCTATAGGGAAGGTAACTTAGTATACCATAACAGTAAAATATGGATTGCTTCAGGAGACAACGAGAACATGGAGCCCGGTACGTCCGGGACTCCTTGGCTTGAAGTCACTGCAGCTGGTGCAACTATATCGCCTACACAACCGGGTAATCCGAATGTAGGAGATAAGTGGTACAACCCTGTAACAGGGATATCCTTTATTTACATAACGAGTACCGCAACAGGTACTCCTAATATATGGGTACAGTTTGCTGGATTAGAAATAGTTGAAATAACAGGGACTGCCGATGGCGGTAGTCTCCTATCAACTGTTACTCAGGAATACGATGGTGGGACTGCAATTAGTGGAGTCTTTCCTCCGATTACAACTGAACTTGATGGTGGAGATTTATCATGACAATAAGAATGAAACCCCGTGGTGGAACTACAGCTGAGCTGGGTTCCTATATACCACAAGCGAGAGAGATCGTAGTTGATACAGATCTTAACGCTATAAAGGTAGGGGATGGGACGACTCCAGGAGGCCATCTTTTATCGGTTAATACAAATTTAATAAATACAGTTACTATGCTTACAGCGGCTACTGCAATTGCTGGACAAGTAGGTGCAACAGCTATCTTAATCAATGATTACACAGATACCTCAGTTATGCCTAACGTTGTATATAGGCGTGGACTGTATCAAATAGTATCAGTAAGTAATGTAAACACCTGGACTGCATTAACTACATTTAATACTATTCCTTCGTTTGAAACTTTAGCTTTAGCTAATGCTGCGATCGCTACAATCTCTGAAGGTACTCCTGTATACATTACAGCTGGTACTGCTGAGAATGGTTTGTACTACAGAGATGGTGCTGGATTAGCACGTGTTACTGGATTGACTTTCGGTAATGATGTTACTCGTCCTATTCGTAGTATAACTGGCGCAAGATATGATGATGCTACTGGAGCTTTAACTATCGATATCGCTGCTGTTCAAAGAGATCAAGTTCGTCAAGAGACTTACGGTCACTTTACTTCAGATGATTCTACGACTCCAATGTATGCAATCGGAAACAATTCAGTAACTCCAACTCTTGATAATCAACTTCTTGTTGCAACATACGTTGGAACTATTGTTAATTCATTGATGGTAGGACAATCTGTTCGTTGGGAGATTTGGTCAGGTGCTGGATTTACAGGAAATCTTATTCAATCTTTCACAGCTACTGTAAGTGCTATTGGTGCTGTTGCAGGTACTGGAACTCAGTCAACTGCTTCTGTTACTCTGCGTACTCAGTTAGCTACATTGCCAACGTTTGCTACTAATCATTTCAGATTAAATATTGTAACCCCTGGTTCACACTCAACTGTTATTCTAACTCATAATGCTACTACAAGCGAACTTGAACTAGAGAACGTTGATGCTGCTGAATATCCAGATACTGCAACAAGTGTAGCGAATACTCCTATATCTTGGACAAGCGCAATCACACCGTGGCAAGGACCTTTAGGTACTGAAGTAAGATTCTATCAAGCGAATCAACTTGTAACGTATCAAGGACTTCTATATAGATACATTTCATCTCGTGCTGGCTCTTTATCAAATAATTTAAATAGACCAGGTTTAACTACGGCCGCAGGAAACTGGGAGCAAGTTAATACAGATAATCTTGATGCGCATAACGGAGCTCTTTATTCTCCAGCGATTCAAACTGTATCTAGTCCGGTAACTAATGGAATCTATCTACCTACATGGTCAGGCACAGCAACAAGACTTGATTTAAACCAAGCTCTTCCTATTGCTCGTGGTGTCTGGAAAGCAAGTCAAAGATATTTCTTTGCTCTTGATGGAGATGGACAAGGTGGAAATAGTGAGATAGGTGTTATCTTTGATGAAGCCGATACTGCTTTATCTACAAGTAATATTTCAACATATGTTACTCAGCGTCCTTTAAGTTCTAGTATTTCTAGCTTCTTAACTGATGGATCATTACGTTCAGGTATTGCACCAAGTGTTATTACGTATAATAGAACTGATGCTCATAGAGCTGGTTCTAGTTTCCTAGTGCATCAAGCATGTTATATTAAATTAACTTATAATATACATAGAAGTGTTAGATTTACAAACGCAAGCTTTAGTAGCGCTAACACTAATAACAGTGACGCTAATATTACACTTGAGCCTTATTACAGTTGGATTGATTACCTAAGTGCTTCTCCTTCTAGAACTACTCGTATCGCTGTGAATAACACTGTTGCTCAATTAGCACCTGGTGTTAATAACGTTAGTACAACTACAGGTACAGTTGGCGGTGCAGGTACTAGGCATAACTATAATCACAATACATCTCAAGATCAATGGAGACAGTTAGCTAATAATGCTAACGGTGTAGATACTCTCTATAGAGATCATGGTCAGCATGTTAATTTAACGAAGACAACTATTATAAGAGCTTCTGCAAATGACATCTTTACGTTGAACACTAACACTCAAAATCAACCAGTTAGATTTGGTGGAAGTTCAGCTGACAATAGACATGATGGCTCTATCCATCCATATTGGGGTGTACATACATCTGATAGTAATATAGCTGGTGATAACTTTGAACCATTCTACATTGAATTTGAAATATTAAACAGACTATAAAAGGAGGTAACTATGTCAAGAACTAGATTTAGAGTTGCTGGCAGTCTTCCGACATCCGGAACGGGCAGGGATCTCTCTGCCCTCGGGTACGCGGTTGATAAATACAGCACAGCTACTCCTACTTCCTTTATTGTAGAAACTCCTGAAGCTGATTTATCTGCTAGATTTACTGCAGCAGGAGCCGGCAATGTTAGTACATTTCAAGACAGAGATCAAAGCACTGGCGCTGGAAAGACTTGGTATATATCAGGAGTTGTCCAATGTAACGCTGGTGCTTCAGGCGCTCGACACACGTACATCGTTGATAGAGATGTCTTGGTTGATAACGGTTCGTTGCAAGTAGATACAGATGGTTGTCATGTGTATTTCATTAACTGTAATATAATGTTTGTTGGTGCTAGACAATCTGCTGAAGTTGCTATTGGAACTGCTAACGGATCTGATGATGCGTCCAATACAGGTGGTCTAACAGGAACTGAGCTTAATACAAGAAGTATAAACTTCTGGGGTTGTAGTATTATTGATGCTCAAACCGTTACTGGTGGAACTTATCCTGCGACGCCTACTCTTTCAAATAGAACTGGTGGTGAGATCGTGTTAGCTGACTTTATTCAAAGTGACCTAACTTATACGGCATGGGGTGATACAGAACAAACTATTGCTAACGGTGGAAGATTAATTAACTCTACTATTAGAGCTCCATCAACATACATTCGTAATCCTTATATTCTTAATCGTGGACCTCATATCTTTGAAGGTATGAGTTTGGATAATATAACTATTATTCCATCTTCTACTAATAGAGCAGTCAGTCTTTATCGTCCTAGATGGACTAATACTGGAGATTCAGCTTTAATAACTGATAGTGCAGATGGTAGAAGAGGTCAATTAGAGTATTTTAGTTTTGACCCTGCAACAGGAACTGCAACTAATAGTCCTCTTGTAGTTGTTGATGGAATATCTTTTGGACCCTCTCCAACTACTGGAACAGTGATAACGAGTGGTGGAACAAGAAGACCAGTTGGTGCTGCAAACCCTGCAACTCTATCAAGACGTTTCTATAACTACAGAAGTGTTGCTCCTAGATTTGTCCTCGACGCAGGAGGAACAACATTCCCTGCGGCTGGTTCAATTCGTGCGTACACTAGAAGTATAGGTATTGTTGGAACCACTCAACCAGATTATAGTACGATTGCAGCTTTATTTACAACTGGCGTTAACATTGGTACTAACAGTGTAACTAACACTTTAACTAATGATGCAAGTGGTAGATTTGTTGCTCTTGAATATGAATTCGGTACTGCCCCAGCTGTGAGTGGTTACTATGATCATTTAAGTTTCTCTCAGAAAGCTGCAGGTGCATCTCAGTTATCTACCTTTCTTTCAGGAGAACCTTTTCCTGAGCATCGAATTGCTTTGCTCACAGATGTAATAATCAGTGAATCAAATGCGAGTAATTACCAAGCAGATTTAGAATATCGTTCTTATCGTTTTGATTTCCCTAATGCTATAACAGGAGCTATCACTGCGTCTGCTGTTGGAACGCATGTTGAACCTATCGAAGGTGATGTCTTATTAGAAGACTTATCTACTACTTTCGTTAGATCTTTAACTCCAGCTGCGGCTCTCGCTGTTACAAACACAGCAGGTACTAAAACCGCACAGCAACTTTCTGATATTGTAAGAGCGCTTTGGGCAGACAGAAGTATTACTCGGTTCGACCATGAACCGACTCTATCCGGAAGACATTTCAGTCTAACTGCGAATATCGCTCAAATAAGATTGAATGGAACTGGAACCGGACAATCTGTTACGGCTTTTGGTCCTACTACTGTTTTCATAACTATCAATGGAGTCACTGGCTTAAATACAGCAACTGGTGATTTTATAGATGGGTTTATACTTGATTCTGCTAACACAGCTTCACAAGCAGTTTTAACTGGAGTTAATTTTATTAATGGCTTAAATTTAACAGGCCATAATATAAACGGTGTACCTCATTCATTAACTGATACGGCTACTACTGATCTTACTCCAAGGCAAAACTTAGCAGAGACTGAAGGATTAGCTAACTGTACATTCTCACCTGTTAGAAGATATGAAGTCAACTATAATGGAACTGTTCCAGTTGCATTGTATATTCATAATCCTACAATAGACGGTACTGGAAACGTAACGCTAACTAATAGTGGTACAGGCCAAGTGAATGTTTATTTCTCTGATCAATTAGGGAATAGCTCGGGAATACCTGCTAGATTTGTTGCGTCAGGAAATTTAGCTTTTGAAAGAGTACCTCAGACTCAAGACACTAGATTGTTTATTGACGCTAGTGGAGTGAGTGATACAGGTTCAAGATATGCTCTATTAAGACAGCCTGCTGCTGGAACTCCTTTGACTGTCTCAGGTGCTAACAGCGATATCATTGCTGCTGGAAGTATTACCCCTACTAGTTCTGCAATTGCAGTAGCTGGTACAAGAACAGTACTACCTACAATCACTGAAATTACAGCATCGACTGGAACTAACTTTAGATTTGCTACTGCCCATAATTTAAGGGTAGGAGATACATTTACTGTTCAAGACTCTGTTCCAACTGCTTATAATAGAAGATATGAAGTAGTTACTGTAACAAGTACAACTGTGCTTACAGCTAACTTTGATTCTGCTACCGCTGCTATAGGAAACGCAACTACTATCGGTACTGCCTTTAGATCTGGAAACGCAACTGCTATTCTAACTGTAGATGGTAACGATGTAACCTTTAATAGAACTGATGATAGATTCGATGACATCTTCAGAGCTACTTCAGGTAATCCTGTTGCTAACTTACTATTAGTTATATCTCATCCGAGAAAGCAAACTCAAGTATACGGAGTTCCTGTCGCAAGGAATACTACGTCTACAGCAATAACTACTCAAGCATTCAACATTACTAGAATCTCAGATCCTGCTAGTCAGGGTGGTGTGATCTCTGCTAAGGTTGTATCTGCTGATGTTGCTGCTACTCGTTCTGTTGCTGTCGAGAATACTCTAACTACAGCTTCTGCTACTAATAACTTAAGTGCTAACTCACGTGCAGTTACATTTGAAGTTAGTGGAATGGCTAACTCTTCTAACGTTCCTAACTCTAGTCCTGTAAGGGTATTGTTAAGACCTACTGAAGAAGAAGCTCAAGTTCTATTAGCTAATACTCGTGGAACTCAGAACTATCCTTTAGCTATTGCTGAAGCCTATCGTGATTCTATCTCTGGCAACATTGGTACGACTCAGCCTGGTGGAAACAATACTGGAAACGTAGGTGTTGCTTTTGATGTACTACAATTTGTAAATCAGAGAAACGTCAATGCGTCTCCAAGAGCTTTATTTGTGGATACTACTGACGATAGAGTTCAGTTCTTACCTGGTGTATTCCAAACTTCTAGTGATTCATTCACTGCGATATCTGGAGATGGATCCTTAGTTATTAACTCAGGATTACATACAGCTGGAACTGCTCCTAATACTTTCACTGAAGAGCAAGTACTATCAGAGAGACGTCAGGTTACTGATGTAACTAACACTAGTATTAGAGATGAGTTAGATGCTAGAACTTTAACTAAAGCATCGGTTGGTAACTTAGGATTAGGTGTTCCTGCTGTAGATACAGATGGATCATTGAATACTACTCCAACTCTACCAACATCATAGGAGGTAAATATGGCTTCGACTAATTTACCTATGGGAACTATCAGGGGACAAACGTCTCCTGATGGACAATATGAATGGAATGGTAACGAGTGGGAACTGCGTAGAAATAACGTAGATAATCCTATAGATTTTCCTGTATCTTTATCTGATGTCATTACTGGGAACATTCCTATCGCTAATGGATCAGGGAATTTGATACATAACACACTACAGAGAGTTACTCTTATTACAAGTGCGAATGGTGCAGCTATAACTTTAGCAGCGCCTCTTCCAGCTAACTTCTATATTCCATCAGGTAGTTCCTTTCTTCCGAGAACGGCTTTAGCTATTGGTGATCAATTACTTATCACTAATGCGAATCCTGCGGGATACAATGGATTATATACAGTAGCAAGTGTACAAGGAAATACTATCTTCACATCGAGAGATACTAATAGCTTAACTGGTTTTAATTCAGGATCGTTGTTTATACGTGAGAGAATATCAGGATCATGGTTACAGTATCGATTTAATGGTGATAGTAATTGGTATAGAGTTATTAATTCTAGAACTGGTCTATCTACTTTAGAAAGATCGCAACCAAGCTTAGCATAAATAATCGGAGGAACTTAACGGTTCCTCCATAACTTAAAGAGAATTACAATGATAAAAAACAGATTATACGAAGGACCATCTGTTCCATTATCTCAGGAAATTGATTCGATGAAGTATCGACAGGAAGGTGAAAGCTTTCATGATAAAGTCTTACGCTTAGCAGATTCAATGTCTGATAATGATGAACATAAATATGAATTAGAAGAGATCTTTGGCAACCTTAAGTTCTTACCTGCGGGTAGAGTACAGAATGCTATGGGATCCAGAAGAATTACTACCGCTTATAACTGCTTCGTAAGTGGTGAAGTTAAAGATAGCATGGACAGTATTATGACCATGGCAGCAGAAGCAGCAGAGACTATGAGAAGAGGCGGAGGAATAGGATATGACTTCAGTAAACTCAGACCGAGAGGAGACATCATTAAATCTCTCAGCTCTAACTCATCAGGTCCAATCAGTTTCATGGGCATATTTGATGCGGTTTGCCAGACGATTGCAAGCAGCGGACATAGAAGAGGTGCTCAAATGGGTGTGCTCCGCGTGGATCACCCTGATATTTATGACTTCATTAGTGCAAAACGAAACTCTGATAAACTTACTGGTTTCAATATTAGTGTGGGTATCACTGATGCTTTTATGCATGCACTGTTATCAGAAGATAAAAGCTTTGATCTTACGTTTGAAGGCAAAGTATATAAGACCATAGATGCAGGACATCTGTGGAATGAGATCATGCAGTCCACTTGGGACTGGGCAGAACCTGGAGTTCTATTCATAGATAAGATTAATGATATGAATAACCTTTGGTACTGTGAGACTATCTCAGCAACTAATCCTTGTGGTGAACAGCCACTACCTTACTACGGCGCATGTCTACTAGGTTCATTTAATCTAACTAGATATGTAAGCGATAATACTTTTGATTATAAACAATTCAAGGAGGATATCCCACATGTCGTCAGAGCCATGGACAACGTCATCGACCGAACTATCTACCCACTCAAACAACAGAGTGACGAAGCAAAGAACAAGCGAAGAATGGGACTGGGCCTTACAGGAGTTGCAAATGCAGGCGAACTACTCGGGCATCAATACGGCTCGGATGGATTCCTCGGATGGATGGAAGGAATTCTCAAAATACTCCGTAACGGAACGTATGCTGCTTCTATCGAGTTAGCTAAAGAGAAGGGACCTTTCCCTCTATATAGAGAAGACTACACCAAGTCTAACTTCATTAAGACTTTACCTTACACTATCAGGAAGGAATTGAAGAAACATGGAATACGAAATTCTCACCTCACTTCTATTGCCCCAACAGGAACTATCTCCCTCGTCGCTGACAATGTTTCCGGTGGCATTGAGCCTGTTTTTAGTCATTTTTATGATAGAACAATTGAAACATTCGAAGGCGATAAAGTCGAAAGAGTTAAAGACTATGCGTATGAGAAAGGAGTTAAAGGAAAAACAAGTTCGATGGTATCGGTATCTGAACATCTAGAAGTTCTAGCACTGGCTCAGCATTACGTTGATTCAGCATGTAGTAAAACTTGTAACGTTGGCGAAGAGGTAACTTATGAGGAATTTAAAGAAGTTTATATTCAGGCGTGGAAGAAGGACTGCAAAGGGGTCACCACTTTCAGAGCGGCTGGGAAACGATTCGGAATCCTTAATGAAGCCGTGGAAGAAGAAGCGGAAACAAAGAGCAAGATTGAAGAAGCTACAGAAGAGGACGGAGCGCAAGCGTGCTTCATTGATCCTCAGACTGGGCAGAGGGAGTGTAGCTAATGACTACTAGGTTAACTACTATGTTTGCTGATTTTGTAGCAGGCGCTAAGTCTATGGCTTGGAACTTCTCGGTATTAATAGGATTAGCGGTAGGAGCATTTAACTTCTACCTTCCTGATCCTCAACCAATTAAACAAGCTGAGTATGAAGTAGTAGCTATAGGTAGTAAACTATATTTTAAAGTTGATATAGCTCATGATGCTACGTATGGAGCAGAGCTAGTGTTGTACATTGGTAACGACTATTTAGGTAGTCTACCGATTCCACAGGTTGGACATAGAGTAACAACAGCTACGTACAATCTCCCGCCATCAGCTACAAAACAAAAGAAACTTAAACTAAATGTGTACTGGACGATCAATCATTGGACTCAATTGGTATCACCTATAGATGCATTTAAAAGATTGGAGGTAACTAATGCGAAACCTATTAATAGCTCTAGCAGTAGTAATAGCTAGTGTATTCGCGGTAGCTTCATTAGCAGAAGAGAAGATAGTCTGTATAGAATTCAATGGACAACAATTCTGTGAAGCTAAGACAGTGATTCATATTGGTGATAAAGACATCCCCATAGACGATCCATTCTCATTGCTAGATTCTATCAGTGGTATAGATAAGGTTAACTTCTGGGCTGAGTATGACTATCCTAGAGTTATATCAGAACTAGCTAGACAACTGAAGATGCCAGAAGATGAGCTAATCTATTTCCTAAGGGATGCAGATGAGAATTGGAAAGCTCTTTATGAATTAACAACTAACTATTACGAGATTAAAGTTGAACTTAATAAGTACAACATTAGTAATAAGAATATAGATGATCTCTTTGAGAAGATAATAAAGAGTATATCAGAAGATATTAAATCTCAACTCAAAGCTTATGAAGGAGTAAACATATGATATTTGGATTCCCAGTGGAAATAATAACTATGTTAGGTTCAGGTCTATTCTCAGGAATAATGACCATGTGGGGAATGAAAGCTAAAGCAGAAGCTGAATTCAGAATGCATGCTTTGAAAGCTAACAAACAACAACATCAACAGACAATAGAGAATATAAAGGTAGACCCTGGGTTTAGCTTTACTAGAAGAGTAGTTACTTTTATTATTGTAACAGGTGCTATGGTAGCAGTCTTCTTTCCTACTCTATTTGGTGTACCTACATTAATAGAACTTACAAATGAATCAGAAGGATTCTTTGGATTGTTTAAAGATACTACCACTACATACGAAACAGTTAATGCTTTCGTTACACCTGAATGGTTAAAGCACGCGATGCTCTCTATTGTAGGATTATACTTTGGTAATAGTATCGTAAAGAAATAGGAGAATATTATGCCTGATCAAGTAGTACCAATTACAGACCTCGCTAGTACAGGGGTTATCTTAGATACGCCACCTGTATCTTTACCGCCTAATGCTTTTACTAATGTTCGTAACGTTAGATTTAAAGACGGTGCAGTAAGAAAGATGGAAGGTGAAGTGGATATCTTTGCAGGCGTCTCTGCTCTCTTTACTAAGACAGTTTCAAGCACAGATCCTAGATTACAATATGGTGAATTACAATACATAGCATGGTGGCCTTCACCGAACCAAACAGTTCAAGATGCAGGCTATTATGTATTCGTAATGGAAGACTTAACTGATTCTAGTAATACAGTTCATAGAATATTTGCTATGTTACCAGGAGCTACTGCTGCTCATCCAACTCCAATGCAGACATTTAATGATCTTACCTTAAACGGTTTAGCTGACATCTCTCCTACAGCAGGGTATGGCAGACAAGGTAAATGGCAGCATACCTTATTCAATGGTGGATTTACTTTCATTATTAATAACGGTGTGGAGAAGCCTCAGTACATTACAGACCCTGAAGGTAACTTAGACATTACTATGTTAGAGTTAAATGATTTACCAGGTTGGGATTCATATGAAGTTAATGAGATCTTATTAAGAGATACATTTACTACTACATCTTCTAATATATTTGATACAGGACAGACAAGAGTATCTGGTGTTACACAATACGTTGTAACAAGAACTAGATCAGCTGCTGAAGTTATATTAACAGAGACAACTACTGTTGCTCCTGCTGTTATTCCTATGGATGAATACAGAATTACACAAGAGAACGGACAGGATACTATTACATTTGGAACAGGTACTTTAAGTGCTGCTACAAATGATGAGGTTCAAGTTAACTTCCAATCAGTTAATCCAGTCAGTGTATCTGCAGCTATTGTTAGAGCATTCGGTGCTTTCCTAGTTGCTGGTAACTTAGTTGAAAGAGATTCAGTTACTAATGGTAATCCAATTGTTAGAAGATTAACTGGTGTTGTAAGATCATCTGATGTTGCACAGCCAGGAGCTATTCCTAATAACTGGAATCCTTTTGCTGCTGGAGTTAGTACAGCTGATGAGTTTGTTATTGCAGACACAGGTACTGTACAAGACATGGTAGCACTTCAAGGTAACCTATACTTATATACTAATACTTCTATAAGTGTTATGAGACCTACTGGAAATGCCACTGTACCTTTAGCGGTTCAACCTGTTACAGATCAGTATGGTGCGTTAACTACAGATGCTGTATTAGAATATGATGGTAAGCATTTTGTTATTGGATCAGACGATATCTATTTATTCGGTGGACATCCAGGTTCTATACAATCTATATCAGATCAGAAAGTAAGAAGAACATTCTTTACTACAGTTAATCCTATTAACGAGAATACAAGAAATTTATTTACATTACGATATGCAGCTAGAGATGAGATATGGGTTTGTTTCCCGACTGTCAACTCTACTAGAGGTGAATGTAACGAAGCATACATCTGGAACTACCGTAATGGTACATGGACAATTAGAACTCTTAACTCAGTGATCTCAGGTAATATAGCTCCTGTTCCTGGTGGTGGAGTTCCGTCAGCCATTCTATCTTTCACAGGAGACAGTGGAACTGATGATATAATACAAGTTGGATCACAAGAAGTACAGACTATCAATGTTAGCGCAGATGCTACTGTTGGTCATGCTGCTTCTGGTAGAGCTGAGATACAAAACTTTGCTACTGCACGATCATTAGCTTCTATAGATCGACCTGCTATCACAACTAATTCTAATGAGTTAGCTGAGATCGCTATTGGTACAGATGTATTCGCTGGTCCTAATCCTACATTAGAAGTAGCTGCGTTTCCTCCTCAAAGGAATTTTACTTATGCTGTTAATCATGTAAATGGCGGTGCTAGATTAACTGGAACTTATACAGATCAAGGTAGAACAAACCCTACTAGAACTGTAACGATAGATGCTGAAGATATCTTCATGCCATCTGAGTTAGTCAATCATACTGGAAATGGAGATACAGCTTCAGTTGTTGGAGCTGCTCCTTATACTGATTCTACATTTAGGGTTTCCTCTACGCAAGTACCAGAGACATCTCAACCGTTTTCAGGAAGTAGTACTAGTAATCCTACGGGAAATCTTGTAACAACTTCAAGAGCGTTTGATAACGATGTTAGTAATTCTAATGCGAATGGCACTGGCGTTGATGTGACAACTTCTCCTGGTGGAAGCTTTGCTTTTAACGGAAGTGGAAGCAGTACGCAAACGGTGACTTCTCAATACACTACAGCTCCGAGAAATAGTAATGGATCAGTTACGGTTAGTATGACTGCGGTTAACACTATGATGAACGTACAAACGCCTGGTCAAACAGTAACGTTTGGTGGTGGAAACACAGAACGACGACCGACGGCAGCTATTATTTATCCGCAAGTTCCAGCTGGCATGAGCATTGTTCTCAATGGCGTGACTATCCCTGGTGGCACTAGACTAACTCCATTACAGACAACTCAGTTGATTGGTGATCCTAATAGCACTAGTACTAATCTAGTTTCTTACTTTGCGAATCCAAGAGGGTCGCCACGTCCTAACGTTAGAGGTAGATACTTTGTTAGTGAATCTGGAACTGGTAGAGTTAGTCTCAATCCATTCCGTGGTGCGATAAGTTTTACCATAAGCGGAAACTATAGAGGTTGGCTTGGTTTTAATAGAGGTTCAGGATTTGTTAGTGCATCTCCTTCTTTCGCGAGAAGTACTTCTTGCTGGTATAGAGGTACATCTACTAACGCTGGTTTTGAAAGATCTGTGGGAAGAACTGTTCCAACTGGTTCAGATGATAATGGTAATCCAACGTTCACCGGTGCAACTACAAGTTGGTCTTTCGGAGAACCTATTCCTAATGTTAACGACTTTACAAGTCTTAGTGATATCGTAGTTGGAAACGTCACTGCATCTGTTCCTACAGTAGTTCAAACAGTGAGACTGAATTCGATTACTAATAATACTAATGCAAGTATTAGTTTTGCATGGGCAGGTGGAACTAGAACAGTTAATGCTGGGCAGACACTATCTGTGAATCAAACAATTCAAGGGACGAATCAAGCGTGGTCTTTCTCAGGAACTGCCCAAGGTACTAACTACTCTAATAATAGTTCATTTGAAATCGCTGACTTTACAGGCGGTAACACTGGAAACAGTGGAACACTAAACGCTTTTACGGCTATTGATCGAGCTATATTAAATTCCACTGCATGGACCGGACATACAGCTAGGCTTACAGTAACTAATAACAATCCTATATCTGCAAGTACAGATCCTAGGTTAATGGGAAGAGAAGGTAGAATTAATTTCACTACTACTTCAGATACAGATGTGCCTGAGTTCCCTGGTGCTGGAACTAGTAGAACTTTCTTAGATCATAACAATAGTTGGAGCTATAGTGGTATAAGGTCTATACAGTTAGAAGGAACAAGAATAGATCTCACTAGAACCGGTGGACAACCTGTTCGTAATGTTAGATTTGTTGTAAATCCTTCTGGATTAACTAGTCAAACAGAAGCAGTAAGCGTTCTTAGTAATAATGGAATAGTGAGTACAACGTTTCCTGTAGATTTTAGTGCGTTTCCAACGAACTACGCATGGGAAATTGTAGGTGCTACGGATCCTAGATCAGGTGAAACATTACAGAACTCTACTGTAACAGGCGGGCAATTTAACGCTGCTGTTATTGAAGCTATAAATGCTGATAGAATCACATCGATTCCTAGTTCAGAATGGACAGCTCAGAATATTGCAGGTAATATAAGATTAGTATCTGATTTACCTGGACAGAGAACTTTCAATAGTTGGACTTATACAACGCATGATGAAACAAGTACGTTAACTACAGATTCATTTATACCTGCTATTTCAACGCAAGGTATAGGTGATGTGGTTCCTCTTGCTAGTCAGTTGCCAGTTAGCTATGTATTCTCTAATTCTGAAATTAATTTAATGATTGAGATTCCTTTAGAACGTGATACTGTAGACAATGCTTCACCAACTAATGCAGAGATAGAGACTAGAATTGTAACAGCATTAAGAGCTAACTCAACATTCAATCAATACTATACAGTCAGAGATCATAATGATGATGCGGCTATCGCTCTTGGTAGATTTGATTTAATCGCTAGAGCTTTGCCTGGTGCTGCTATCCCTGGTACGAGTTTAACTATGCCGATGATGTCAGCAATATTTAGTGCTATTAACTTACAGTTCGGTGGTAACGCTGCGCTATCTGCGGGAACAGTTCCTGGAGTAGCCACGGCTGATGCTCCTGTTATTGTAATGATAGAGACTAGTCAACCTGTATTCAATTCTATGAATGGAACTAGAACTACAGATCATACTACAATCGCTACTCATTTAGTAACGTTAAGCGGAAGTTATCCTTCGACTGCTACAGATGATAATAGAATCAACGAGCAATTCAGACAACTATTTAGGAATGCTCCATTCTCTGATACTTGGAATGTAACTGCAGGTGATACTTTAAATCCTGCGACTATGCAGATAACCAGTGTGAACAATAATGATTTGTTAAATACTGTTACTACACCAACAATGACTGCGTTAGCTCCTTACTTACAGTTTGAAACTACGCAAGAAGGTTTAGGTGGAAGGGGTACAGTATATCCTACGATTAGGTTAACACCTCCAACATCAGAAGTAACTACTGATAACCCGCATGTTGACATAACATTAACTCCAGATAATTCAGTTACAGGTAGATTAACTAATCTAAATATAGCTGAAATAATGAGAACGCAATTCTCGTTTCCTGGCTGGTCAGTTCAAACTGGCGCAAACCCTATAACACGAAGTGGTACAGGTGTTGCTGGTAATATGGTTAAGCTGGTTAAAACTACTCCTGCTGAAATAACTGAAGCATGGACAGTTAGTGTTCTTAACTATGGCGACATTGGTAATACATTATCTGGAACTGCTGAAGCTGCAGATGGTCTTCTGATTGGAAGATTAAATGCTGATGACTTTACTTTACCTGCGTATCGCACAACAAACAATCTTGTACGTAATTTAGACTTTAGAGGTAGACGAGAAGAAAGATCTAACCCAACTAGAGTTATAGTTGAGATAAGTAATGCTGACTTACCAGGTGGTATACAATATATACCGTTTTCGTTTGGTGGAACGGGTGCTTATGATCCAACTGATCAAACGCCAACTGGTCGTGGTACAAGAGTAGACGCTACAACTATTGTCAATACAATACAATCAGGGATAACTAATGCTAACCGTAGAATATCTACAACGATTACTGGTAATACCTTAACGCTATTACCTTCTCAGTATTCTGGATTAGCTAGTTTTATTCTTAGAGTTGCTATTAATAATGATGATGCTGGTGTTACTTTGTATAATCAATTAGCTGATTTGAATAATGCTATTGATGGAAACACAATGATTGAACGTATCGATACCTTTAATAATGGTGGTAGACAATCAACGGTTCCTCCACAGGTAGTTGCTGGTAATAACTCTCAGGCAGATCCTAATAATGTTAATCGTGTGCCTAACTTCTTACAGAGAAATGCATTAGATCCGAATAGTAATCCATCTGATGATATCGTAACTGTTGCATCTAGTATTAATACTGTATTCGATCCGTTAAGACCATGGCCTACAACTCAGGTTAATCTCAATAGAGAATATCCAGTGTTTGTAACTGCTATCTTAGATGCGAATACAGGTGATCTAACTCAACACTTTAGAGGTGCTGACATAGGGTTCTTAAATTTAACAGAACAATATGAGTCCTTCATAGAAAGAATTGAGATGGCGATTACTCCTGAGTTTGATACTGAACAGATACAAGCATTAGCTTTATGGGGTGATGGTGGAAGTATTGTTACATTCGGTCAACCAGATGAGCAAGCTATATTAGATGTTAAGATGTATGGAACTAATAATCCTGGTGAAACTCTAGGACAATTTAGTACTAGACTTATATCTAGAAGTGAAACTACTAATCGTCTTGACACAGAAGTCACTACTGATTTAACTGCTGTGGATAATAAGTTCTTAATCGGTCAAGACTATAAGATCGATATGAGAATACATGGACGATTCTTAAATCTATTGATATCAGATTTTGATGTATCTCCAACGGGTGCGAGAACTCCTAACGCTAATAACAGAGCTATGGATACTTCATTGAATGTTCAACGTGGAATCTCATGGAATATATCTGGAATGCAAGCTGACATTGTAAAAGGAGGAAGAAGATAATGCCTATTAATCAACCGATTATTAGTGATGATCAGGCTGACAACTCCTGGAAACTGGAAGCTACTGAGCAAGCAAATAGAGAGGAGGCAAGGGTTAATTCCCTTGTCGCCCGTATTGCTACGTTAGAGCGTCTATTATCTGGAACTACTACTGGATTCAATCCCGATGCTATTGTTAGTGCTGGATTCGATAGTACTAGTGTAACAGCTGGTGGCGTTATTGATAGTTCTAGAAGGGGTAATCTACTATTCACTCAACAAGATGGAAGCGTAGATAGATTAGATTTGAATGCTGCTATTAGTAATATTGCTGCAATCAACACGGGTACTATTAAAGCTCAGACTTTCACTACAACTGATAATAACTTTAGTATTAATAGAGTTGCTACAGGTACTGCTCCTAACGAGTTACTGTTAGATGCTACAAGGAATCCTGTTGAATCGGTTTCAATTACATTTGCAGGCACAACATTTAATGTCGACTTAGCTGCAGGTGCATTGCCTCCAAGGTCTGCATTCTTTGCGACTATATTCAACATTGATGATGCTGCTCAAGGCGCGTTAAGAACAGATATACATTGGGTAGGTATGATAATAAGGCCATCGGTTTTAAACCAAGGATTGATTATTGTTCCGCTTGATGCTAATGGAATGGAAGTGTTTGCGTTCACAGGTGGTGCGATTGCAACTCCTAACGACTCTGTTCCTCGAATTAGATTAACTAATGGAACAGCTGGAACATTTAATTTAGTTGCTAATACGTTCGCTATAACAAACGAATCAGGAATAAGAAGAGAATAACAATTTGTGAGGACAAAATGATTAGAACACTGACACATAATGATACAGTTAAATGTATTACTTTAATGGATAAGTATAGTTTCCATGCGCATTACGAAAGGAATGAAGCAATATGGATACAGACTTTAATCAACCATATAGTTGAATCTAGTAAAGGTAATCCTCACTTCCTAGCAATAGGTGATTTTGATAGTGATGGTAACCTTTTAGGATTCATGACATGTAGTTCATTTAAGAACTCATATAATGATGCCTACGTAATGGATGTCAGGGATTGTATCCTTGATGAAGAGAAACAAGCCGGTCGTAGTGCTATAAGATTATTCAATACAATGATCGAACATGTTAAGAAGCATGGTGGTATTCATTGGAGAGCTGATAGTATTAGAGCGGGTGATCCTGGTCTAAAGTATTGTGAGTTTTTAAATAGAAAATACGGAGCTGTGATTCATCATAGTGTTCGTGGAATAATAGGAGGTTAACATGGGTGGTGGTGGAAAGAATACCGTAACTCAATCATCAGGTGTACCAGATTATTTGAAGGGTGATGTGCAGAAAGCATTTGGTGCTGCAACCAAAGCTCACGAATCAGGTCAACTTGGTGGTGTTGCTGCTGTTACACCTGAGCAACAGAGAGCTGAGACTATTCAGAATGAATTAGCTAATGATGCTATACTAGGTCGTGGTGCTTATGACATTGAAAGTCAGTTAGCAAGAGATCTTAAGAATGCTCAAGGTCAACAGTTAGCTACACAGGTTGGTAATTCAACTAGTGCTAGACAAGATAGAGCTAATGCTTCTGCGTTGGCAGATAGATCATTGCAACATGCTTTGACTAGACAGCAAGCTCAGTCACAAGGTACACAAGCATTAAGAGATTTAGGTCAGACAGCTCAAGCAAGAGAGCAAGCACAAGCTGACTCAGCCCATACAGGGTTACAAAGATTATTCGGTTACTACGGAAGTGGTGCAGCCGGAACACAACAGAAACAATCTGGTGGAGGCGGCAAATGACAATGATGCCATGGTTACAAAACCCTAATGCCCAGCAGAAGCCGGGTTTAGGTGGACAGCTAGCAGGTAAAGCTGCTGGTAAATTAGTTACAGATCAAATAGCTAAACAAGGATTAGTTGCTGCAGGTACAGCCGCAGGTGGACCATTAGGTGGTGCATTGGCTGGAGCTGGAGCAGAACTAGCTGGACCATTAGCTGGCCAGTTAGTAGGAAATCTATTTAATAAAGGTGGTGCTGTTCATCTAAATGCTGGTGGCTTCGGCGACTGGTATGGAGATCAGGCATTCATGTCAGATCCAACAGCAATACGTTTACTACAAGCTACTCAGAATGCTGGACGTAATCTTGTTAAAGATACAAGAGGCGCTAACGCAGGTCAGTCAACAGAGAATAAACATGCTGGTGTTGCAGCTCAACAAGCTAGAGCACAGATGAATCATGTCTTAGGTAATTACTATAAGCATTTTAAAGCTAAGCAAGGAGAAGCCCCTGTGGCTCCAGCTCCTGAAGCTCCTAAGAAAGAAGCTCCTGTAGTTGAGGCTCCTGTAGTAGAAGCTCCGTTAGCTCCTGCATATGTTGCACCAAACGTAAACCAAGGTGGTAAATCATCTGGCGGATCTGGCTCATGGAACATACCTTTAGGTAGTGGATTCCTTGGAGCTGATTGGTCAACTCAAGGTGACTATGCTTCAGGCACAGACTTCAATGATGGTTCTAAATCAGAAGACAGTTGGAATGCTGGTATTAAAGGTACATGGAAGTTTAATAAAGGTGGTGAAGTTCCTTCAGAGAAAGGTTCTATCTGGGATAAGGTTAAGTCAGCTGCAAGCTATGCTTGGAAGAATGACAACAAGCCTGGTGACAGATGGGCAGAGAAGAATACTAAGCCTCAGTATAAAGCTATTGGTGGTATGACATCAGGTCCTCTTGGAATGTCTGATGCATTAGCTGCTGGTAAGAACAAAGATATATCTAAAGTTAAGATAAAGAAAAACAAAGGAGACATGTCAGAGGAAGTTGAGTTTAATTACCACGCACCTCTAGCACCTAAACCTTCAGGAGAGTAATATGGCATATGGAAATATACCTAGGTTTGAACCGAGCTATGGAAATAGATACGGTTTCAGACAGAGAACATTTGCTCCAGCAACTTCTGGGATTGATGAGCCTATTCCTCAATCTCCTGCTGCTCCACCTCCTGTTAATGCTCCTGCTCAACCAGCTCCTACACCTTATCATTCTGGTGTAAGTGCAGAAGGTATTGATGATAATAATGATAGCAATACAGGTCCAGGTACTACCTTAAGCGGTGGTGTTCCTGATGTATCTGCTCCAGCATCTTATGCGAGTCAGCATGAAGCTCTTGCTTATAACCAAGCTGGATTACAGAATGGGTATTTTGGTACTGTTCAAGATGCGGCTGCTGCTAACCTAACTGGTAATACTAATGCTACTAATACTCTACAAGGGTTCATAGCTTCAGGTCCTACTGGTAGGAAACAAGCTCCTGGTACATTAGGTTTCTTAGGTACTAAGTTAAATGAAACTCTTAATGGTGGTCCTCAATATGATTATAGAAATATAGATGATTCAATAAACTCTCTTAGTCAGAGTGGTGATCTATATAACAATGAGAATAGTTCAGGATACTATGGTGATGATCTCAATGCTCAGCAAACTGTATCTGATGTAGATGCTACTAAAACCTTTGGTCATAGACCTGGTGCAGAGCCTACGCTTCAGCAACTACAAGGTCCTGAGATCTTTCATGACGCTTTAGATAATCAAGCTACTCAACAAGCAGAACAACAAGCTAACTATGATCACTATCAAGATAACTCTAGTGATGATAATCATGGACAAACAGACGGTACACAGACTGGTGGTGAGACAAGTCACGCTGGTGGTTACGGTGGATACGCAGACGACTCAGCCTCTTCAGGTGGCGGTGGTGGCGGAGGAGGAAAGTAATGGAACATAGAAAGCCGAGTAAGGTCACTCAAAAAGACCGCTATGGTAATCAGGTTACCTATGAATACGCTCCTGAAATAAAGCCAATGGATCCGACTGCTATAGCTATTGAAGCTATGAAGAATGATATGGAAGTTCCTGAGATGGCAGTGGTTAATCAATCACCTCCACAAATGGATCACCCTGGTGGACCACAAGGATCTGATACAGTTCCTGCATGGTTAACTCCTGGTGAGTTCGTTGTTAATGCTGAAGCTATGAGAATGCCTGGTGCTAAAGAAGCTGTAGAACAAATCAATAATCAAGGTCGTGCTCAACAGAAGATGCAAGGTGGATCAATCCCTACTCCTCAAGGATACAATCAAGGCGGACAGATTCCTTTCTTAGCTGGTCAAAGATTAAACATGCCTGAGTACCAAGACGACGGTGGATGGATTACAGATGATTTGTTAGACAAGTTAGCTGAGACAGAATCTGGTTGGGACAATGAAGCTGTATCTCCTGTTGGAGCTATAGGTACATACCAATGGTTACCTAAGTCTGCTGCTCAAGCTGGCTATGGCGTTAAAGCATTTGATCCTAAAGATCCTAAGGCTGCTCGTAAAGCTACTGCTAAATACTTAAAGAACATGCAGAAGTATCATGGGTTCACACCTGAAGAGACATTAAGAGCATACAACTGGGGTCCTGGAAATGTGATCAATCACAAGAAAGGTAAGAGAAAAGATATACCTGATGAGGCATTGAACTATCCTGGTAAGATACTAGGAATAGAGAATACTCAAGGTGTTCCTGCTCCTAAAGGTATGCCAGTTCCTATAGCTAGACCTGATGGGATACCACAAGAGGTTATACCTACACCTACACCAAGACCTAATCCTCAGCTTACTGCTCAGGATATAGATGATCTTGATGCTGACATTAACTACGCCTCTGGAGGACAGATGATACAATCACGTAACCCATTTCCTCCTGGATCATATGCTCATGAACAGTTTGAAAAGAATAGACCTGGACAGGTAGAGTATACTCCTCCTCCAGTCAACCCTACTATATCTCCTGATGCTGGTAGTACCTCTAAGGTTTCACCTGCTTACGGACTAACTGATGGGATCTTTGATTTGTTATCTGGTGCTGCATTAGGTTTCGATGCTGGTGGAGATGTTCCTATTAAATCTAATTTCTTGAATAGAGTTTATGGTGAAGGCGCTGGTAATCCTGCTGGGAATGTTGTGCCTGCTTTAACAGACGTACCTGGACATCAGATGTTCGGTGGTAATACTAACTTAGGTGGTGAGGATCAGAGATTCGAAGACAATACTCCTGAGGAAGTACCATGGTATAATAATTTGTTAGGTCATAAGCTTAAAGCTCCTGGCACATTGTCAGAGAATGAGAAGAGATTAGCAGATAAACAAACTGCTGAGAATGAACTACTAGCTGGACCTGAGATAGCTGATGAAGAGAATGCTATCGCTAATCCTTATGAAGCTAATGAACTAGGTGAGCCTGAAGCTGAACACATCAACAACATAGTTAAAGGACCTGCGGTTCCTATAGATGATCTTAATACTGACGATCATAAGAAAGAGATCGTTGAGAAGAACTCTACAGAAATAGCAGAGAATAACGCTAATGAAGATGGTGAGAAGCAAACGGGACCTGATAAGAATCAACCTGGTGAGAACAAGTCTGAATCTGAGGTGGAAGCCAAGGGTAAAGAAGCTCCTAAGGGATTCGTTGATCAAGCTAAGTCAGCATTGGTCGGTGCATTCGGAGATCTGTTTGATTCTAAAGAGTTAGCTAGAATGGGTATCATGTATGCTGGTTCTAGACTATTAGGATACTCTCATGGTGGAAGTTTACAGTTCGCTGCTAAACAGTATGTCAATAGGGTAGATAGTAACAATGCTAATCATAAGAAGTATGTACAGGACTTAGCTAAGTCAGGTAAGTATACTTCAGCTTCTGTTTCTGCTTACAATAAATCTAAAGACATAGCTGATCTACAACCGAAAGGTGTTGCTATCAATCCAACTGGAAACTTCAAGACTTTCTATGGGCCTAACGGTAAGAAGATTAGAGCTCAAGAAGTTAAGCAAGGTAAGAGCACACTGTGGGTTGGACCTCAAGGTCAATCTATTAACTCTTCTTATACTGAAGACGCATCAGCCATTAGAGGTACTAAAGAATATGGTGAGAGAATCAAGAAAGATTCTGCACAATATAAAGGTATGCTCGAAGGTTTACGTGGTCAATTCGGTACAACTAAGATTGAGGGTAAGCCTGATCTCCTAGCTACTGATCTTGTTCCTGCTATTGCGGGTAATAAGATAGCCAAGTGGGCTGCAGATAATAATGTTCCTGCAGAATACATGGGATCTATAGTAGAGAATGCTTATCATGGTGCTATCGCTCATAGTAAACAGACAGGTGAGAAGGTAAGAGATCTTACTTCGTTCTTAGATAATCAATATGTTATCTCTCAAGTCGGAGATCCATTACTATTCACTAAGCCTGATGGTCAGACTGTAAGTGGACCTGCTGTAAGCAAGTTATTCAGTCAGGTTATCAACGCATCTGGTGGAAAGGTATCTAAATCTCAAGCCGTTGCCGGTTACAGAGCTGCTTGGACTAAGCTTAGCGATAAGGAACAAGAGCTATGGACTAACAAAGCAACTGACGAAGAGACAGGGTTCATGAAGTTTATTCAGAACGATATAATTAAATCAATACAATAGGAGAACTACATGTCAATATTAAAGGGAATCGTAGATAGTTCAGAAAATGGACTAGTAAATACGGACAAGACCTTTGTTGATGCTGATACCCTTAGAGACGAGGGTGGTCAAAGCTATCGTATCCAAGGTATCAATGCTCCTGAAGTAGAGAAGATAGTTGAAGGCAAGTATTCTACTGGTGAAGCTGGTGGTCAGATTGCAACTGATACTATAAGAAATCTAGCAAACAAGCAGGGCTTCACAGAAGTCCGGCCTGTTCTAGATGATGACGGTAACCCAGTCAAGGATAAGTATGATCGTATTATATCTGATCTTATTAATCCTGAGACTGGTGAGTCATTTCAATCTAAACTATTAGAGTCAGGAGTACTTAAGCCTACTGCCTTTACTTCTAATGAGAATAGATTAACGTCAGAGTTAGGACAGTTAGAAAGAGAGCGAGCTAAATTAGCTGGTACTCCTGCTGACTCTGAGTGGGACAAAGCAAGACAACTAATAGAAGAAGGTGCGCTTCAAGAAGGAGCGAAAGCCTTTGGATTTAAGAAAGCTGCGATCGATGAAGCAGATCTAGCTGCAGCCAACAGAGCTGGAGTAGGGCATTTCTACGATCAAGGTAATGTACAAGTAAGAAGTTACGATAGAAGTATACAGAACAAAGCATTCAATCCTTTCTCAGACTCATGGGAAAAAGGTTGGATCGGTGTTAGAGAATCTGCTTATGGTATCACTGAGTTATTCGGTGAGAAGATAGGTTCAGAGTATATCACTGACATCGGTGAAGCTGGAATAGAAAGAGCTCGTACAGAGATTGCTGACTACGGTCATGCACTTACTGACTGGAAAGAGGTAAAGGATATAGGAACTGCGTTTGATTACATAACAAACAATGCAGCCCTTTCATTACCCTACATGGCTATTACAGTTGGTGGTACGTTAGCCGCTCCAATCACTGGAGGTGTATCCCTGGCTGCTCCTGCGGCGATCTATGCAGGTCAGACGTGGAACGAGATGGAAGGTGATAAGAATGCTGCCGTTGCTATTGGTTCTGGTATAGCTCAAGCCGCTTTAGATAGAATAGGTTTAGGATTTTTGTTTAAAACTGGAGTTGCTCCAACTAAACTATTGAATGAAGCAGTTAACAAACTAGTATCTCAAGGGATAGCTAAAGATATAGCTAAGAAGCAAGTCTTCTCTGCTACTCGTAAAGAGATTGCTGCGTTAAGTGGTGATGTAGTTAAGATAGCTAAATCTCAGATTGCTGGTAAAGCTATATTCAAAGAGTTTACTAAGCGTGGATTGATTGCTGGTGGTGGTGAAGCTGTTACTGAAGGATTACAAGAAGCTGTAGGTTATACTGCTGCTACTCAAGGATCCGATAAGGTATTCGATTGGAATGAACTTAATGATAGAGTTATAGCTGGTGTAATAGCTGGTGGTGCTTTAGGTAAGACATTCTCTTTACCAGGAACTATATATAATTCAGGTGCGTGGGCTGATGTAGCTTTTAGACAAGCTCCAGCTGACATAGCTAGAATGTCTCAAGCTAATAAGTTTGCTCAAGAAGAGATCAACAATCATGGTAGAGTTAAGTCTATCGAAGAGTTGAATGCAGAGACTACAGCAAGAGCTGAAGCTGCTGGACCTAATGCGGTTCCAACTATTCAAGAGAGAATTGACAGACACAAAGCTAAAAAGAAAGGACGATCAGTTAAAGATCAGATCTTTGATGCTGCTGTTGCTGCTCCTAGTTTATGGAGAGGATCAGTTAGAAACATCTTTACTGATGGTATCTTAGCTAAGTCAAGAGCTGCTAGAGTATTTGCTAATACATTTGGTGGGACATTACAAAGAACATTTAGTGGTAGTACATTTGAGAATGCTAAGCATCACAAAGTATCTATCTATAAGAACATGGTGAGTATGCCTGAGAAGATCTTCAGTGCATTCAATGGTGGGAAGAGAGCCAACAGATTTAAACGTGGTGAGATAAGTGATAAGATATATAACACTTTGAACAACGCTACTGATCCTGATGGTAACTTTAATCCTGATTTGATTCCTGATACTGATCCTCATAAGGCTACCTACATACAACTACAAGGTGAACTAAACAGATTAGCTAACAAGATGCATGCTGATCAGAGTAAACATAACTCTAGTTTAGGTTACTTAAAGAACTACTTACAGAAGTATAAATCATTTAACAAGAAAGCTATTGTTCGTAACAGACATGGTTTTATTCAAGCTCTTAAACAAGAGTTCCCGAATATGACTGATGCAGAGGCAGCTAACATTGCTGACTCTATTACTAACAATACTGAGATCAATGATATTGGTGAGGCATTAGATGCTACTCAAGCATCAGCTAATCCTGGTTCTCATAAGAAGAGAACACTAGCATTGTCTGAGAAGGATTCCTTTAAGGAGTTCATGGAGAATGATATCTTCGCTAACGTATCAGCTGCAGCTAAGTCGGCTGCTAGATATACAGCACAGCAAGAGTATACTGGTAAGAATAACTCTAATATAGAGAGACTCTTACAGGATATGCAAGATGAAGGAGTAGATCCTGACACAGTAGATAAGGTTGCTAAGCAATTCAATGATTATCTATTAGCTGAATCAGGTAACTACAAGAGACCTACATCAGAAGCTGGTAAGAAGTTACAAACAATACAAAGAAACTTTATGATGGTTACTACACTAGCTGGACTACCTTTAGCTACAGTCTCTTCATTTGTTGAAGCGGCCCTTTCAGTAAGAGGATTAGTTCTTAGCCAGATCTTTGGGAAAGGTCAAGCGCTTGAAGCATTAGGTACAGAGTTAGGTCAGACTCTCTGGAAAGGTGCACAAGAAGTTGGATCGTTAGCTACAGGTAAACAAGTAATGCCTGCTGCTACTAAAGGTAAAGAAGTTATCCAAGACCTAGGATTCTATGACTGGGATGTTGGTGCTGCTACTACAACTGGTGCTACAGAGATTAACCCATGGCAACAAGAAGTATATGAGAAGTTCTTTCAATGGACTGGTCTACAAGGTTGGACTAACTATACTCGTGCTGTTCGTGGATCTATCGCTGGTGACTACATGATAAGCAAGATTCAAATCATATTCGATAATCAAGGACAACCTAAGACGAACGAAGTACAAGAAGCAGAAGAGTCTCTAAGAAATATTGGTGTTAACGTTGATGACGTTGTCGCTGCTTACAGAGATGGTGGAACGTTTGATCCTAATGCTGCTAGTATATTAGAGAAGAACTTTAGAGAAGGTACATTCAACTTCATCAATGATGCTGTTGCTCTACCTCAAGCTGCTAACAGACCATTGATCTATCAAGATCCAAGGTTTGCATTGTTCACTCAGTTCCAAGGTTTCATAGCGACATTTACTGCTAACCATATACCTAAGTTATGGGGTGAGTACGTAAAGCGTGGTAGTCCTGCAATGAAGTATAATGCTTTTGCTATTATGACTACAATGATTATGGTAGGATTTGCATCTCAATATCTTAAAGATCTAATTAAGTATGGTGAGCCTCGTGCATTCGGACCTGGTGATCACCCATTCTTAAATACCTCTGAGTATCTACAACGTGGAGTGAGAGCTTCAGGTCTATTAGGTACAGGTGAAAGAGTATTAGATCAGTTCTTTCCTCTCTACGAACAACGTTCTAGAGGAGCTGGAGAGTGGACATGGAATACAGCGTCAGGAGAATCACCTGCATTAGCCTATGCTACTAAAGCTTTCAAAGCTACTGGTAACATATTAGAAGGTGACGTAGGTAAAGGTGCTAAGGAAGCATCGAGATTCCTACCTGGATTTGGTGTACTTAACTTCTTCAGAGATAGAGTTGAACAAGCTGGTGACAACTGGAACTTTAAAGGATAAATAAAACATGGGTAAGTTTAATACAAATGTAAGTGGAAACGCTGAGCTCTCTCAATTAGAGGAGCTTGGCGTAGCCCAAGTAGATCTTCCTGCTGGCGAAAGTCAGGGAGGAAGTATCTTAGATGGTATCATAGCGGACGCAGGAGCAGCGGAGACAGCCGGTATCGTTGAAGAAGGTATAAACGCTGGTCTAGAACAAGAGCAGGCGATAGAGGAGCAGAGAGAAGCCGAAGCTGTGCCCGATATTATTACCCGAAGAGACGATGAAAGCCGTGTTGATGTCTATGATTACTCAGGAAATAGAAAAGCGGCTGCCGACAAGGCAAGTCAAGGACCAAGTGCTGATGGTGGATTAGCAGAAAGATCTAAGAATATGGCTAACTCTATTACAGAGAAGTCAGTGGGTCTTGGTGGTTTAACTACTGCTGCTAGTAATCCTATCAAAGAAACATATGATGCTATAGGAGTTCTCGATGAGACTGGTAAGCTAGATAAAGGATTCTTGCAGATGACTTCGGTTATCACTGAGAATCTAATAGCTGAACTAGCTCATGGTGAAGGACTTGAGGGAGTAACAAATGAGTCGATACCTGGAGTGGAAGAGACTGTTAGAACACCATCTGAAAAAGAACTGGTGGGTCAAGTTCCAATTACTAAAGCTCAGAGCAACAAACAACTCGGACATCAAATAAATAGAGAGTGGCAGAGATATAATAACGCTGCTCAAGGTAAACAGACTGATCAGTATACAGATATAACTGATGAGCAAGCTTCTTTATTAGGAGATGTATCCAAAGAACTATACTATGAAACCAATAAGATGGATCAAGGTAAACAGTTCTTAGTAAGAGGTGCTACTAATGATGGGCAAGTTGCCTTTACTCTAACTAAACATGGTGCTGATAGATTAAAGATGGGTTCGATTAAAAGGAAGAAGATGTTTCCTAAGCAACACGTTCGTCCATCTAAAACTCCTTTACCTGCTGGCAGACTAGTAGGAGAAGGTAAAACATATACTAAACGCGTGTCATCTAAAGTGCGTAAGCCCCTTTCAGGAGCTCATGTTCTTGAGCAAGCGATGACTAACCTCAACAAGGTACCTAATGTAGTAGACAAACAGAGACTTAAGGTTTTGTTAGCTACAGCTCTTCCAGTACTGAAGGGAGAAGTAGATCCTAACCATGTCTTCGCTACAATCAATCATGTAGGACAGGATAAGGTTAATGACTTCGCAGCTAAAGCTGCAGCTGATCCTAACTTCGATGCTGCTGAGAACTATGCAGCTCTTATCAATGATCTAGCTCAGTCTATCTATGGTGTATCTAAAGAGAGAAAGGGTGCGAACTACTTAACATACTACATCCAAGCATTCAATGGGAGGATAGCTCCTCAACAGACTCACTTTGATCCTACTTCTAGTAAGACTGTGAGATTTGTTACACGTAATGCTGTACCATCTAAGGCTTCTCCTGGTTCAAGAGTAGAGAAGAATCTTAGACAGATGTATGCTATGATGCTAGTTAAAGGTGCCGATGCAGAACTACCTGCTGTAAGAGACCAACACTTAACTGCTGCTACTCCTAAGCTAAGGCAATGGGGTAATAAACTAAACCAGACACTTAATGGAATTACTGATGAGCAAGTTGAAGCTGCGGCTGAAGCTATCGCTCAAGGTATACCCGTCACTGATCCTAAGTTTCCTCAAATCGCTTCCGTAGCTTTAGATCCTAATCAGGATGCTGAGTTGATCAAAGCTATTCAATCCAAAGGGGAAGATGGACAGGCATTTATAGACGGGCTTATTGACTTCGCTGCTTATGCTGATGCGAAAGATAAAGGTATCCCTCATCATTCGTATTTCAATGCATACATGGATGGTAAGACTAACGGTCTTGCTGCCAATGGTATACAGATGGGATCTCAGAATGTAGCATATAAAACTGGGGTATTACGTTCTAATAAAAGATGGTTGTTAGATAACAATGAAGATCTACGAGATGACTTCAAGAATAACTTATTAGCTGCTGCTGATAATGGATTCGAAGGTAAGCTTGATAACTTCAAAGGTAATCTACATTCTATTGCTACTAAACTTTATTCTAATAGAAACTTAAACAAGTCTATTACTATGACCTTTGGTTACGGTATGGAATTACAGAGTTTTAAGAAGGTTATTCAGAATGAGTTAGGTGTTATGCAACAGGCTGATCCTGAATTAGACCAACAGATTAAAGAGATAGAACAGAATACAGAGACAGGATCTAAGGATTTGTTAGATGCTCTGCATAGTAAGTACGGTGAAGCTTTAGCTAGTACTCTTGATGCTAATGGATTAAAGTCCAGAGCTATCATGAGATCTGCTGCTACATTACATGCTCTTACTAATGAGTTGTTCTCTATCGAATCTGCTACTGGGTTTGAGTTAAACTTAGGTGGGACTGAGACTACGGGTTGGGAGTCAGGTGAAAGGTATAAAGTTTGGACTGGAAGTAAGTATGAAGAAAGAACTGCTGGTCAGTTTGGAGAAGAGTCTACTGCAGCTGCTGCTAAAAGAAGGACTGATGAAGATGGAAATCTTACATTAGAACCTGGTGGTATAGCTTATGGTGGATCTGTTCCTGGACCAGTGCAAAGTCTTGATGCTGCTACAGTTGGACTGACTGCTAGTGGGAAGAGTTGGAATAGACTTAGGAATGCTAGTGGAAATAACCCTTACATCCATACGATCTATGATGCTTTTAAAGTAGATGCTATGGGATACGATGCAGTACTAGAAGAAGTTAATAACAATTGGCTTGATGCTAGTATGAATTGGAGTTATCTCGAAGAGACTAGGAATGCTGTTGATTCCTTGCGGGAACGCTGGCAGGAGAAGACCAAAGACATTCCAAATTCTGAGTCCCTTTCAGGTCCTCAATGGAGTATGGCTGGTTTTCTATTAGCTCCAGTATTATCTGCTAAAGGTAAAGTCTATCCTGGAAATCTAATGAATAAGCTTAAAGCTCTTATGCATAACGGTCAAGAAGATGGAGTAGCTTTTAAAGCTGCGTATAATATAACTAATGGAATGGCTAAGGTCGGTTACAACTTTGCGAAACCACCTACTCCTCCTACTATGAAACACTTACGTGAGTTCATGAAGTTATTTAACCAGGAGATACAGTTAGCTCCACGACTAAACGATATGATTAAGGTAACGAACGAAGCAAAGCGTGAACTTCGTGCTAAGATCAAGAGAGATGGTAATAAAGTATACCAGTATTACTCTCACTAAAAAAAAAATACCCCTCATACCATACAGGTACGAGGGGTTTTTAATTTTACTATATCTCTAAGGCCCCAAGGGGGCCCCTGGGAAACTAGTTAACATATTCATTATTTAGGTAACATGCCTTTAGATGCTAACATTACATTAAGATCTTTACGAGCATTCATTTTATCTTGCATAGCAGTTTCAGGATCTACACCTGAAGCTATATTCTGATCATACGTTATATTTAACATAGCATCATTTATCTTATCTGTATAGGCAACTGACTTATCTAATCCGAATTGCTCTACAAATTCCATATCATCTACATTAGCACCTTTAAGTGCTAAGTAGTTAAATGATTTATTTTCTGACATTATTATCTCCTAAGCGAAGAAGTAATCTGAATCATATATGTCCTCAATGTTCAAGTTACCTCTATCAGGTTGAGCAACATCAAGACTAGACTTGTCTGTTACTAATTCATTTTCTATATAATCGTAGAAGTTGTCTACGTTATAGATTTCTATAAACTTATCCTTTGTTAAAGCTAATAGTGATTCAACATCACAAGCATGAGTACTGAATGAATCGTGTACTGCTCCGAAGTCATTATTATAACTATCAATAACACTAGCCATATGACTAGCATCCATTGAGTGAACGAAGTTCGGAGATATACCACACATAAATCCTCTAGTATCAGGGATTTTGGTTGGTACTCTAGCAACGTGTTTGATCTTATAGTTATTCTCACTTGGCTTATATCCACTTATGGTTCCGAATACCTTTTCGTCTTGCATGACGTAGTTAGTGTATTCTACTGGGAATCCTGTAGGTGTAGTCCAAGTGATTCTATCTTTACCATTACCGTATACTAGTTTAGACTCATACGATTGTAACTCTAATGCTAACTCATTAAGCTTAGCTAAGTCTTCTTCAGTCTTATCCTTAGCAAAGTATAGTTCTTTAAGCTCTTTCTTTAACTTCTTAAACTCTTTACCTGCTTCTTCTCCATCTTTATATCTTTGGTGTTCACCAATCTCATACTTAGCGAGAGCTTGGAGATACGCCATAGTATCTAATGGACCTGGACAAACTGTATTGATAGCTTTGATTAATACTTTAGCAAACTTCTTACAATCATCTTCTTCAATACCATAATCTATATGATAATCCTCAGTCTTACAATCAAAGAACATATTCTCAGCGATCTTAGTTGCTCCTGCAGAGTATGCACGAGTCATCGATCCTCTTTTAGATATACCTTTTCTGATCTTCTTCATTGGCATAGACTCTAGAATTCCACTTAACCTTTCATCATCTGTCTGGTTAATTAATTCTTTAGCTGTCTGTACGTAGAAGTCAGATTGTATCTCTACTGGAATAAGTCCTACTAAGTTTCCTGTATGTGTATCTTTACTCATAGCTCCTAAATGTTGCCAACCATTGTTAGATCCATCTATTCCTATAGGTAAGTGTGTCATATGAATTCTATTAGAATTAGTAGCTATCTGGTAATCATACCATTCGATACAAGCTGCTAGGAAACTCACTGGTTTCTCAGCATCTTTGGTTATATGTTTAGTCTTACCCATCTCTTGGATAACTTCCATATTCTCATTAACCCATCTTACTCTATCTTCTAATGTCATCTTATCTACAGATATATCATCTAAACCTTCTTTATCTAGATATGATTTGTAATCTGCTTCACACCACTCAGGGATTTCATTCTTCTTATAGCTCTGGTTGTAAGAGGCTGCAGTATGCACAGCTAACCAGAATAGACCGTCCTCAGTCATTGGTTTAGCTCTTGCGAACTGCAGCATTCCTCTAGCTAGGTCTGAACCTTGGAAATTAAGAAAAGCTTCTTTGTAGTAGATCCTACCTCTATAGTCTGCTTCCACAGTCTGATAGAAACATGGTAGTTCTAATAACTTCTTAGCTTTATGGGTTATAAAAGCCCACTCTACTATCTTACTTCTTCTCTTCATCTCTTTAGCATCATTATCTTCTACGATATCTTCTGATACGAATAGATCCTGATTAGCGACCATAGCTTCATAAACTCTTTTGTTTATTCTCCAGCCAGTCTTTTGTAACTTATTGATTGCTCTGATCCAAGGAAGATCTTGATCATGCTTCTGCTCTTTTCCTTTAATGATTGCGCCTACTTGAGGTGTATCGAAGGAACTATTGAGAGTGATTTCTAATAAGGCCTCAGGTATATCAGCTAACTCTATCCACTTATTAGTAGCAGATACGATATAGCTGGTGTTCCTTGCCTTAGGATAATATAAGTCTACAAAACCACAGTTATAGAATGCTTCTACAAACAGATCTCCTAGTCTTACTTGCATCTTCCAAGGGATAGGAGTTCTATTTATATAGTCATATACTTTCACACCGATAGCAGAAGAGATCATCGTTAGATTAGCTGTTCCTGCAGGGTTTGAAGAGTTATCTGTAGTAAAATGTAACTGAATCGTATGGAATGCTAGACCAACTAACTTTTCCATATCTTCTTCAATTGTTTTGTGTAGCTTAAGAATCACTGCACCGGTATTAGCTTTAGGATTATTTGGATTTACTTTACTGATCTTAGCCAGTAAGTATTCCTTCACTTGTGTTAATCCTTGCATACTTTACCCTTTCTTTCATGAATTCTATGGCTTCGTTATCGTATATCTTATCGTATACAATTCTTACGATACCAGCTTGGAGAATAAGTTTAGCACATCCCCAACAGGGAGAATAAGTACAATAAATAGTAGCTCCATTACAGTTTCCTCCATGTTTAGCTAACTTCATTAAAGCGTTAGCTTCACTATGTATTACGTATGGATGTGTTACACCAGCACCATCTCTAGTCCTATTAGACATACCACTAGGTGTACCATTCCATCCTTGTGATAGAATCTGACCATCTTTTACAATGACAGATCCTACCTTATAGTTTTCATCATGAGACATCTCAGCTATTTGATGAGCTATCTTCATGTATAACAAATCATATCGAAATTGTTTCAACATTAAATTCTCCAGTTCTCTCTAATCTAGAGGTTTTCTGATTGTATATAGCTGAACCAGCATCACCGGTTAAACCTGTAAATCTAGACTTTAAGACTCTGAAGTTCACTGTTGATCTTTCAGTTTCATTCTCTGCTACAAGGTTCCTTGCGAACGAGATGATATCAAAGCTGATTTGCTTAATCGAACCAGAACCTTTAATGTCATCGATGGAAGCAGCATTACCTTCTTCGAAGCTCTTACCACCCATTGCTTTACGCAAGTGACTGATGAGACCAAGCCAGACATTATGTTTCTTGACGATCTTGAGTAGATCGGACATAACTTTGTCAACTGCCTCATTACCAGATAATCCTTCACTACCCTCAGAAACTGCGATAGTGATGTGATCCAATACAAGATACTTGCATCCCATGAGAGCCATGTACTCGATCTTATCGATGAGAGAGTTATCCCCCACAGAACCTTGATGGTCGAGTAGAATGAGTCGTTCGTCTGCGAAGACTTGTTCGAAGCCATTTCTAAGTTCCTCTTCAGTAGCTGGAGGTGGATCATTGATCGACCTTTTGAGAGCCATTGAGATAAACTTTTCGGCTGTATCTCCGACTGATTCTTCAAGACTGATAAGCCCAATCTTGTCATCAGTTTTGTCGAGAAGGTCCAGAATGATTTCTTTGATAACAGTACTTTTACCAGACCCAGTACCGGACGTGAATAGAGTAATTTCTCCATGTCTAATTCCTTTTAGTTTATTATTTAATCCATCTAAGCAATCAGGATAAGGGATAGATTCAGTTGATTGTCTATCTTTAAACTGATCCCATATCTCTTCACCTACTACTATACCAGCTGGAGACCAAGTCTTAGCTGACCATATAGCTTGAAGTAGAGATTGAGCTCCATGCTTCATTAGCTGAGCATTAGGATCTTTCTCTTGTAGTTCACCTATCTTAACTCTACCTGCTCCGATGATCTTCGCTGCAGTCTCAGTTGCCTTCTGACCAGCTTCATCGTTGTCGAATAGTAACACAACAGACTCGAACTTGGTGATCCAGTCACGTTGCTCTAGTAGAGTCTTAGTACCAGTAGCAGACGGAATGGATACCACAGGAAACATTCTCTTATAGTGAGACATGTATGCTTCAGCTACAGAACATGCATCTAGTTCACCTTCAGTTATAACTAGAGTTTTACCTCCAGCAGACTGAGATTGACCGAACAGTTCAGTGTTCTTCATAGAACCATGAGCATAGAATCCTTCTTTAGGAAGTTTTCTTTCTTTATAGGCTACTATCTTACCCCCTGAAGTATAAGGATAATAATGAGAAGCTGGTAACCCATCTTGAGTAAATCCCATCTTAATACCAAAGTGTTCGACTGTCTGTAGGGAAATACCACGAGAGCTGATAGCATAAGGCTTGCAGCCATTAATTGTATCGAGTGTGTCTGAATTAGGTACGTTATTCCCATGTTCAGTAGTACTAGTTGAATCCATGTCATCTACTTTCTCTTTCGTTGTGTACTGACAGGAGAAACAATATCCCCCGTCTTCATATATTGTATAAGCGTCTGAGCTATCGCAGCTAGGACACTTTGTTTGCGTATATCTTGACATCTAAATACTCTTCGCCTTTCTGGACAATATCCTTTGTGAGTATAATCTTGTATACTTTATTGTCATTAAACTCTTTATAGATATTCTGATATGTATCTAAGAATGGTTTAATACAGTTATCTAAGTCAGCAGCACGATTACTAAACCCTGCTGTGACTTCAAATGTAACTTGATCGGAACCAAATTCCCATTCAGTTCCCATCAGTTGATCTCTTATTTCATCTTGATATGCTCTATATTCAACTGTCTTGTTCTTGTTTCGGTAGAACATCTTGTTTGCTGACAGTGGTTTTGTTTGAAATCTCATTGAATTCCTCCCAAGATTTAATCATTGTAAGCAGTCGTAGAGAGATAGAAGGATCTCCAGTACCATTAGCACGCCAAGCAGCTTTTACCCTATCCCAGAGGCGCTCTTTCGGTCTCCCAGCTAGTAATTTCTTAGCTTTTACAGGACCTACACCTTTGATACCAGGTATATTATCTGATGTATCACCAGTTAATGCTTGGATCATTAATAACATGTAAGCTTCATCATCATCTATGAAGACATGTTCTTTCTTTACAAAGTTATAATGATTACCAGGAATTTGCTTTAAGTCTTTATCTATACCGACAACTACATAAGCATCTTCATTTTCTCTTGCTTCATAAGCCCATATAGAAACTAGATCATCTGCTTCCATACCATCGGCCTGAACAGCATTCCACTTCTCGATCATATAGTTATGACCATAAGTTAAAGCTTCTTTCATATCAGGTTCTAAGGCTTTACGATTTACTTTATAATCAGGATAGATATCTTTACGAAAGTTACCAATACCTTTAACAGCAACTTTCATCTCATCAGGCATGAAGCATTGACCTTCAATTTCCTTCATCATGATATCTATATTCTTTCTTATTTCATTTTTCTTTTTGGTTTTGTATGCGACTCTAAAATATATAGAGTCTGCATCTACTAATGCTAAATTAGCCATAGTAATCCTTTCAATTTGGAAACCATCGGAATACACCAATGGAATCAATTAATATGTAATATCCGAATAATCCAACCATAGGCCAGATTTCTCTTTTATAGTTTGCGTATACTGCACATGTTGCACTCAGTACATATACTGGAAATGCTGCCCAATGTAACCATGGATGTGATGCACTGAAGTTGAATGCAACTACTGTAGCTGAGAACATACCAGTTAACATTACAATGACATCAAATGGGTTAGATCTAATGTACGTCAGCATAGCTTGAACCTTTGACATAGTCTCCTCCATCCATACAGGTTATACCAAACATCTTTGGTGCTTCTTTAAATGATTCCTTAAGAATCTCACCTACTCTATCAGCATCATCAGGATGTGCTGTCCATGCTTGTTCATCATGGTAGAATAATCTAGGTTCTGCTCTTAAGCCTTCTTCTTTAATCTTTTCCATAGCGTAAGAGATAGCAGCTTTACAGCTAATGCCTTCCATGCTTTGAAGAAGATAGTTAAGAGTCTGATGCTCTGCAGGACAAAATACAGGACGCCCGTCAATAGCAGGGAACCAACCTTCACCTTGTGAGTAATGAGTTTTCTTCCATATCCCAGCAAGCTTCTCACGCAATTCACCCAATCCTTTAATTGATGCAGCAAATTTCTCCCTTGATGATCTACCAAGTGACGCGTTCGATTTTCCAGTAAGTACTTGACCCAACTTCCCATCACCAGCACCGAAAAGATAAGCGTAAAGATAGGATTTAGCTGTTGGACGGTCACATCCAATGGCATCAGCATTTCGTTGATGTTGGTCTCCAAAGATAACTTCTTTAGTAAAACTATCATTAGCGACATAATGGCAAAGCCCACGAAGCTGATTCCCAGAGCTATCTGCCCCGACGACAACGGATCCTTCGTCTGCAATGAATAGCTCACGAAGTTCTTTACCCCACGCAGCGGTGACTGCAGGTAAGTTAACAATAACTTCATGCCTTGCACGGAACGTTGGAGTACCAATAGTCCACATGTTCCCATGAATACGGTTACCCACACTAGCTTCAATCCAACCATGGATAACAGCCGCACGAGACCTGAGAGTATAATATTCATCTATCAATAATCCTTTCTCTCCTAACTTTGTAAGAGATGTAGTTGTTAATTTAGGTGATTGTCTAACCCAATCGAATCCGATCTTCTTGACAACCCAATCATCTGGCTTCCATCCAATAGACTTCAACCATTCTTTAACTAAATCCATAGAACCCATAGTCACTTTCTCAGACTTAGATCTTTGGAATTCAGTCCCTGCTGCCATAACATGTGTGTCGGTTGTGGTAACAGGTCTATGTAAGTATTCGCTTAATAGTCTTGCAGTAGTAGCTGAGTAGTTACCATTCTTCGTGAACTTAGGAGTCTTAGGTAGTTTATCTATATAGATCTTCCTATATCCTAATTCAGGCTCAATGATCTTCTCAATTTCATTCATGCGAGTATGCATCTTGTAAAGAGAATTACGAGCCCTAACTGAATCGAACTTCCAACCACGATCACGGACATTAGCATTAAAAATTGCTGTATCGTGTTCAACTTTTAAACCCTCCTTTATCAGTGGATTCCTTGCGTATAAGGCTTGATATTCCTTCATAAGTGCTTGAAATATATCAGCATTTACCTTCACGTCTTGTACACAATATTTAAGCATGTCGGTTGAGTATTTGTCCCACTCATCGAAACTCCACTTAGAATTCCCAAGGTGTTCTCCCCAACCAGCAAGACCATGCTTGTGTTTTCTCTTGTATCTTAGTACTTGAGACATAACAAATGTATCATAATTCTTGACGGTATTATTTAAGTCTAATCCCCAGATTCTCTTAACCATCCTATTATCAAAATTAATAATATTGTGGCCAATGACGACATCAGCTTTCTTAAGTAAACCGATAGCTTCATTTGAACCTAGTAATTTATCATCGTAGTCTGAGAATTTATATACTACGTTTGTATCTATATCTAGTGCAACCATGCACCATATCTTATCTGGATCTAATCCATTCGTCTCTATATCATAAACTAGTCTCATGACTAATCCTTTCTATAATGTTTTTCCATATATTTGTAAGCGTTGGAGATGGATTTAAAAGTATCTCCTAATTTCCCTAATCCTGAATTACACAAAGAGCATATTACTCCTCTAATTTCATTCGTATGATGATCGTGATCCACTATCGCTTGTCTTGTGTAGGATTCTTTTTGAGTCATAACAGTTTTAGTTTCACATATCGGACATATCGCTCCTGGATATAATAATCCTAATTCTACTGCTTTCTTTCTACGAATTCTACTCTCTTTATGCTCTTTCGCTCTGCATGCTCTGCATCTGGTGTCTTTACCGTCTGCATACCGCCTTGCTGGTTCATAATTTTCTAAAGGTTGTAGAATGTTACATATCTTACAATGTTTTTCCATCAGTATCCCCTTCCCATATAACAGGACCAGCATTTACATCTAGTCTTCCACTCGCTCCATGTACTGATTGGCGCACGGAGGGCAAGTAGTAAACCTGTCGATCGAAGAAAACGTGTAAACTCTATTACACTTTGGACACGGCGCTTCATTCCACGAGTCCATCGTGAAAGGATCCACCAAACTTCGTACCCATTTCGAGGGTTGTTTTGCGAACGTCGATGTAATATCCACCGAATCCACTGACTTGGACTTTTTTGATCGCTTCTTCGTACGGGAGCCAGCCGAGCGTGTTGACTTCGACTTCATCTCCGGCTTTGAGGATGTCGGTTGGTCTTTTGGTCCATTCGGCGAAGACGAAGGCATTTGTAATTCCTCTTTGCTTGAGGAGGTAGAGGAACTTTTTACAATCAATGTTGTAATACTTTTGAATAAACTTAACATCTACTGCTCCTAATATTGGATCATGTCCATCGATTTCCCATCGGTCATCGTCTTTCCATATCCTTGAATTGATTAAATGATGCTCAAGGATTTCACATTCGATATCCTTAAGTAGTTGATTTTGCGATCTTTTTCCAGGATTATATATCTTGGAGCGTTCATCGCGTTGCTTGATGAAGTCGTGCGTTACGAATATTTTGATAATCATAATTTTAACTTTCTGTGTATATATCCCTTAAAGAGATAACGGAGGACCTGACATGTCAAATCACCCTAATAGTTTAAAGAATCTGAAACCTATGTGGACTTCAGACAGTGCCAGAGAGGCACAAAAGAATTCTGTAATTGCTCGCAAAGCTAATGCTGAAGCGAGAGCAGCGCTTAAGTTAACTGCTGTTGAATTCGCTAAATACAAAGAAGATCTAAAAGATGTAGAAATCTCTGCTGAAGCGATGCTCAAAGTTCTCATGATGAAAGCATTTGAGAATGATGATCTTGATACTGCTGCTGACTTAGCTAAGTCATTAGTAGAATTCGAGAAGCCTAAGCTAGCTCGTGTAGATCAAATTAATACTGAAATCACTGCTGAAGACCTCACTGATGAGGAATTAGAAGCAAGGATTAAAGCCGCTGGAATCGATTTAGAATAGATGCCAGATGTCGGTTACCCAACTAATACCCCAAGACCTATTACAGGTCCTGGGGTTTTTTATTTATGCCTCGTGGAAGACTACGACTTTCATCGCATGGTCTTCATCGATAGGAACCAGTTGGATACATTCGGAAGGTACTCTTCCTTCTCCAACTGCTTTCTCTATGATTTTACTCATCTGTTCTTCGAAACGTTCAACGTGTGTCATTTCTGGAACTTTCTAAAGCAAAGTGGGAGGACACCATGGTTGCCAGTGTGGTCTGGTTTGACCCAACCGACGGGTTTGACCAAGTCAGGTAGTCCAAGAGGATTGGGTCTATCTGCCTTAATACCCACTTCCTTACTGATGTTCGCCATATGAACTTGATTCCAAGCTTTGAAAGTGTCCACTCCGAACGCATCAAGCGTCCCAAGCGCAACAACAATAAGATCAATAAGTCCATCAACCACCTCTTCAGGATCGGCTTTGCTAAATGCACCATTAGTTTCAATGAGTTCCTCTTCGAGGAAATTAAGTCTGAAACGTAGGAACTTCCTAAGAGCTTCATAGTTCTTCTCCTCAACCTGTTTAGCTACCCATTCATTTACACCGAACTTACGATGCATATCAACGATGTCTTCTGGAAGATTATAATCCATTAAAGTAATTTACCCTCCGCTTGTTTCTTATAATAAGTAGCTTTCATAGCTGTTGCTAAATCTAGCAATAACTGTTCTGCTTCTGATGAGTCTAATTGAATAGCGTTATCTCCTAATTTAATAAGATATTCACCTTCTTCATTATAGACTACTTCTATGTTCTCTCCTTCTGGATTTCCCATAATTGCCTCGCTACGTCAAGATCTCTCTGACTTAAGTTGTTATTGTTTACTAGATCATTCGCCCAAGGTTTGTCAGCGTGATGAAATACTTTCTCGCCCTTACCATTGAATGTGAATAGATCTTTCTTTTTGGGCGCATCAGCGGTCTCACCATCCATTTTAGAGTTCTCTAAGTGTGCTGCATACATAGCACAATAGTTAATCATATCGATTAATGTATCTTCTAATGATTCAAAGTTAGGATTCTTTGTTTCCATTATGTTTCTCATGCGTAGATACTTAGTATGTATCATGTGCATATATGATTCATCACCGAAAGGAAAGTAGTCTGCTTCTGTCCACTTACCACCTTGGTAATCTTTTGATTTCTGCTCTTTTAATTCAGCAGCGTCCTTTAGGATCTGTGTAGCTGTCACTTTCGCCATCTTTTACCCTTCCCATTACTTCCATGCACATCTTCTTAAGATGAGTCATTTGAATTAAATAGTTAATATTACCGGTTTCACTGTATTTCCTATCGAAAGCCTCAATAGACTTCCAATAGGATTTAAGCACTTCTTGTGCAGCGTCTCTAGTAGTCACAATCAAAATTATGAGATCTGAGAAGACTATCTCTGATCTTTTCTCTAATCTTTGATTTAACTTCATCATTACCTGCGAAGTTTAAACATGTTTCCATTCTGATATTGTCTATACAGTTATCAATCTGGTCCTTAACACATTCTCTTGCGTGGTATTCAATGTCACCAACAACGTTATCAACAGCCATTTGAATTTGCTCATCGATCTCGTCATTAACTGATTGTAACCAATCTTCATTTATTAGTGGCTCTGACATAGTAGTCCTTTCTACAATACTGTGATTGTGTCCATAGTTATTAATACTGATTCTTCACCATCTTCCATTAAGTCTGCTTTAATAGACTCAAAGACATACATGATACGTTCATCAGAGATGATTTCATATACTTCAGTTGATTCGTATAAGCCTTTCCAAGCACCTGTAGTTTCATACATAGTATAACCAGTAAAGAAGTTAGTTAGTCTTCTTCTAACTTTAATCTTTACAGTTTCAGATACTGATTCAGGAATGTAGACTTTGTAGATAAACTGAATACTCATTTGTCACCTCTTTTGATAGCCTTTTCCATTTCTTTCCAAGCGAACTCTTCTTCAGGAGTAGGATCTTGAATATCTTTATGCTTTAGTTTCCACTCTGAAAACTCATAGGCAGACATGTTAGCGAATTGTCTTTCCCAAGTTTTAGCTGCATCTTCGAAGCCTCTAGCATACTCGTTATTACCATGCATTTTAACTCTTAGATCTGCTACTGTCTTAGTCTCATACTTAGATAAGAACTCAGGAGTATTGAATCCTGATATATTATTGAACTGCTCATGAACCCATTTGCATTCCATTATTTCTAGTATATCTCTACCGATATCAAATGCTTCATCGTTATGTTGATCATTCACTATACCATTAGTGATCTCAAAGATTCTTTCAGCGATCTGAGTACCTGGTAGACAAGTTAGATCCATGATTTCTTCTTTGAAGTCTTCATAATGAGCTTCAGCTATTGTATTCATAGTTTCTTTACTAATCATTTGCTTTACTTTCTATCTGTCGTAATACCTGTATACTGCTGCTAGGAACAGACAACAGGCTATTACTAATATTATATCTGACATAGAACGTGATACTTCCTGCGGACCGTTACTATTACCGCTGTTACTTATTTCTCTTTTAAGTATTGTAGAGCATCCCACTGGCTTTCGAATAGCTCAGCTTTCATTAACTTATGGACTTGCTCCCATCTTACATTAGATATAGCATATGCTGCATCGTCTAACTTCTTAAGCTGGTGAAGACTAAATCCTTCAGATTGCTCTCTTCTAAAGTTATACATAGCATAACTATCTATATTTCTATAGACATCAAAGTACTCTGCATATTTATGTGGAAGAGATGAGTCATAAGATCTAGGATACAATCCATCTTTCTTAGCCCATTTAGCTCTTGCACCTCTAGCCATGATAGATACTCTTTGAATAGAATAACAACCATCACAGACAGCAGGCATTTCGCCTCTTGACTCCCAGTATTCTCTTAATAACTTACGGGATGTCTTGTTGTGTCTCTTAACTTCTGCTCTTAAAGCTACTAGACCTGGATCGTCTTTAGATATAACAGAGAATACATATCCATCTGTTCTAGACTCTTCAGGCTTATCACATGATTTAAAAAACATTTACTTTCCTTTCACGGCTGCAAATATAGCGATCACTCCACCTATAGTGAATAGACCTGTTAATAATACACCAAACATTTCTGCGAATGATACATCTTGCTCCCATAGGTATACAATTAGTACACCAGTTAGAAACATAATGAATGCAGAACCTATGTAGTCACCAGCTTCAGGCTTATTAACCTTAGTAGCTTCAACTATGTTCTTCATCTGTGCATCTTCAATCTTCTCTGCTAATAACTCAATGAGAGTAGACTTCCTAGCTCTTAACGTAGTGTATATCTTGTAGGTTTCTAGCTCTGCTATTAGCTCTGCTTTAGTATGTTTCTCTAAAGTAGTTCTTAACATTTTCTTATACTCCTCATAGAATCCGATAGGACATCTTGCTTCTGCTGATATCTTAATCATTTGACTTTAGGTTTCTTATCTTCTTCTCTCTTTTTAGTGACTGCTGCTAATGCTTCAGCCATTGAGGGAATCTTAGAACCTGATCTTGACTGTACATTCTGATACTTAATAGCATCTCTTCTATCTTTACTACTCATTATTCCATACCTTTCACGTATTCTTCTATTAAATGAAAATGTCTTTTGTAGACATGTAATGATCCAACTTGCCATCTTATGGTACCAAGCTCTAGTTCTTCTTGATCGTTTTCAAATCTGTATTCATTGATATTCTCTAATAGACATTGCTGAACATATCGTTGCCAAGCATAGTCATTATTATATCCGAATACAGCATCATTAGATCTCATTTGAACTACAACATCTAACCAGTCGCCATTAATATAGTAGTGAACTGTGTTGGTACATGTAAAATCTTTTCTACCGTTATCAGTAGAACGATAGTGCATGTCGGGAGATTGATATATCATTACAGCTTGTCGGGTGTCGGGATTGTTTACTAATGCATTGAAGCAGTTATTATATTGGTCGTGGTTGTGTTCAGAAAAGACTAAGTAACCGTACTGTGAGTTAACAAACCCATTGTCGTCACAGATATCTTTCCAGATCTTTACCTCTTTACCATATATTTCAAACAGCTTATTTACATTACAATCTTCAGATTCATACCAAGCAATCTCTGCATTGATATACTCTTCATTTCTCTTTCCAAAGATAGTTCTCTCGTCACAAAGAAAGGATACACCATTAATATCTATGGTGTCTCCTTTGAATTCTTTGTACTGTAACTTCTTAGCAAAGACATGTCTGATATCTTTAACTAACATCTTTACCCTTTCCACTTAGGTACTGCACAGCTGCTTTTGCTGCACAAGCGTTACGAGCGTTGATACGTGTACGATAAGTGTTTTGGCAATGGAAGAAATGAAAGGCTGTTACTAACCACCATTGGATCTTCTCCCATGTGTTATGAACAGTTAACTTCTTACGTAACTCATCATATCCACCGATGAATTCTTTACCATCAAAAACCACTGGCACAGTATAGTGACCCTTCTGGGCTGCAATCATTCTCATTCCATCCATTAAAGGATTAAATTTGAATTCAACTCCTTGCTCTTTGCAAAGCTCAACGGCTTTAACACAGAATGGGCAAGACATTCTTCCATAGATGTAGATCATTCGAATTCTCCTAATTCATTTAAGATTAAAATATAAACTAACGGCACTACTACTATGGCGAGCACTAACCAGATGGATAGATCACTCATAAGTAGAAGTCATTTAGTACTTTGATGCCGACGTCTAAGTCTACGCACCATTCTGTAACACATACTTCTAGGAACGGATGTCGCTTCTGTTGAAACGTTGCCCATCCCATTACAGGTATATCATTACGGTATGCTTCTTGAACTTCCATTGAGGTACCATGACACTCTCTGTCTGCTCTTCTTAAGTCTGCTAGGATCACGTCGGATTCTCTAACGTCTCGCATGTCTAACTCGTAGATACGCTTATGATTGTAACCGTCCTTCAAGCTTCTAGCAACAGGGTCGAGTACTTTCCATCCGTTCATACTTAGTTGACGTGCGGCGTTAGATCTCCAGCCTGACATCGATTTGATGTCGACGTTTTCCATTGGACCCGCGAGATATATTGTTCTCATTCTTCATAATCCCTATTTCTTGGGGTGATAATTGTATCTAGCACTCCCATAAACATAATGAAAGAACCAAACGACCAGAAGAAGATCTCTTCGAGACCTCCTCCTGCTAATATATGATCTAAA
>WLWE01000298.1_pt1 | contig 44520 bp, 73 predicted proteins | sample 6718301 | NCBI WGS metagenome assembly WLWE01 (sample SAMN12718691, study PRJNA515312) | sponge metagenome | isolation source: marine sponge | host: Mycale hentscheli | place: New Zealand: South Island, Marlborough, Capsize Point | collected 2003-05-01
GGCGTAAGTAATTACGATTTGGTATAAAAAAGGGTTGACGTACAAATCGGGGCATGGTATATTTATCTCGCAATGCAGAAAGACAATAAGATTATGGAGTTGCAAATCGAAGCAAATAGTCCTTACAACGATGGTTGGACTCGTCAGCACTATCAGCGTGAGTTGAATGCTGCGATGAGTGCAGTTCGTGAGTTGGAGGACGAGAAAGCGGCGGCAAAAGCCGAAGCGGAAGCAGAAAGAATTAAAATGACTAAATCAGACAGACGGCTAGAGCTTGAGAGTTTATTTCCAGAGGCATTGTTCGCTGATGGATTTGATGAAGCTATTATCGGTTGGGAAGCATCCTCATGTGTGGTTGTTTATGACTACTTCAAATGTATGAATATATTGATGAAGCGAGACAGCATGAGCAAGGATGATGCACATGAATTTATGGAGTTTAATGTGGTAAATGCTTACGTTGGAGACTATACCCCTAGTTTTGTTCATATTTATGAATAATATTATCCTAAATATAATTCGTACATAATTCACCATACAAATAAATAAATAATATAGAGAGTATATAAATAAGAAATAAATAAATTTTTGAATGAAAATGTTGATATTATTGAGAAAAATAAGGAATATGTACTACTCACCTGAGATTTATTAAACTATTAATTTAAAATTTTAAATAAATTTATGTTAAATAAAATAATAAATACATTAGAATATAATATAATGATAATATTAAGTACATTATTATTGATTGCTCTATATGTAGGAGAAGTAAATATAATAACAAGCATACTAATATTTTGTATGTGGTTTTATTTTGGCTTTATTTCATTTCAGAGGGGATACAGTCAAATAGTTGATGAAGAAATGACTAAATATTATAGACAAAAAGTAGATCAAGAATATAATAAAATAAATAATGAAATCAGTAACAATTAAAATTGGCGACTATGACTTTGAAGTTCTGGAAAAGGTTTTTGAAAACGAAACAGACTTCAAACCAACTGACCCCCGTGACGAATTAATCATCAAGATTATGAAACAAGTAATTGAAAACCCAAGGCTTGACTTAGGGGAAGACAAAAGTGAATAACAACTAGCTAAATATAGCCCCAGATTTATTTAAATTTTTTTTAAATTTGTGGCATTAACAGGCACTAGCTGGAATTATGAACGATATTTTGTTAAATATAGTTATTTTAATTACCTCAAATTATGAATGATAATAGTTTAAATACATTGTATGATGACAAGTTTTACAATGATCAGATAAAATTTTATACATCTATGTTAAATGATGGGGATAGTAAAGGCAAGATTAGAGCAAGAAAAGCCTTACTTCATTTAAAAGGCAAGCTAAAATTTGAACTGCGACAGGCAGACGAACGAATAGCAGATATTTTAAATAAGTCTAAATATGAATGATTTTTTGTTAAATATAACTTTTACGCTACATTGAGTAATGATAGCGTGATCATAAGGCGAAAATAAATAAATATAAATATATAGAATAGAGAGATAAGCGTTTCCCAATAAAATTGAAATAAGGGAGGACATGTGCGTGTCTTCTCTTTTTTTTGAAATTATGAATGATTTTTAACTAAATATAAAAAAGCCTAATTATGAATGGTTTTTTAATAAATATTAACGGCCCAATTTATTCAGTAATTGCGAAAGTTTTTTTGCGAAATATGTAATTTTTTCCTCATCAGTCCCCCAGAAGAATGCATGACTAATTTCATGTATTAAAGTTTCTTGATAATCGTCATCATTTTGATGCGGATTTATTAGGATTTTGGCGCATCCTCCATCTTTGGGGGGATAGCAAATTCCTTCAGCACTTACTTCCTTGCGGGGTTTGCGAATATTTAATTGATATTGTTGTCCTTCGTAATTACGGAACTTTGCAGATGAATTAGCCATATATATATTATACAACAATAATAAAAATCATTTAAAAAAAATAAAAAAAAATTTGACATGATGTTTTCAGTATAGTATTATTATTGACATGGCGAAGATTACGCTTAACAAAGACGGGACTCCACGCAAACAAGGCTCAGGCCGAAAGGCAGGTAGCAGTAGCTTTATTAAGTTATCGCATAAAAAAATAGCTGAAGTTGTTGGGGAGAATGAAGAAATAGTTGTTAGCCGCAAGTGGTATGAAGCTAAAGTTGTGGAGGTTATGACTCAAAATTCGGAGGCGAATCTTGTTGACATGACTCCAGAAAAAAGCGATAATGCTCGTGCGGTTGAAGAAAAGATTGCGTTTAAATTAACATGAGTTCAGACAAAGAAGTTGCTTACTCCGCATCAACATTTTCGGAGTTATTTGGTCAAACGATAGTCAAACGACGATTATCATTCTATTTAAGTGCGTTTGCAAAAACTAGCACTTGCCCATTCCTTTTCCTCATTGGGGCTAAAGGTTTAGGCAAGACAGAGTTTGCTAGGCAATTTGGTTACGCCTTGAAGAACAAAGATGGCAAACGCCGACCATTTCTTGAATTAAATTGTTCCACAATAAAAAACGTGGAGCAATTCTTCGATCAAATCTTTATTCCCTTGATTCTCGACAACGAGATCACGGTGTTATTCGATGAAGCTCATGAGTTGCCCAAGGACTTGACGAATGCTTTCCTGACGGTGTTCAATACCGAGAAAAGCACTCAAAAGAGTTTACGTTGGCGTGATGGTGAGTATCCGTTTGACTTCAAAAAGCAGACTTTTTTGTTTGCAACTACTGAGCCAGACAAAGTATTTGCCCCACTCAAAGATCGTTTAACTACAATAGATTTCGATGACTATTCTAATGAAGAATTAGGAAAAATCCTACATTCTAATTGCGATGATATTATTTTCGATAATGAGTCTCTTATTGAATTATCCAAGACAAGTCGAGGCAATGCACGTTCTTGCGTAATGCGAGCAAAAGAAGTGGAGTTATATTGTGCTGAAAAAGGTAGTAGCGTATTTTCGATAGATGACTTCAAGTCTTTTTGCATGAAGTTAGGTATTAATCCACTAGGAGTTAATAATATTGAAAAGAAAGTTCTTGCTATTCTTCGTCGAGACGGTCAAGCGTCACTCAACGAGTTGTCTGCTAAAACAGGACTCAGTCGCACCGCATTGCAGCGAGATATTGAATTATATTTGATGAAAAAAAATCTCATCAAGATCGACGGCAAGCGGCATATCACAAAAGATGGTAGTAATTACCTAGATAATATTAATAATGTCAAGCCAAAAACAACGTAAGCATATCGAGGATATGCGAAGAGAGGTCGTGGAGCTTTGCTCCACGACCTCTAGTAAGGTAAAGATTTCTCGTATGTGGGAAGCGGCGACCGGCAACATGACGCTTAACAATATTGATGATGATGAATATGTCAATGTATTAATATATAATAGGCCGGATAACAAATAGAATTGTAAATAATAAAAAGCTAAATAAATAAACACTAAATAACTAAATAATTTAATTGTAAATAAATAAATTGTAAATAAGCCAAATATAAATAAGTGAATTATAAATAGCATAATAATAAATAAGGCGCAATAATATTATATAATAAATTTAATTACATAATTTTGCTTACCCTGTCAGCGCGAGGCCGCCGCAGGGTAAGATGTCAAGCATTTTAATTTTCCCAGTCTACCTCAAAATCCTTGTCCTTGTTCAACATCTTATAAACGTGAACAATTCCGTCATAGCCGGAATTCTCCACGAAGTTGACGACCCATTTACGGATCTCGCTATATTTTATTTTTTCTTTATTCATCGTAGTCTATGTCACACATTCTCTGAAAAAACTTTAATCCCATTGGATTTCTTGCGCGTTTATATCCAACTTCTTCTGGCTTCAAGCCAATACGGTCGGCAAACTTATTAAAGGCAACAGCAAATTCAGCAGATAAATTTTCTAATTCTCGAGGGTCGGTTGCAGCCAACCCACCCAACTTAATAATACCTTGACTATTATCAGTTGCACCTAAATTGGAAACGTGGGGTTCAAATTCCATAACAAAAAAAACCCTGCCTGTTCGGCAGGGTTTTGTCAAGGGTTAACTTTTCGTTAACCTGCCACAGCCTCTTTCATGGCCAAGGTTTGCTGATCGCCCAACTGAAGGTCGCACTTGGCGTCCATGAACGAGTGCAACGCCTCGGTGCGCTTCGGCAACTCATTCAAGTTACCCTTCAATACCTCGGTAAAGGAATTGAACAACGACCACCCATTACGGGGCTGGAACTCCGGATGATTCGGAGCTTTCCACTGCTCCAAAACTTTGGAGATGTGACGACCGGTGCAAGCACCGCGCTCGAAAGCCTGAATGATGAAATCATTCGCTTCCATGCGAGAGAAGTCCTTGGCCTTGTAGGCGTCGAACCGCTTCTCTTGATTGTTCCAGTTGCTAGACAACTGGCCGAATGTCCTAGCGACCAACTGAGGCAGATCGCGCAGAATGTGACGGGTATGACGGCGGCCTAATTTGACCTCACCGTTGAACGACAGGTTATCGCAAACAAAAACATTTGCACCTGCCGCGAGAGCAGCAGGAAACCGCTTGTCGTGAGCATTCCGCACACCCAAGATGGTTCCATACTGATTGCTATCCTCTCCTCGAGAGATCGAGAAGAGGCCGAAGTAGCGCGACTTATCAGCCGTCAACGCATGGGATTCTTCACGAATCACCATGTCAGACCCTGATAACTGCTCGCGCACCAATCCCACCAAATGGTGGTGTGGCACTGGCGTCCACGTTGCCGTGGCGTCAGGCGTGGGAGTCTCCTTCACCAAATCGTAATCGACTTGCTGGGCTCCGCAGTGTAACATTAAACCTTTCATAACTTTCTGATAGGGTGTCCGCACCATTGCGAACAAGAAAAGTGTCCCATATCTGACAAGTAATTGCAACCCTTTTTTCGATAATTTTCAAAAAAAAATTACGTATAAAAAAAATGCACTGAAAGTGCATTTTTTACTTGACAGTTACCCCGCCGCGGGCAGGCCGCCCGAGGGTAAGATGTCAATAAAAAAACCCCTTCCTTTCGGAAGGGGTTTCCCAAACCTATGAATAACATATGTACAACGTTAGACCCTCCCCGCAAGCGGGGAGGGAATGAGACCACAGCTTACTTGCCGTTAGTCATGCGAGTCACCGCAGCCTTATGGCCACGATACTCGTAATCGCTGAGCTTGAACTGTCGGCGGACAGATGCTTTGCTCTTCCCAGAACGGATAGCGGCACGAATGTTCGTTCCGCGATCAGCTGCTCTAGTGCGACGGGATGTCTTGCTGGAGCGTTGTGTTGGCAGATACTCTACCAACGCCGCAGCAATAACGTCGAGCGTCGATTCGATCAGCGACTGCTCTTGGGTTGTTAGTTTCTTTTTCAAGTCTAATTACCTTTCCGTTACGATGTGATTACCTCTGGGCACGCGCCCTGCACAATTGACGATCCGCTTTTCGTCCTGCGCGGCATTCAAAATAGCCTCTCCTGATTAACATTGCAAGTACTTTTTTGAACTTTTTTTAGGCCCCTGCAGATCATGCTAGCAGATCTACAGGGATTGTTTACGTTTACTGTTTACGCTCGGTACCGTGCCTTGCCGCATCGTGCGCTAACAACTCGATCAATACTAACCTTTCGGTCTTTATTTGTCGAGACGTCATGAAACGTTACGTAACGAGGTGTAGCACCAACAAACTTAGCACAGTATTCCTTAGAGCTCCGGCCTTCCCGGAGTGTCAGGGTCGAAAAACGCCCTGCGACCTTATTGAGAAAACGATTAAACTTCGTATCCATATAAAACTATATTAACATAAAGTTCTTCATCTTGTCAACAATTATTTTTTTCTTCCAATCATGCACGCCACAATAATCATGCCGCACAATATTAACAATGCCTCCACTCCACATATCTTAATGCATCCCCTGCGACTTGTCAAATCAATCTTCGTACAATTCATAAACTCCATCATGCACCGCAACGAAAGGTTTTCCGCATCGATCAAACCTGTAGCCTGATTGATTGGGTACTGCATCACCTCTGCGCTTCACCCAATTCCACGCAGCACTTACTTGTTTGGCATTAATGCCGTACATTTTGCATAATTCATCTCGATGATAATTACCACGAATTAAGTCCTCAGCTAATTCCTCTGTCGTAACCCTATTTAAACTCCTTCTTTCAGTGTATTGCGTAACTTTTTTGTAGTAGCTTTTGCGATCAGTTTTTGGCTTGCGTCTTTTCAAGCAGCCTTGTGGTTCCATTTCCTTAACTTTATTGATTACTGTTTTGCAATTCGTAAATCCCAACATAGTCATTGGAGTTCGTGCGGCTTGATACTCTTGAGATAAAACAATCTTCCATCCTCTAGGAAGTACAGTTGAAGCGTATGCTTCAACTGCATCGGTAGCCGCATCAGATAATTGCTCAAAATTTTTCTCTGCTTTTATTCTTTGTGCAATCGAGTAAATCTCAGGATGAATGCAATCTCTCAATCTCCAATTGTTGGCAAACGTCACGAATATCAAACTATTTTTGACGTAGTTATCTTTATTAAAAACAACATCTAATTTGTCAGGAGTAGGCCAACCGCAGAAATCAAACCAGCCACAGAAATTTTTCTTACAATGTTGATTAGGGGGGATATTTCCATTTGTATATTGATAATCTAAATTTTTATACAAAGGGGATTTGGCAGCTAAATGAAAAATACGACTATTATTTTCTTGATCGTATATGTCAGGATCATTTTCAAAACAATGCAAAGAAATGCGCCCTTTCAAATTGAATTCTTGCATGATGCGAGCATTGCTTACCATGTGTTGTTCAAAATCCCAAACTTGTGCTGGCATTGAATACACGGTGTAATCGTCGCTTTTAATTCGCGGAGTACCGTCAAGCATCACAAACTTGTTAAACGCAACATCACTATAATGCACCTCAGTCAAGATAGTAGCTAGTGAGCGTTGTTTGGCTTTTTCAGTATTTACGCAAAGTTTCGCCATGCACAAAGTTTAGACTATAGGGCGATCCTGTCAACCATCTTTTTTAAATAAATTTAAAAAAAAATACATCATCGATGTATTTTTTTGCTTGACATTACCCTGCCGCGGCCCGCCCGCCCGAGGGTAAGCTGTCAACCTTTATTTTGTCCATTTGACAAAATAATATCCCGCTATTAACGCCACCGTATTGGTTGTAATTAATATTAGTATTGTCAATGTTTTTTATAGTTAATGTTCTTAACCGAACCATCCCAACACGCGCGGCATTCGCCACACTCGTTGCCCTGTTTTGAGGCTGGACAATTAAACCCATCAGGAGAAACACCGCTTGTCGTTAATCCTAATTTTTTTGCCAAGCCGGTTGGAGGTTTACCGTCCACCATGTAAGCAGACAATCTAATTGTCAAATTTTTTGGAACTTTAGCAAACTGCATCCACTCGCGCACAAAACCGTATTCTCTGGTGGGCAACCAAAATTTAATATGTGGCAACTGTCTTGCAACCTCTGCTATTTTTTCTAAATGCCATACACCTTGAATATCTCCGCTATCGTGCCAGCGAAAATGACCGCTCTTTTCTTGTTTGCCAATAAGAAAAACTATTTTGTCCACCCAATGTAAACTGCTTAATGACCTTAACCGTTTTTCCATTGCTGCAATAACATTAGGAAAAACATATCGGCCTTTTTTGGCGTAGCAAATCGAACAAATTGAATTTACTATTTTTGCAAGCTTACTGCCTGTGATGCAATCTTTAGCAGGTGTGCTGTATCCATGGCCCGGCATTTTTGACGGCTTGGACAGCGAACCAATTTCCTCTTTAACTTGTTTAATCGTCATCATAACAACAAAAAATTTAACAGCTATTATGTCAATTGTCAATATCATTGCCAAATATCTTAGCCCACCCTTTCGGACTAGTACCCGACATAACAAACTCTCGTTGCTCGGCATCTAAAGAGCGCAAAGCATCTTGAATATGCAAACCTTGGTTTAAGTCAAACAATTCCGCTCCCGAGATTGTTACTGTGTATGGTTCCCCTGTCACTCGGCATGGGCCTGTGAAAGTATAAGTACCTTCGCTGTGATTCTGCGTATAAGTGCAGTTAGTATTAATGTATCTATCGCTCATAACTTTTAATAAAATACCAGAGATGTTAAGCGAAGTCAACAAAAATTTAAAAAAACTTTTTTAAATTTTTTAACTTGACAAAAAGTAAATTGTAATTCGCTTAATACTAAATAGTAAATCATTAAATAGTAAATAGTAAATACATAAATAACAAATAGTATATAATTATATAAATTATACTTTTGTAATTTATTGATAATCAACAAATTATAAAAAAAATCTTACTCTGTAATCGCCTGCCCGCCGCAGGGTAAGGTGTCAAGAAAAAAAACTCCCTTTCGGGAGTTTTTTGAAAATGGACGCGAGGGACGGAATCGAACCGTCGATACAGCTTTTGCAGAGCCGCGCCTTACCACTTGGCTACCCCGCGTTATTATTATTACATTTAAATGTCAATCCTTTTTCGTTGCCTTTTTTTCTCCAGCCAACTTGGATGCCGCGCTTTGCGGCCCATTTTTTATAACCTTCGTCGATGTCCTTTTTTGCACGGGAGGCATCAGTACAGACCCCATCAAAGGTCTCCGCTTGTTTGATTATATCAGGCATTATTTTTTGTAATTAGTATCCGGAGATACAAAGATCACGACCCATTGCTTCGAGCAACCGCTTTCTAGTCAAGCCACCAACGCTTTTGCCGTCGTTAATAGTATAACGATTAGGACAGCCCAGCGTAAACCACATTTCCAGTTCAATACTAGAGGGATAGGAGTACGGCGACCAGTCGAGATGGAACACGCGCTTGGTGCTGACAGCACAATGGATATCGTGCCAAATTTTGCTGACATCATCTTCATGCTCCATTTCCGGATCATAATAAAATTCATGCCCATCTTCAATTATCTGCAAGTTTTCCGGTGTCATGTCGGTCATCTTGAACTTGTAGGTTTTCATTTCTCTCATAACAAAAAAGATTATTGCACAAATTTTTTAACAAAGCAAGATATTTTTTCCATTTCAGCTATTTTTTTAGGGGCCTTGGTAGGCTTCATTTCGTTCAAATACATCAGCATCAGGCCGCGCTTCAGCGCGGTGGGCAGCAAGGGGTCGACCTTGCGCGGTGCTGGTCTGTGGGTTTCGGGGGATGTTGCCATATAATGTTTCCAATCAGCCTCAGTCCAATCAGCAAACGGGCTACTCATTTCGGGTTCCTCCCGCAGTAACCCGCGCGTTGGCGGCGTTGGTGCTTCGGGTCATTGTTCACAACGTAGGTGTTGCCGTTCAGGGTGACGGTGTCCTGATTCTGCGCGGCGATGGCTTCGTCGCGCCAGATGTCACACTGCGCCTCGTATTCAGCGCGAGCGTGGGGATCATTATAAAAAACTTCCTCAATTGAAACTTGAGCCAACTCTGCAATTTCTTGATCTAACCTCATAACGCAATCAGAATACCAGAAACTCAGAGAATGTCAACCCCTTAATACCAAAAAAAATAAAAAAGTTTTTTTATTTTTTTGCTTGACATTACCCGCTGGCGGGGTGCCCGCCACAGGGTAAGATGCAAGGAAAAAACGCACAAAGTGCGTTTTTTATTCTGTCCTTACAAACTTATCCCATGTCTGTGGATAATATACAGTAGTGACTCCGTTAGTATCGGCAAACGATATTTTACTGTGCGTTATTTCTTTCTCGGTCACCACGCAACCTGTCGAACAGATCGCACCAATTAAACACACGATTTTTTTCATATCAATAACCATTGTAAGATACATCCGTGCCATACTTTTTGCGCTTGGCATCTGCAGCCTTTTGCATTTTATCATTATAAGAGCCTTCACTCCAATCAGCTTTGGGATATTTAACTTGAGCTTTTCTTTTAGGCACTCCGGGGATTTGATCGATATTATTCATTTTAACTCCAACCGCGCACTTCAATTATCAATTTTTTTATCTCGCTGACTATATTGTCGGGAATAACTTGAGTCAACCACTTTGTGCCGTAAGTATAACCACGATCAACATACATATCATGTTCTTTCAAAAATTCACATTGATCATCATAATCTGTTGATTCACATTTTTTTAGAATTTCCGTTTGTTCTAAAGTACCAGCTTGAAGATCATTCAGATGATATTTTTTCCAATATTTATATATACGGCGAAAAAGGTAGTTGTCACCATTTAGTCGGTAAATTTCATCGAGATTTTGTCCAAACGAATCATTTGAGATTTCACCGGACGCGCTAAATGTATAAGCTGATTCAACATTTTCAAGTGTGCGCCAATCGGTGGAGGGACGGTCTCTCATTTCGATACCGAAGTCAACCACACAACGCGATCCGTCGCTGCCGACCATTTTCAACTTTGTTGCCATCATTTCGCACCCCCTTTCTCCCAAATGACCTCACCGTCGAAGGTGACCTCAGTACCTTCGCGATTGGCCAAAATGATAGCCTTTTCAAGACCATCGTGAGAACGTGGAAAACCAGCAACATCACCAGAGTTGGCGATCCGAACCGTGTACATATTATCAAACATATCTCTCATAACAAAAAAATTTTAACAGAATTTCAGGAAAAGTCAAGTGCTTTTATTCACACTCCCAACACATAAGCCGATCTAGATCAGACCACTCGGCGGCTTCATCGTGGTCGATGTGGACTTGGCCACCGCACATGCAGCATGTACAGGAAATCATTTCAGTGCTGGACTCAAAAACTTCTTCAACTTGAACCGTATCTCTCATAACAGAAATCAGTATATCAGACTCTCAGAAAATCGCAAGCATTATTTTAAAAAAAATTAAAAAAGTTTTTTTATTTTTTTGCATTTTAGGCTTGACTTTACCCTTTGGGCGCCTGCCCGCTGCAGGGTAAGGTGTCAACCCTTTTTAGGTCTTACTTCTTGCCGAAGCAAGAAGGGCAAGACTCAAAAAACTTACACCAGCACAACTCTTCCTCCTCTTTCGCGACCATCTCCGCGTCCTGTGCTTCGATAGCAGCCTGACGCTCCTCTTCACACACAACCTCAAACTCCGCACGCGCATTTGCGTCCGCCTCAAAAACCTCTTCACAAGTAATATTATCTCTCATAACAGGGAACAGTATATCACAAATTCTAAAAATGTCAATCCCAACTTGGCCGATTATTTTGATTTTTTTTGGGGGGAGCGACGATTACAACGGTGCTTTCTAACCCGCGCTTGAATTGTTCCCATGTGGGGCGTTCAGCTTCGGGAAGACTTTTCCATTTTCGCATTTCAGCTTTACGCTTTTCGCTTATTTTCATGAATGGGTGGAACTCGGAATCATTATTTTCTTTCATAACAGGAATCAGTATATCAAAAACTTCAAGGAAGTCAACACCTTAATACAAAAAACTTTTTTACATTTTATGCTTGACCTTACCCTCTGGGCGGGTCGCCGCGACAGGGTAAGTGTCAACAAAAAAATTCATTAAAATGAATCTTTTTTAAGAAAAACCCCGCCGAGGGGAAAAGATGACAAAAACCTCGACGGGGCTTATGCGTTATGAGGAGATCAATCTTTTTAAAATTTTCAGATCAGTTGATTCCATGATTTTAATCATGCGATCAGACAAGCCGCCAATTGTAATAATATTTTTTAAGTAACAACGAAGCATTAGTTTTTCGTCATAGTTAAGTTCAGGCAATGGCTTTTTCATTTTCTTTTTCGTGAGGGTTGTCTGTTGGTTGATTTTGTTTTATTCGAGAATGGCGCGTTTATCTTGACCTTAATATTGGTCATTTCCCGAAGGTTAAGACCTTTGCGGCCGCCGTCTGTTGTTTGCGCTTTTCTATTTTCGCTTGGCATACTCTTTCAATATTAATGTTAATTTGTTTGTCAACTAAACTCCAGTCAATTTTAATTGTTTTCATAACTTGTAGAATGCGTGCTGTCCAATTACTTTAACAGGCTTTTGACCTTTTGCCCAGTACGGTTTCTTTTTCATCCACGTTGCATGATAATGATTAGCATAACCAATAAACTGTCGAGATAGATTGTTTACATTTTTAGCGACAGTAATTGCATACTTTGCTTGCGGCACTTTCAACAGATGTTCCAAGTCTTTTAATTTTTTTCCATTCCAGCAGCTAAACTGCCATTTTTTAAGACATACTTCCGATGGGGTTTTCTTTCTTTCAAATGCTCTCTGAGCGATACAAGCACCAACAGCGTACATTCCTTTTTCCCCCTCCCCTCTGGCCTCCGCCAATATGGTAATGGCGACAATTTTTTGCTCTCTAGTGAGTTGATGATTTTTGTGTGTGCTTGCATAAACAGAATTAACAATTAATAGCAATTGAAACGCGAACGGTAAGATACAAAGTGATATAATAAATTTTTTCATGTTATTAGTTTTACTTTTCGACAGGATACATACCTTCCAACCTATCCATGCGGAACCGCTTATACTCACCCGTCTCTATGCACTTGCCACCGATACCGGCGAATGTTTCACCGTTAGTGCGATTAGCAAACGGCTCATCTAATTCGATTGTGTAGCTATGCATATAGTTTTCATGATTTTTAACCCCGTCGTGTTGTGCGGGCCGATAGTAGATATTCATTCTTTCTCTCATAACAAAAATTAGTTTATCAGTTTTTTTTAGCAAAGTCAACAATTATTTTTACCCTTGAAAACGGTAAGCTCCGAGTAGGTCACCGCCCCAGCCGTGGGCGACTTCGCAACCGTCCTCTTCCAGTATCCACGGCCACATATTAGTGTCAGCTTCTTGGGCTAACTCTAAAGCCTTGTCCATTGCTGAATGGTCAACACCAACTTCGTTAGCGAAGTCTTTGCTGCTCACCTTGTTGGTGTCTTCGTTCTTCCAGTATAACGTATATGTCCTCATAACTCCGTTTATTAAATCACAGTTTGCGCTCAAAGTCGATAACTATTTTTTATTTTTTTGAGCTTCAGCATCAAGAAGCTTCCGCTTTTCGATGTTAAATTTATGAACTTTCAGTTTGTGGTCTTTGATTGGGTCAAAGGCCATCCACGGGCCGAACAAGATTTCCTTTTCTAGTTTTTGGATTTTAGCGTCGATTTCCCTCATAACAAAAACAGTTTAACATACGCTCAGATAATTGCAACCCTTTTCTCAAAGAAAGTTAAAAAAACTTTTTTACATTTTATGCTTGACATTACCCCCTCGGGGGGTCCCGGCCGCAGGGTAAGGTCAAGAACTTTTTTCACTTTTCTTCAAAAAAAACACCCCGCTTTCGCGAGGTGTTTAGCGTTATGAGGTAGACGTCGCACACACGGGCCTACAAATTTTTGAGTCGTTGCCGCGCCACCAGCAAGTCTAGCGTAAGATGTCTAACCATCCCTGTCCTTTGCGAACTAACTGCTACCATATGAATAGCCCACCAAGATGGACAGTTCGCGAGGCGATGGAGGCGTATTTAACCCGCCAACTCAAAATCATTCAAAGAACATGGTCGCTTTTTTGTGGAGTGCTACTCCTAACTATGTGCTAACATAGGCGCGACCAAAATTGTCGGGGATTGTTTTACATCTGCCCCGCCAGATGTATGGTGTCTACTACCTAGCTAACTAACTCGATACTCCCGATTTGCGAGTGGTTAAACCTGCGGATGCCGCAGCTCTCACCATTCTGAAACTTGTAGCCGACGACATGGTCGGAGTTGCGTTCCGTGATCGCGACAGTGTATTCGTTTGTGCGTCCGTCTTGTCGCGTGTAGATTATTTGGAAGCGTGGTGCGCTCTTTATTGTTTGTAGTACTTCGTTGTTTGTCATCATAACTTTTTTTGTGTTGTGGCTCTTTCGAACCGGTGAAATTAGTCTAGTTGTTTTTCGTGTTAAGGTCAACAGTTTTTTTATCTTTTTTTTCGTTCCATTCGAAAGGTATCTCATCATTTAATAGTGGCTCTGGTTTGCCGCAACTAAAGTTGTTGCAATATGGGCCAAGGTAGTGGTTTGTGTTTGAGTCTAAACCGTGGAATCTAGTCATGGGTGATCCTCAAATCATCATCAGCAATCGAATCCTCGTAGAAGGAAACTTCAACCACGCGGTGAATGTCACCAGCCAGCACCTTGTTTCCGTCGATGTCTTTCTCTAACACCACGCTGTTGTGGTATTTATCAATCATCTCTTGCTCGGTTGTGCCAAGCGGATAAGTGCAGCTTGACACTCGGTTGACACGGGCCAAGCAGTGGTTGCCTGTGTATGTTGGGTTCTTCTCCACTTTGAAGCTGGCGTTTAGGAATTTATTCGTATCTCTCATAACGGGAATAATTATATCAGGGTTTTTTGAAATTGGAAGCTTTATTTTCACTTTTTCCAAACTTTTTTCAGCGGGCATCGTGCATTTCTTCGACTACCGCCTCCCGCCATGCATCGCAAGTATGGTCTGCAGTCCAACCTTCCACAAAGCATTCGCGAACCACTTCCATTTCCATCTCAGGATTGATGTCACCAAAACCGAGTTCCCAGTAGTTACAAGCGGCTGCAACTTCGTTTAAAAACTCTTTCCACTTACTTGATAATGTCATCTCTTTCATAACGTGAAAACAGGATAGCAGAACGCCAGAAAAACACAAGCTTTATTTTCACTTATTTTCACTTTTTTTGGGGGGTGGTAACCCCTACCCTATTACCAGAATATTAAACAACATAATATATATAAAAGCGGGTGGGGGAGGGTATTTTCAATATCGAAATAAAAATCAAACTAAATAAAATTTTACTAGATTAAAAAAATCGGCGGCCCTATACAAAATCAAACTAAATCATTAATAATGTCATCAATATTATATTTTTGGCGCCATTCAGGATAATCGCGCTCAAATTTACTACAATCACTAACATACCAAACATGATCGCCTTTACGATTATTATCTGACATAGTATAATTATTATATTGAATCGCGGCTATCTGGTTTATTTTCTTTATTGCTTCCAAAATAGAAACACTATTTCTTCTTCCTCCTCCGGCATTATATGTTTTTCCTTTTTTAGGAGATTGGTGAAAATGCCAAAACATATCAACCAAATCATAAGAATGTATAATGTCGCGAGTTTGTTTACCTTTATAGCCCCAAATCGTATAAGGCTTGTTATTAACAGCACAATGTACAAGATAAGATAAAAAGCCGTGAAGTTCTACTCCTGCATGTTTAGCCCCAGTAATACAACCGCATCGAAAGATTCCTATATTCATATCATAATATCTACCATATTCTTGACATAACAAATCTGCAGAAGCTTTAGAAGTTCCAAATGGACTATGAACTGATTGATCTATAGACATATTCTCATCAATACTAGCAAAACAGTCTAAAATCATAGGTTCAAAGTTGAATTGATGAATTTCTTTATTAACAAAAAATCCTTCATATCTAGTACCTAATTCTCTTATTTCTAAATTTTTATATGTTGAATCAGGTAGATTAGTAAAATATGATATATTCGGCCTGTCTCCGTATACTTTGCTGGTAGAAGTAAAAATAAAAGTCGCATCTTTATTATAAAGCCTTGTAAGCTCTAATAAATTCATTGTTCCTACAGTATTTATTTTAAAATCATCAAAAGGGTGCTTTCCAGACCAATCATGCGAAGGTTGCCCAGCAGCGTGAATAATTATATCAAATTTATTTTTTTTAAAAATATTTTCTAGGTCTATATAGTTTTTTACGTTGACATGATGATGAAAATAAGAAGGACCTAAATCTTCTTGAAGTTTTTTTAAATTTTTACCACTTGAGCCTTCTGGGCCAAAAAATTCACCTCTAGAGATATCATCTACGCCAAAAACTAAAAATCCCTTATCATGAAGGTACCTAGCAGCTTCACTTCCCACTAAACCTGCTGAACCTGTAATTAGAGCTTTCACAAATATAATATTTCAATAGAAAATAAAATCTAACATTTATTATAATGTATGGAAAACAAAGAAAAAGAAATCGTAGATCTTGTTAAACAAGTCATTCAGCTCAAAACAGAACTAAAATCCACAGCCGCGGGTTATCGTGAAGAAATTAAAGAGCTAGAAAAGCAAATTTCAGATTTAATTGACGAAGCCGCAGATAAGAGCGAAAAAGAATAATAATACTTGACAAGCGGTTGTTTTTCTCGGTAAGCTGTTTTGCATGAAGGCTTTCTCAACTGCTAAATTCATAATGGCCGCAATAATCATTGCGGGTTACTCTCAAAGCGCCATAGCGCAAAATCTCGACAAAGATTTACTAGCTTATTATCCCTTTAACGGTGATGCTAGTGATCAAACAGATAATAATAACCATGGTACGATAAATGGAGCAACTTTAACTTTAGATCGTCATCAAAGGCCGAATAACGCTTATAGCTTTGATGGAAATGACAGTATTGTAGTTAACATTAGAAAATGGAGTTGGGATAGTAGAAGTTCTCAATCAATTTCAGTTTGGGTTTCGTTTGATTCATTTGGAAGTGAATATAATTCTATAATGAACACTCAAGGTGATTGTGGAGATTTTGGGCATCAATTAACTTACAACAAACTTACGCGCACTGTAAATATACATACAGGTTCAGCTTGTGAGGCAACTGTCTTTGTTGAATCTCCCAAGCCGGTTTTAAATAGGTGGTATAATTATATATTTACATATATTGATGGATACACTTCTCTATTTGTAAATGGAGAATTGATCGGAATTACAAAAAAGCATAACATCAATAAATCAGCGTCTAGAGAATTGTTTTTCTCAGGATTAGGAGCAAGTGCTTTTCATGGTAAACTTGATGACATTCGTATTTATAATCGTGTACTCACTAAAGACGAGGTTAAATCGCTGTACGACATCGAAACCACAAGCCTTATAGAAGCTGCCGCCGCCCCCTCTACGAAGCTTTATGTTACGAATAGGGTTGTACCGCCCGGCTTCTCAATGATGACCGTGCCGTTTAATTTTAAAGATAATAGCATTGGAGCTATTTTTGGCAATACTAAAGACATAGTTGTTTATGATTACAATTATAATGATGGTTGGATCATTAATAGTTATGATAGAGATTTTGAGGAGTGGGACATTCCGAATCATATAATTCCAGCAGATTCTGCTATTTGGGTGCTAAATAATTCGCCTAAAAACATTTCTTTACAATTCAAAGGAAAACCTTCTTTAAAGTGGAAGGGGCTAGTATCAATTAAATAATGAACAATTTAAAATCAAAATTAATAGACGACGATCCAACTTTAGTATTAGATTTTTTATCTTTACCAATTCAAATCCAAACATATCTAGAACTAGGAGTACAATATGGAAGGACATTAGGAAGAGTAGCGACAAGAGTTAGTAAAGCTGTAGGTGTTGATATAACCTATGAAAAATTAAATACTGAATATGGAGGTTTTGTTTTTGATAGTAAAAACAACGTAATCAAAGCCAAACATTTTGTATATGACCAACAAGGAAAAGTAACGCTTGGCGGAGTATCCCCATGTAATAATGTTACTTTGCATGAATTAAGTACTGATGACTTCTTTAAGCAAAATAAAGAAACGTTTGACTTAATATTCATTGATGCTTCTCATGAATATGAACAAGTAAAAAAAGATTTACATAATAGTTTAAATATTTTAAATGAAGATGGTTTTATAGCATTGCATGACGTTGATCCGTTAGAGCGACGTTTGACGGATGATGAAAACTGCAGTGATACATTTAAAATAACAAAATATATTTATGACAATCTGAAAGATTATCAATACACCGTTTACCATTATGATAAGGCAGGGGTAGGTGTTTTGCAAAAAAAATTAGATCAGCAGCGACTTATTGACTAAGTGTGATGATATTGGCCGGAGTTTGGCCAAAGAATAATAAGTTACAAAAAAAGCTGAACTCGAATGATAAAGAGAGTTCAACTGGCTCTAGAAGTGTATAATTACAGTTGTAGGTACAATTCAGGGCAAAATGGCAAAAAAACATAAAGAATTTGTTATATCTCTAATAATTATAATATTCTTCATTGCTATAGCGGTAAAATCATGCGAAAGTCGAGGAAGTATTGCTAGTAAAGATTTAATACTTCACAAAATAGGATCAGGAGTTAGATGAAAATATATTGTATCTCATGGAAAGATGAAAGGTGGAGTGCCAACAAAGAAGACTTAAAGGCAATAAACGAAATGATTAATAAAAACACTAAAACAAAGAAAAGCTTTATTAACCCTGAAGCGATTTTTTTATATTTTATGTATTGCTTAGGTTTTATCTATCATGTCGTTATATCTTTTGTAAAATGGCTTGCAAAAAAATTAAAACGCAATGCTGTTTTTATCTTAATTATTTTTACTCTTTTTATTTGTGGGTGTGAGTCTCACGGATGGAGGTCAGTTGATAGTTGTTGTGATCATCATCCCCACGTAGACAATCATATAGATTATCACCACTATCACCATTACACTCCAAGACAAATACATTATCATGAACATGTAACTAAACAACGATCTCAACCCTCTAGGCCATTACCCCTCCGTAGGCCAATATCTCCTCCTTCACGACCAATTAGTAAAGGCTTGCCTAAGCGATCATCTAGAGAGCCCAAAAGAAAAGAATAAATTTGGCCCATATCTACATAACTAGACAGTACGAACCAGTAAAAGTTAAAAAATAGTGTAATATTATACAATTATGTCAGAACCTAAAGTAAATGATGAAACAAGCTTAGGTATTAACTTAAAATGGTTAGTGCAGATTATAGCGTTGGCAGCTATGGCTGTGTGGGGTTATTTTGGTATTACCTCGAAAATATCTCAGTTAGAAATAGATGTCTTAAGAATGAAAGATGCTGTAGAGATGAATTCAGAGTTCAGAGTTAAATGGCCTCTAGGTCAACTTGGAGCACTGCCTGATGATGCAGAACAAAATATGAGATTAAGATTCATAGAAAAAGACATGGAAGCGATGCAAGCCCATGTCGATACATTAAGAATCAGATCCGTTCAACAGGAAGAGGTAGGGCCAACAAAACACAAGGATTAGCATGGCGGAGATCGAAGCTAAGTATAAAGACAATGTGGTAGGCAAGTATTTTGTAGATGATCAATGTATAGATTGTGACGCTTGCAGAGAACAAGCTCCTAACAATTTTAAAAGAAACGAAGAAGAAGGGTACTCTTACGTTTATAAGCAGCCGACGACTGATTTAGAGCTTAAAGAATGCGCCGAAGCTCTGGATGGATGTCCTGTTGAAGCTATTGGAGATTTTGGCGTATTATAAATAACATAAACCTGTAAAAATGAAAAATTATATTATAGCATTCGTAGTAATGGTGATTCTAAATCTCGTAGCACTTTTTGGTCTAGGCTTTTGCCTTGGCATTCTTATGGCAATAACTGGCAATGCTAATTCAGCAGATACTGTTGATCAATTAGCATGGTTTAATGTTTTTGTTTTATTTAGCTGGGCTTTCATGGGCTTTTTTGCTTTTAAATTTTCAGTAAATAAATTTATTATAAACAAATGAAAAAAATATTATTATCATTTGCACTCGTCAGTTCTGTCTATGCAGAAGAAAGAGAATATAGTGGTATAACAAATAGAAATGCTTTTGAACTGGTATATAGCACACCAATAAAAGTAGTTGAACCCCTAGTATTAGAGAAGCCTCCAGTCGAATTAAAACTTACTGGCATTGTCACTCTTAGAGAGGTAACGACAGTTTATATAGTCTCAAAAGATATTGCTAAAAAGTATTTAACTATTTCTACAAAACAAAAAACTGATAGCGGAGTGAGTTTATTAAGCGTAGCAAACGGCTTGGTAAAGGTTGATAATAATGGAACTATAGAAACTCTTTCGTTTACTACCCATAAGCTACCCACAATAGCAACATTGCCAGCATTAAAGGTAATACCTACTATTCTTAAAAAGAAAGGCGACAAAAGTAAGTTGATTAAGACTACGTCAACGACTCCTAAACCAAACGTTGTCACTGTCCCCTCTAGGCGGCCAAAAATAGACCCAAGGATTATACAAAAAGGATTGGAGTATATAGATAGAATAGAAGATAAAGAAAAAAGAGAATATATTCTTCAGCGGCTCGAAAGGCTTCAAAACGGACAAGAAAAAATAGACCGTAAAATAGAAACCAACGAGAAACGCAGACAATACGACGAAAAAAGCAGAGATCGAAAAAAATAACAATGCAGTTCCCAGTTAAAGGATACAAAGAATTAACCGAAGATTGTCCTGAAATACCAAACAATACATGCCCTTTTATCGATAAAGCACAGCAAGAACTTGAAGCTTTACGAGATCAGAATGAGGCTTTACGAGATGTAGGAAAATACTGGAGGACTACTGCCATAAACTTACTTGAAGAATGTTGCGATTTAAATAGATATATAAACCAATTGGAGAAATGAAGTTCAATGTTTACATCAAAGAGTATAGATTGAAGTATTTCCAGAGCCTTGATAAATTTGTTAAAATATTAGGAGTAGAAAAAGCTATGTGGCGCAAAATAGAAAGAGGAATAAATCCCCCTCCTCGTCGGACAGTTTTAAAAAAGTTCGCTAGCTTGACGCGTATGCTTGGCTACGAAGAAGCTCAAATGTATCAACTAGCAAAAAGATGGGCTCCGTCCAAAGATACAAACACAGCTAATCACATTTTACTTTCCGAATATTCTAAAGCAGAGTGGAGAGAAACCCTTGTAAAAGAAAACACACCTGATTATGAGCATAAATACTGGAGATAAACTAAAGATATGGTTTGCGGACATGTGGCTGCATTTCGAATTTGATAATAATTATTTTTATCATTTATTAAATACAGAATACGAAGTTGAATTAAACGAAGAAGAGCCTGATATACTCTTTGTATCTACTGATCCTGTGGGTTGGCAAGAAAGAAAAAAATACGCACATTTAACTTCAGCTAAAAGAGTTTTTTATACCATGGAAAGCTGTACCCCCAATCTAACTGAAGCTACTTATCCTCCCAGAGTAAAGATAGAAACAATTCGACGTACTTTTGATACACATACTATGGATAAAAAGATAATTGAATATCAAAGTGCTGGTGCGGGTTATCGAGATTATTATTATGATAAATGTGACTTTTATTTAGAATATTCGCCAAATGGCTCTATCAACCAACAGTTTCCTTATTGGGCTTATGGTATGGATTGGCTAAACAAAGAATCTTACGGATCGCCAGACTTTTTGTGGAAAGCCAGCGATCTTGAAACAAACGAGTATAAAACAACTCCAAAAACTAAATTTTGTTCTATGTTCTTTAATTTTGGATTAAAGAATAGATATGAGATTTATGACAAGTTAAACTTATATAAAACAACAGATGGCTATGGAGAACCTTTTTGTAATTCTTTTTATCCTTGGGAAAAGGGTAAACTAGGACATAGTAAAGATTATAAATTTCAAGTATGTTTTGAAAATGATGTTATTGATCATTATCACTCTGAAAAAATACCTTTAGCAAAATATGCAGGCAATATCCCTATTTATTGGGGAGCCTCGACTGTATCACAGTATTTTAATCCTGATTGTTATTTAAATTTAATCGATTTTGATTCTATTGATGCTTTAGTAGAAAGGATAAAAGAGATAGATCAAAATGATTCTTTGTATCAACAATATGCATCTGCACCACTATTTACAGAAGCGCAAAATCCAAACAGTCTATATAGCCCCGAAACAATTTTAAACTTTTTTAAAAATAAAGTTTTAGCATGAGTTTTGATCCTTTCGGTAAATCCATCGAATATCGCAAATGGGCATGTGACTGCGGACATACCACAGAAAAGCCCCTAAGGTGGGTTTACGGCTCAAAGACGCGCTATGCTTGCGACAGATGTCATCGTGAATTAAAGCAACAAAAAAGCCACTCTAAACCAGAGTGGCCTTTGATGAGCGAATGTATCGATCGTAAAGATGAAAAATAAGCTATATATCCCCGTCAGCTTTTCTGTAAGAGTCTTTTACTTTTCCTCCTCGTTTCATCTTTAAAAACATATTAACTCTCGCCATAGCCCATCCTCCGCGGCTCATGCCCGGTCTATGAGATGAAGAGAAAGCTCCTGCTCCTCTTCTGTAAACTTTTTTCAATTGTCCGAGAGTAACCTTTTTAGAGTATTTAGCGTTATGTTTTTTTATTTTTTCTTTAAGAGAGTTAATTATACTTTCTGAAAAAGTTATCGTTCCACCCTTTTTTCCCGCACTACCGGGCTTATTCTTACTAGAGCCCTTTCTTCTCTCGCTAGGTTTAGCTGGTGTTTGTGCTCCAGATTTACGTCCGGGCCTAGCAGCAGTAATAATTTCCTCCAAGCTCATTACCTCATTATATTCCTCCATTGTCATTTCATATAGAGAAGCTTGAGCTTTTTTTATTTGTTCTGGCGTTGGAGATCCTTCATCTCCCTTTTTTCTCATTTTTTCTCCAGAACCACTTTTAATTCTTTCTCTTTTTTTATGAATATTCTTCCACAAGCTTGCTTGGGATTCTAATTTCTCCATCAAGGCTTTATGAGTAGGACCGGGCATAAATACAGCTTCGTCATCTTCACCATGACTATGTATATCTTCAAAACCCATCTCCTTAGCCTTTTTCATTGCTTCCCCCGGGTTATCAAATATATATTCACTAGGGGTAGCTTTAGCTTGGGCTTCGTTACATCCACAGCCAGAACCACAGCCACAATCGTCTTCCTCGTCAGGGTCATTAACTTCCTCTTCGACAAAAGCCAAAGAAGGATTGACCTGTAGCAACTCATCATGGTCAAACAATATCTCTCCGTCCCACTCATACTCTACGTTCCAGTCAAACTCTGAACCTTCAACTTTTTTACCTGCACGCCATTGTCTGCACGACCAATAACGAGCTTTAGTTTTAGGACCGGGATTGTCGCAGTTATGGCGAGCACGAAAGTTGCGGCGACGATCAGGATCATCTCTTTTGATCTCCATATTTGGATCGCCAAAATTCACTTTAACAATATTACCCTTTTCGTTCTTCACATACACGGAGAACTTCTTTGGGCCTTTAGGGGTCCTAAAAGGCTTGTTTAAGGTCTTATTTTCATTGGCCGCTAGAATTGTTGTTGAAAGATCGATTTGCATTTCAGCTAAATTATACACAAATTATGATATTTTGCTTAAAACAAAATTCAAGTTGTCCCATGAAATGCGATCTACCTTGAAGTATGGTGAGCGGGTCTTTCTTTCTGAAAGACGTAATCCGTTTATATTATATTCAGGATAAATAATATCTTCAATAAAATCATGCATACCAATTCTTTTTAGCCAATTATAATACAAGTCTACAGTATCTCTTTCTGTTTCTAATAAAAAAGCTGGCGAGTTGCCAAAAGCATCTAGATATAAACATAACCCTCGCAAAGCTAAACTTTCACTTGGAGGCTCTATAATTCCATCGCAAAAAATTAAAGTATTTGAAATCACTAAATATATTACACAAAAAAACCCCCGGCAAAGCCGAGGGTTGCTAAATCTCTAAATTAACTTATTAGAATTTATAATTCAAACCAAGCCAAACAGAAACCTGCTCGTCTGCTTTTAAACCTTCAATATCAACATCATTATCGAGATAAGTAACATTAATATTCGGTTCCCAAGCAACCCCAAAAAGCTCAAGGTCTGTGGACAGTCCTACGGAAAGTTGAGTATAATCATAATCATCTCCAATTCCCCATCCCACAGAAGGGGTAATTGTCCAATCCTTGCTCAGCAAGTTGTATTCGAGATCCTTTTTAAGACCCCAAGTAATGCCAGTAAAACCATAATCAACATCTTTCCATAAAGACACTGAAGGGGTAACCCAGTCTGTAATATTAAGGGGATCTGAGGTGAGCTCAACAGTGCCTTTTACTGCTACGCTACTGTCAATAGCTGAAGCTGCAATTTGGTGACTACTAATTCCACCTGATGTCTTCAAGCCTAATCCAGCGACTTCCCAACCTTTTCCTAAACCAATATGAAAGTGAGATTGAGTGTCTTCTTCAGAAGCCAAAAGGTGGTAAGCGCCAGCATTGATTATCCAATCGCCAACTGGAAACTTGCCATTAATTCCTGCTAGGAATCCATCTCCACCGTACGACAGGCCGCGGATGTTAATTTCATCCGCGTATCCTGCAGTAGCAGTAAATGACGGTTCTGCAGATACTTCTTGCGCACTAGTAAGAGCGCAAGAACCAACGAGTAACATATTTAGAAATAATTTCTTCATGATGTGAAAACTATTGTGCTACAAAGAGTAACAACAGTCAAGTAAATTACACTGAAAAGATCTAAAAGTATTGCAGATTTTTTATTTGGTAATAAAATAGTTTCCTAATACTAAAGCCTCTAAGTCAGATCGAAGGAATGTTTTTAAAGCATCTAGCGGGGAATCAACTAAAGGTTCGTCGTCAAGATTGAAGCTTGTGTTTAGAAAAACCGGAACACCACTGATTTTTTTAAATTTAATTAAAGCTTCGTGTATTATTTTATTCTGCTTGTTGTTTACACATTGAGGCCTACAACTTCCGTCGACATGAACTACTGCGGGAATTTTATGCGCCCAAGCTTTCTTCACAGGCGTAGCTATTAACATAAAAGGAGAATGATGTTTTGCATCAACAATATCATGATAGTATTCTTCTGCTATTACAGGGGCCAATGGTCTCCAAAATTCTCTCCGTTTAATTTTATTTACTTTATGTAAATTTTCCTTGTAAGCAGGGTTTGCTATAATACTTCTATTACATAAAGCTCTAGGGCCAATTTCTGCGCGACCTTGAAATACTCCAATTACAATATTATTATGTAATAATTCTGCGATTTTTGACGAGGGATCTTCTACGTACTCATAAGAAATTTCTTTTTCATCTAAAGTTTTTTTGATCTCATCATTTGTAAATTCTGATCCCCAGTAAGCAGATTGAAAATTGTTTCTCGGATAGCTTCCTGTATATTTTTCGTGAGCAGCTAAAGCTGCGCCGTACGCAGTTCCACTGTCATGTGAAGCTGGGGCAACGTATATATTATCTACAAAATCTTGTTGCATTAAACGTCCATTCATAGAGCAGTTTAAAAAGGTTCCGCCAGCTAAAGCAAAATTTTTGCATTTAGTCTTTTCATATAAGACTCTACAATTATTAACAATAAACCTTTCCAAATAATTTTGTGCAGTAGCGGCAATTGAAGTTGCTGTCTTTCCTAGTGGATTATTAATTATTTCTTCGCGCTTATTTTTATCATAGTTTGTAAAAAACTCTCTGTACCAATTAGTCTCAGGCTGTATAATACCACTTGACAATTTTAAAAATTTTTCTGGTAGAATGTTTTTATCTATTTCTCCGTAACAAGCTAAGCCCATTACTTTACCTTCAGCAGAATGAGGCTTAAACCCTAAAAAATTAGTAACATTTGTATACCAGCCTCCTAATGTGCCACAAGGATTATAAGAACCAAGATGATTTATTTTTTGCCCATCAAAGAAACCAAATACCCCTACATCTTCACCTCCATCACCATCAACGCTCATGTAATTGCATTGTTCAAATTCAGATGGTATAATTGCGCTTAAAGCATGACAAACATTGTGGCGCACCCATTCTATTTTGTTTATATCATAATCTAATAAATTATGTACTGCTTCTTTTACGCGAGCTTCATGTCTTAAGTATTCGCTCATTCTACTAGGAATAATGATGATTTTAGCATTCACATCTCCAAGAATTGTATCATTGTTTTCATTCATTTCCTTGGAGTTATAGGCTTTAACTACATCTTCAGTTTTGGAGTGTCCTACTGCTATAGCGTCGATATCATCTATATCTAACCCAGCTCTTTCGAGGCATAGCCGTATAGAATGAATAGGAAAAGATCCGACGGATTTACCGCTTATTTGCCAGCTGCCATCATGCATATTGCCTGCGCAGTCTCCCGGCGGTCTGTTTGCGTCTTTTAAGTTGGCGTGCTTGACCCTAATTAGCCTTTCTTCTTCTGACCAGCCAATCAACTGCCCATCTACAAGTAAGCAAGCGGCTTGATTAAAGGAGTATGAATTTGTTATTCCTAATATATTCATTTTATTAATGAAAAATAAACTTCGTTGCTTATAATAAGATAAAGAGTGTAAATTGTAAAGTAAAAAATGTCACAACTAAACGCTAATACTCCATACATAGAATGTTTCATTAGAAACAAGTATATTTTTGGCAATGATGATCCGGGATTGACCGAAGGCTATATTTTTGGTGCTAAATCTATGATCAATAGACCAATGCATTTTCATTTTCAATCATGCTTTGGGGCCATTTTTTGGCAAATGCCAATCTCGGCTTTTTGCCACAAAGAAGATTACGATATATTGTCAAAAGACGAGCAAAAAAGATTATCCCTCTTGCAAACTTGGGACTGCCAAGATAATAATATTGCAGTTACAACATTTGGGTTTTTACAAAATAAAAGAGTTGATGTGTTTTGTCGTGACAAAGTATGGCGTTCTGGCCAGTATGTTTTTACAATTGATGACTACGAAGGAGATCTTAATGAACTTAATATTGGATACGCTAACGATCAAGATTCAAAGTGTTATCACTTTTTACAGCTGGACGATGGAAATTACGCTATACCTCCTAATAATTTACTTCGCTGGCATAACCCAGATTTTATCGTTCCTTATCCTGTGAATGACCCACCAAAAGTAAAAATTTTTAAAGACGCAATGACTTCGGAAGATATAGACAGATCATATGGTAATTCTCCTTACTTTTTTTACAATCACTATCCAGAAAATGACAGAGGTGAGGTTGTTTTATCAGAAAAAGGAGAAAAAGCTAGAGTAAATGATCTAGAAGAAGAGGATCTTAATGAAGAACACACTCCATTAAGATCCAAGTATATCTATAAAGATAACGATATTCCAGAATACCCATCGGCGTAATGAAAATGAAAAAAAATCACGAGCTAATGGCATTAACAAATACATTAGTGTCTCAGCTATTGTATTGTTCGTCTAGATTGCCAAATGAAGACTTTAATAAAGTTACCCGAGATATCTTAAGATTAATTTGTGCTTATCGTAAAAAAACGAAAGAGTTGCAAAAAGAAGATCGCCCTGAATGATGAGGGCAATTTAAAAATTAATCATTTGGAAACATTTCATCGTCATCTAGCAGGCCGTACTCGCCACCTTTCCAGATGGATTTAATGGTTGCTGCTCCCCCCGCATACGCATTAAAACAAGTAAGAAGAACATTAGCTTCTCCAGCGATATTATTCCTAACTGGTTCATATCCCGGAATCATTACTAAAGTTTTGCCGTCTTCTGTGACTCCTGTCCATGGGCCGCTGCAATTAGTAAGAACCCATTTTTTAATTATAACTTCTTCTCCTTTTGTGTTTTTACCTTTGATTTCATTTTGCTGATATGTTGCTACAGCCATCCAACTCCAGTCTTCACTAACCCATTGTGCAGTGATACCGTGATCATGTTTTAATAATACGTGTTGATTGAATTTCATATTTTAATTTCTAATTGTGACATTAATGACACATTTGGTTTGTAATTTTATTTGTGGTAAATTATTTCAAATACTGCATCAATTGGTGGAACAAAGGAGGAGCAATCAATTATCTTTTATTAGCTTCTGTATTTTTTATTGTATATATTTTATATAGTAAAAAATTTACTAAACATTTTGTTAATACAATTATAGGAATCCTACCTTGTGTCGGATTATTAGGCACCGTGGTAGGGATGATAGAATGTTTTCAGACCATGTCTTACTCTGGAGCAAACGTAGAAAGCATTGCAGCTTCAATTTCAAAAGCCTTACTTACGACTGAAGTTGGCCTAGCAATAGCAATTTTTGCTTCAATGGGTTTACTTTGGAAAAGTAAAGAAGATGGCCTATTCCTTATCGACGAGCCCAATTCCACTTCCGTTGAGTTGGAATCCGCAAGCGTTGGTGAAAGTCTCAACCCCAGAGAATAATTCATTTATAGTTACGTCTGAGCCTTTGACGTTTGTTTGTATTTCTTCTACAAATTGGCCAGTATATTCTATGTCTTCATTTCTATTGAACGAGTATTGATAGTTCATGGTTTTATATTAAATCTTTCTGTTAATTTTTCCAAAGCTTTATCTTTAACTTTTTCTGCTGCGCCATCAACAACAGATTCTATAGCTTTTTCTGCAATTTTTTCTTTAATCTCCTGTTTATCTGCAAATAAAAAGGCGAGAGATATAAAGATTCCAATAATTATTACACCTAAAACAATTTTTTTCTTAAGACATTTTTTACTTATTTTTTCTTGGGCTTGTTGCTGCCTTCTGAGTATTTTTCTTTTTTTCATTTTAAGTCTAAATTTAGATTTACTCATTTTTTGTTTTGGCTAAAATCTGGGTCATTGCCTTTAGGCAAGTATGGATCTCCGCCATTAACTGGTAAAGTTTTTTCTATTGTTAACTCTTTTAATTGTTCATTAGGAACGACCATTTTGCTTTTGCGATCTGTCATGTAAAACGTAGTAGTGGTTAAGCCTACCCTTACTATCCTTGCTTGACGCCCACTAATGTAAATTATATCGTCGTTGTTAAAATGAGATCCATAAAATATAAGAATTCCTTTGGCAAAATTCATCATAACATCTTTAATTAAAATAACTGCGACGCCTGCAGCAAAAAGCCACCCATACTCGGAAAATAAAGTTTTGGCTATATTCTCTGCCGCATCTTTGTCAAGATTTGTTAAGTCGTTAAGCATGTTAGTATTGACTAAATTTGTTAAATTATTTAAAAGTTCAGTTTCCATTTATTTCTCCTTTTTAGTCATATCCATTAATTTAGGCATCATTCCGATACCGGGAATTTGAATTCTTTCTTCTGGTACAGGTGTAAAACTTGTTGTTTTGGCCATACCTTGTGGATTTTTATTTTCTTGATCTTTATAATAGTCCATTTCTATTGATAGAAACGCAGGAATTGAAACGCGTATTTTTTCTACTCTACCGTCGCTCTCAACTGACTTACAGCCTGATAAAACAAAAAAACAAAACAATATGATTATTCTTTTGAACACTTTTCCAAAAATAATTTACACTTACAGACAATATTTGACGTAAAATATTTTCATATGACTAAAAAGGCTCCAAGGTGTATATTATATTAAGTATGAAATACTTATCTAAGATATTATTGGTTGCGATTATCGCAATGTCATTAACAACAGTTCAAGCGCGCCCCAACAAGCATAAAGATAAGCAGGACAAGCCTCGTCCAGAAAAAAGGGTCGATAAAGAAAAAGTCAAAGAACGTTTAAAAGCTGCTGCTGAAAAAAGAAAAAAGCAGCGTGGAAGTAAAAAACCTAAACGTTTTGGAAGATGGGATGGTAAGCGTATACAGAGCGAAGAATTAAATGAACTTCGTGAAAAAATGCGCGAACTGACTAAAGAGCTTCATGGACTACGCAAGAAACATGCCGAAGAGATGAAAAAGCGTATGACTGAGATTAAAAAAGAATTCGCAAACAAACGCGACAAAGTAATCGAGGGAAATAAACCCGGCGAATAACACCAATCACATAAAAAGAAGCCCCGCTTTTGCGGGGCTTTTCTTTATTCATCTTCTGGATTAACAGGAGGTATTCCGTCGTGAGGGAATGGAAAATCTGACCATGAAATAGGCGTATGCAATTTACCATAAATCTGATCTTCTAATTGGTGTAGCCATCCCATGCCTGAAACATACTCATTTGCTAAACCGCTAATATTTTCAGACACATAATCGGGAGTATAGTTTATAGAGTAGCCAGAAACGCCACTGCCCCCCGGAACTGGATAACCAGAAATAGGATCAGTCCAAGCAGTGAAGCCAGTCGTCCCGTCGATATATGAACCTTCTATGGCAGGCACCCCATTCTCGTCAACCCCGCTAAAGTTGCAATTTAAACCTACAACCAGAGATTGTACCCCAGTTTTAAGAGAGTTATTGTACATCGGGTCTAACCGACTAAAGGTATAAGTGTATGTTCCTGATAGATGAGCCATTTTTTATATTGTGTTTAAAGTTTGTTTTTTCTAGGGATTTTTTAATTTAGAGTCTGAGGATTGATGTTTTGCCAATTGAATTTCTATATCTCTTAATCTTGCATTTAAATCTCTGATGGCAAATGCATTATCAGAAGTGTCTTTTTGAAGTATTGTAATTTCTGTTATCTTTTTGTCCATTTGAATCAAATGATCTTCTAACTTTTCAAACTCTACTTTACTTGGAAATAATGTTTGTAAATAAGCTAATATAGCTAAGCCAATAATTGGCGCCACTTTTAGAAACGTATCCAAGTCTCCAAATCGGATTTTGTTTTTATTTTCCCCTGCCATTTGTACATAGTATATACACTCTTTTCAAAAAAGAACATATTTTTTTTTAAATTGAATTATGGTTTTATTACGAAATTACAATTGGGCAACACATAGTTTGGCCCTGAATATTGCTTCAAATGTATTAAAGATTGCAAATACGCCTCATACCTTTCGCACATTTTTTCTATTGTAAAATTTTTGCTTGCATGGTCTCTGCATCTTTGAGGTTTTATTTGATGAGATATGTTAGCAGCATGTGCAAATTCATTTAATGATCGACATCTAAAGCCTGTTTCTCCATGCAAGTTAAGTTCAGATGGACCTCCCCAGTCTGTTGATATTACTGGAGTGCCTGATATAAAAGATTCTATCATGGTCCATCCACAAGGTTCACTATATAAACTTGGCATAATCAAACATCGAGCATTTGCTAAAAGCAACTTTCTTTCATTAGTGCTTACAGTATGAATGTATTCAGCTTGAGGATTATCTTTTGCCAAATTGTTTTCCATATTTTGAGGGCCAACAAATTTTATTGGTATTTTTAATACTTTTGAAACATTCTGGGCAATGCCTATCCCTTTTGCATTGGTCATCCTGCCCAAGAAAAGCAAATAATTTTCTTTTTGTTCTTTATAAATGAAGTCATCAAAATAAAAACCCGGAGGTATTACTGCATCTCCAAAAGAGGGAAAGTTGCTATTATAAAGTTTATTTTGCATTTTATGTAATTGAGCGTAAGTTTCAAAGACTTTAAATTCTGCAAATCCAGAATCATAACCAATACTTGCTTCAACTACAATAAAATCTTTAAGTTGATCGCAACATTCTCTATGGCCGAACCCCCAAAAAGCTAAAACAAAATCATTTTCACTTTGTTTATTTTTTTTAATTAAATTTGTTGCGTTTTTATTGAATTCATGGTGAACTTCATTGTTAACATTTTGATCATGAAACTCTTTCCAAGTTTTGCCTCCGTATACCTTATCGTATGTTTTCCTATTAATTACGTCAAAATGTTTTGTGCAGTGCGCCTCAGAATCTGGGTGGCCATAATGAAAGACAGTATGCCCTCGAGCAGTCATTTCTTTGCAAAATTTGTAAACTTTCTGTGTGAAGGCGCACAGAGTTATTTCTTTTTTGGTGGGGTAGATTGGAATAGATAAAACATGAAAAATCATATTTACTTAAATTGTAAAGGGTTTTTTATCAAAGTCAAGTGTAATATATTTTAATGAGTAGACGGAAGAAGTCTTCAGCGTCGGAAAAGATAATACCACTTGCTGAAAACAAGTACAAGCTTTATCTTAATAAATTTGACTTAACTAAAAAGCAACATGAATTTTTAAAAATTGCTTTTGATAGAAACACAAAGATTGTTTTTGTTTCGGGTCCAGCAGGAGCCTCAAAAACTTTCATATCTATTTATGCAGCTTTACAATTATTCAATATGAATGCGAATCAAGATATTGTTTATGTAAGAACAATAGCGGAAAGCGCAGAGAGGAATTTAGGAAGTTTACCCGGGGATGTCAACGAAAAGTTTCACCCTTTTATGATGCCATTGCAAGATAAGTTAGAAGAGTTACTTGATGTAAATCAAATCAAAATGTTATTTGAAGAAAATATTGTACAATGTGCCCCTATTAATTATTTAAGAGGAGCAAGTTGGGCTAACAAGTTGGTTATAGCTGATGAATGTCAAAATTTCACAACAAAAGAGCTTATCACTTTAATCACTAGAATTGGAGATAACTCTAAGTATTTTATTTGTGGAGATCCTATGCAATCTGACATAAATGGTAAAACAGGCTTTTCTCCGTTATGTAAAGTTTTTGACGATGAAGAGTCAAAAAGTAAAGGAATACATACCTTTAATTTTACTGAAGATGACATTGTTCGCAGTGAAATTTTAAAATTTATTGTAAATAAACTAGAAAATAATTTAAAAAAATAAATTATAGATACAAATGGCTAGTATATATTGTCCAGAGTGTGGAGCGAAAAATAATTACTCTTTGAGTAAACCAAACTTTTGTCAGGGGTGTGGAACTAAATTTGGGTCTTTAGATGCGCCTAGAAGTGGCCCAAAATTAAAATCTTCAAAGGCTAACACCTCTGTTGAAGATGAGCATGAAGATGATGATTACATTCCTGATATTTCAAAATTAGAATATGATATTGAAATGTCTGCTAATAAGATTACATTTGAGAATCTTGTTAATAATCCTGTTCATCCAGATGAAGTCAGATACCCACAGCATAAAAAAGGTGGACATAAGAAAATGTTCAAAAACAAAAATGATTTAGAAAATCAATCTAAGATTGATTGCGCAAGTTCTCGAAACAAACCAACAGATACCGGTGGCCTTCAATAAAAAGAAACAAACCTATGAAGATAAATATGAAGTCATCGATAACGAAATAAGAAAGCGTTTCTATAAGTGGCATCTTCACGCTATAGCGTGGTTTGATTTCGAAGACGTTTCACAAATCATTCGAACTCATATTTACAAAAAATGGGAGCAATGGGACCAAGCTAGGCCTATTGAGCCTTGGGTAAATAAAATTATTTCCAATCAGATGAAAAATATTCTGAGGAATAATTATTCTAATTTTGCTAGACCATGCATTAGTTGTCAACATAACCAATCTAAAGAAAACATTAATCCCGGTCAAACGTCTAACTTATGCGCTTTTACCCCAAGTGGTACGCAATCTAATGAATGCGGCGATTATGCTAAATGGGAAAAAACTCGCAAACAAGCGTACGATATTAAAATCCCTGTTTCTTTAGAGCATCATATTTACGATAAGGTAACTTTACCTGAAGACCATTATAATATGCATTCTGCAATTGGTCAATTACATCTTTCAATGAGGCAATATCTAAGTGATCGTCATTATATAATTTATAAAATGCTTTTTATAGACAATATAGATGAAGAGATTGTGGCAGATGTGCTAGGTTACAAAAGTAATGAAAAAGGCAGAAAAGCAGGGTACAAACAAATCAAAAATCTTAAAAATTTTTATAAAAAGATAGCACGCAAAATTTGTGGAGAAAAGGATATATTTTTCCAATGAAAGACTACGTTTTAACAAAAGAACAAAAAGACAAAAGCCTAGATTTATTTCAAGAGCTAGATGGGGACTTGAGCGAAGCTGTCAAAAAGTTATTTGACGACCCGGCCGAAAAAGGTAGCACTCAGAGAGGAAGAGCTGTAAGAAATTACTGGGTAGAGAAGGGGTTAAATTATAGGACTAAAGTAAAAAAGAAATCAAGCAAATATTTTTTAAGCGATAATGAAAAAGTTTTTGTGAAGCAGCATTATGGCCCTGAAATGACCAAAAAAGAAATTGGAGAATTGTTATGGCCTAATGATTCTACAAATAAAGGTTTCACAGAAAGCGCTAAATTTATTGGCCTTTGCGACTATATTAGTAAAGAGTTTCCATCTGCGATTACAATTAGGGATGACGCTATAGGAGAAAAATATGCGTCCCCAAAAGTACTATCGACTGCAATCAAAAGACTTAATAAGGCAACATCAAAAGAATTTGAATTAGAAAAAATAAACTTACAAGATCGTAAATGTGTTGAAAGGTTAATTACGTATTTAAATGGCCCAAGATTTGTTCAAGTGATAAATTCTTATATCACGCGTCAAAATAGAGATTTATTTGAGTCTGAGTACATACGTAGTACTTGGGATAAGCCTGACTTAACGTCTGACGAATTAAATTTATATGTTAATGTTTGTATGGATTATGTTAATATAAAAGAAATTGAACAGCAAAAACAAAAATTAAATTTAATGTTTGATGATACTGAGGGCCAAAATGATTTGACTATGCGATTAACTGAAATGTTAAAAACGAAAGCAGAGGAATACAATCAATGCATCAACAGGATTGATAAGATGCTGGCTAAATTAAACGGAGAAAGAGCCAAGAGGGTTGCGAGCCAACAACAAAGAAATGCATCTATAATTTCTTTAGTTCAACTTTTTCAGGACGAAGAAGAAAGAAAGATGATGATTAAAATGGCTGAAATGCAAAAACAATCAGTACGCGTTGAAGCAGACGAGGTTGAAAAAATGTCTGATTGGAAAGCTCGTGTACTAGGAATCACCAAAGAAGATGCTATATAATGGAAAGAGTATGTACTACAATTTTCCCTTGTGCCGAATGTAAAAAAGAATTTACTAGCCGAGCGTCTTTGCATAAACATATTAAACAGCATGATTTAAATTTAGCCTCTTATTACACTAAATACTTTCCGCGCGCTAATAAACTAACCGGCGATCCATTACCTTTCAAAAGGTTTGACGAATACTTTGAAAGAGACTTCTCTACAAAGCAACAATTATTAAAATGGTGCAAAGAAAGACCCAAGATAGAAGTCAAAGAATATATTCTTAACCTTCTGCAAAAGAGGCATTATAAAAAAGATAGAAAATATGGACCTTTTCATTTAGAGACAAAAAATTCTTTTTTACCTCCTATAAAATTATATAGAGAAATATTCGGAAGTTATAATGCGGCTTGTGAAGCTATTGGCTGCGAGCCCTTGTACAATAATAATATTCCTAAAAATTTTTTTAGCGATCCAATACCATTGGATTTGAAAGTGGCTATAGATACGAGAGAGCAAAAACCTTTGAGCTTCAAGTGCGAACAAGAGGTTTTAAAATTAGATATAGGAGACTATACTGCGTTAGGAGAGTATTATTCTTATACTTTTGTAGATAGAAAATCAGGCAATGACCTACAGGGTACTTTAAGTAAAAATCATATAGATAGATTTAAAAAGGAAATAAAACGCGCGCAAGAGATGAATTCATATCTTTTTGTAATTATTGAATCTAGTATTGAAAAAATGATAAAAGAAAATAAAATTTTCAATAGAAAATCAAATATTGATTATACATTAAGAAGAATTAAAGATTTATCTCACGAGTTTCCAAGGTCATGTCAGTTCGTATTTGTTGATAATAGAGAAAGAGCATCTGACATAATACCACGAATATTACTTGCAGGCAAGAAAATCTGGCAGACTGATGTTCAATATTTTTTCGATAATTTATGAGCTGGACAGCAGGAAAACAAAAAAAAAGATCAAATAAAGTTCGTACTAATGATGAGCTATTAGAAATAGATGGTTTTTTAGACGAGCGTGAAGCTAAGATAGCTTTATATGAATTTTTAAGGAATAATGTTACTTTTACCACTGATTTACTTTTAGGGGTGAAACTGTTTCCGTTTCAACATATGGCTATAAAATCTATGTTTGAAACTGATTACTTTTTAGGGGTTTGGAGTCGAGGAATGTCCAAATCTTTTACGACTGGCATTTTTGCAGCATTGGATGCCGTGTTAAATCAAGGGGTTGAAATTGGAATTATATCTAAATCTTTTCGACAAGCTAAAATGATTTTTAAGAAGATAGAAGATATAGCTAACAAGCCTGAAGCCAGTTTTTTTCGACAATGCATAACTAAAACATCAAAAAACAATGACGAATGGTTGATGGAGATTGGCGCTAGTCGTATTAGGGCGTTGCCTCTTGGGGACGGAGAAAAGCTTCGCGGTTTTCGTTTTCATCGTATTATTATTGATGAGTTTTTACTTATGCCAGAAAGAATTTATAACGAAGTTATTGTTCCGTTTTTGTCAGTAGTGGAAAATCCTATCCAAAGAGCCGACCTGTATAAATTAGAAACGCAACTTATTGAAGAGGGAAGTATGAATGAAAGTGATAGGCATGTTTGGCCAAATAATAAGCTTATAGCACTATCTTCTGCTTCGTATAAGTTTGAATATTTGCATAAGCTTTATAGCCAATTTGAGCATTTAATAACTACTGAGGCAGCCGATAAAGATAAGGCGTCTAGGTGCATAATGCAATATAGTTATGATTGTGCGCCAAAGCAACTGTACGATGAAAACCTCATAAATCAAGCTAAAGCCACCATGAGCCAATCACAGTTTGAAAGAGAATTTGGGGCTATATTTACAGACGATAGTTCTGGATATTTTAAAACAAGTAAGATGGCATTGTGCACTGTGCTTGATGGAGAGACGCCAACAATTGAGGTTCAAGGTGACGCAGATTCAGAGTATATTTTATCTTTTGACCCCTCTTGGTCTCAAACTGAAAGTTCAGATGACTTTGCCATACAAATATTAAAATTACTTAAAGAAGAACAAAAAATGGTATTAGTTCATAGTTACGCTCTTTCAGGAACATCTTTGAAACACCATATAAAATACTTTTTGTTTTGCTTGGAGAATTTTAACATAGTCGCTATATGTGGTGACTATAACGGTGGAGTCCAGTTTTTACAAGCATGTAATGAAAGTGAAACTTTTAAAAGTAAAAAAATAAAATTAAAAACCATAGAAGTCAATTTCGACAAACCAGAAGAATATCAGTCAGATTTGCAAAAATATAAAAATGAATATAATTCTAAGGATTATAAAACTATTATTTTGAGAAAACCTACTAGTAGCTGGATTAGACAAGCTAACGAATTATTGCAGGCCCATTTTGATCATAGACGAATTTATTTTGGTAGTAGGGCTATTGATGATTCATATGTTTCGCAAAAAAATAAAAACATCCCAATATCTGATTTAAAGTTTTTACGTACTTCAGAAGAATCTAAACAAAGCGTTGCAGCCAAAATGATAGATTTCATTGAGCATCAGTCAGATATGATCAATCTGACAAAAAATGAATGCGCTTTAATTCAAATCACCACAACATCGCAAGGTACTCAAAACTTTGACCTTCCAGCAAACCTAAGGCGTCAGAACAGTCCAGACAAAGCAAGAAAGGACTCTTATTCAGCTTTAGTTTTAGGAAATTGGATGGGTAAAGTTTACTTTGATGCTCAAGCGAAAAAAACAAAAGATATAACAGAAACGTTCGAACCTACTTTTATTTTATAAGTATTTAACTTTGAAAGTCGACTTTTGTAACTTTTAGTGTAATATACTTTAGTATCATGTCAGCTCCATATCAAAAAAGAAAATACACAAAGCGCTCTGACTATTGGCATAAGTTCAAAGAACAAGAAAAGCCGATTGAAAACATTATGCATGCAAATCAAGAAAAAAACTATGAGCCCCAATTAATAGGAGATTCTTTTTATAATTATGATGCTAAAGCATCATATGGTAGAACCCCTATGGGTGGAGACTCTACTAATCTAAGAAGGAATAATATTGCAGTCGCGCCCATGATGTATAAATACGAAAATATACGAAGTGGTTTGCTTCCGTACCAATTTTCAGCTAATGGGGTTAACGTTAGAGATGCAATCGAATTATGCCAGAAAGCATACTGCAATATAGCTATATTTAGGAACTCAATCGATACAATGGCTGACTTTGCAAACTCACAGATTTATGTTGAAGGTGGCAGTGCAAAATCTAGAGAATTTATTAATGCTTGGTTTAAAAAAATTAAAATTTGGAATCTTAAAGATCAATTCTTCAGAGAGTATTATCGAAGCGGAAATGTATTTCTTTATACAGTAAGCAGCAAATTTAATGCTGATGAATTTTCAAAAGTTAGAAATTTAGGCATTAATGTATTAAGCAATAAAATCCCTGTTAAGTACATAGTTTTAAATCCTTATGATGTTACTGCAAAAAGAGCTACATCATTTGAGAAGTCAGGGCTTTATAATAAAATATTAAGCGAATATGAGTTAGAAAGATTACAAGACCCTAAAACTGACGAAGATAGGGAGTTATTTAATGCGCTGGATCCTGAGCTACAAAAAAGAATCAAACAAGGCAATTGGTCCGCTAATGGCGCTACAATACAATTAGACCCTTTAAAGCTTAGGTTCGCCTTCTACAAAAAACAAGACTATGAAGCTTTTGCTGTTCCTTTCGGCTTTGCTGTATTAGACGACATCAATTTTAAATTAGAAATGAAAAAAATTGATCAATCGATTTGCAGAACTATTGAGAATGTAGTGCTGATGATCACTATGGGGACGACACCAGATAAAGGAGGCGTTAATCCAAGGAATATTCGCGCAATGCAATCTTTATTTCAAAATCAGAGCGTCGGCCGAATTTTAGTTAGCGACTATACCACAAAAGCCGAATTTATTATACCGGACATTCAAAAAGTAATTGGGCCGTTGAAATATGAAGTTGTCAATCAAGACATTAAAGAAGGATTGCAAAATATTATATTAAGCCAAGAAAAATTTGCGAGTACTGAAGTTAAAGCTCAAATGTTTTTACAAAGACTGAACGAAGCAAGGGAGTCGTTCTTAAATGACTTCTTGCAGTCTGAAATTAAACAGATATGTAAGAATTTTGGATTTAGAGATGTCCCCACAGCTAAGTTTGAAACGATTGACCTAAAAGATCAAGCACAGGTACAAAGAGTTATTACTCGCATGATGGAACTTGGAATTTTACCTCCTGAGCAAGGAATGAAAGTTATAGAAACTGGAGTATTCCCTCCTGCTGAAGAGCTAGAACGATCACAGAAGAAATTTGTAGATGATAGATTAAAAGGATATTATAATCCATTGGTAGGTGGAGCTCCTCTTCCTATTGATTTTGATGAAGAAGAAGAGTTGGCTGAGATTCGTCATCCTCAAGGCGCAAAACAATTACAGCAACGTAGACAGTTTGAAGCGCGTAAAGATAACAGAGGTAAAAGCCCAAGCAATCCGGGTAGACCAGTTGGATCGAAAACTTTGGCTTCTGAAACTTATTCTGTAGGAGCAATCAAAGATACTGTAGATCAAACTAATTCACTTTATGATAGTTTACTATCCGAAGCGAAAAAAACCTTCAAACGAAAGAGGCTAAACAAAGATCAGCGTTCTATTTTGGAAAGGATTTGTGAGTCAGTTGTGATTGCAACAGATCCTAGCAAGTGGATTGAAGTAGGGATGTCTTGTATAAAAGATGCTTCTAAAATTACAGCTCTAAGTCCATTGGCAGAAATAGTTGATATAAGCGCAGAGCATTCATTGGATGATTATGCGGCAGCGATTTTGTATCATAGTAGAAAAAATTCTCTAAACAAATAAAAAGGTGTAATATTTAACAACTATGTCTGCAAAATTTAAATATAAAACCGAATACAACTTTGATGTATTCGCAACTACAGATTTAGAAAACGATCTGCAGATTAGTACAGCTTCCTTAGATAACTTGCGGCCATTTATTCCTAAGTCTATTGACTTAGATAGAAATGTTGATTTAGTTGGAACGGCTTTTAATGCAGCGATTGTAAATAAGTTTAATAGAAATGGAGATGGGATTGACTCAAAGACAGCGGTTGATCTAATAGATTATTTTATCCACAAGCCAACTAACATTGAACATAAAAAACAAAAAGTCGTTGGACATATTGTTAACGCCGGTTTTACTGACATTGAAAATGAAAAGATTATAGGTAATGGTGCGGCTTTAAATAACAATGACCCTTTTTATATTTCTTTGGCTTCGGTTGTATATAAAACAGTTAATCCTGAATTTGCAAATGTTTTGTTAGAGTCAAGCGATGAAGATAGTAATTATTTTCAAAAAATTTCAGCCAGTTGGGAATTAGGATTTAATGATTATGTCATAGCTGTTGGCTCTGATAATCTGAAAGATGCAGAGATTATATCAAATCCTCGTCAGATTGAAGAGCTCCAAAAACACCTAAAAACTTTTCAAGGCTCTGGCACCTTAAATGATGGAACCCCGGTTTTCAGATTAGTTGTTGGAGAAGTTTTTCCATTAGGTATTGGGTTTACAACAAATCCTGCCGCAGATGTAAAAGGATTGATTACACAAAGAAACATGGAAATTCAATTAAATGACCATCGAAATGATGCAGAAAGCGCTACTGAAGAAGAAGCTAAAGCAAAAAAAATTAAAAATAATATTTTAAAAATTTCCCAAACGGAAATAAATACTGTAAAAAATACTAAGACTATGGATATCACGGAATTCAAAACAGAGTTCGAGAAGATCCTCGATTCGAAGTTGTCTGACAAAGCTGAGTTTACTCAGGAAGCCGTCGCCAGTGTTGCTTCTCATGTGATCGACAAGATCCGCGAGAAGGATGCGGAGTGGCAATCTGAGAGAGACCAATTTGAAACTGATAGAGTTCAGTCTCAAAACGACGCTGCGGAGGCCAAAGCTTCAATTGAAGACCTTCAGAGCAAATTAGAACAAGCCAATGAAAAAATAGATTCATTGGAAGATTCTATTAACACTGCGAAAGCAGAGGAGTTATTCAATAGCAGAATGGGAGTTATCGATAATCTTTATGACCTTTCTGATCAAGACCGTAGCGTCTTGGCGAAAGAAATTAAGGATTTAGATAGCGCTGAAGCTGCTTTTGAAGATTATCAGTCTAAATTGTCGTCACTGCTTCAACATAAGAGCAAAGCTTTTATCGAAGAGCAGGAAAAACAATTTCAGGCTAAAGTGCAAGAGGCTGTAGAACAACGTCTAGCGCAAGAGTCAACCGCTTCGGTTAAGGCTCCTGTTGCTTCAACTGAGGCTGCAAAATCTGAAGATACGGTCGAAGATGTAGTTGAAAGCGTTGAAGTTCCGCACTCTAGTATTGCGAACAACAACGAAGCATCTTCAGTTGAAGAAACTCTCGAAGATAAATTTAAGAGTGCTTTCAGCGCCCAAAACATTTCAATAACCTACTAAAAACATTAAACTACTATGGCATTAAGATTATATCCATTTAGGCAATATAGCGATCACGACGTCGTGAATCTCTACGCCAATCAGGACGTAGATGACAATCCGACAACAAACGGCAACGGTAGTGCTGGTGTAATGGTTAAGGTATTGAGCGGAGACTTAAATAAGGACACTTTCGATTTAGTCGATTCTTCTTATTTGGGCAAGACTGATTACCCGTTTGTGGGTGCAGACAAGTATCCGACAGTTCCTTTACGAGTTACCGCAGCCACTACTGGCAATGGCGTTTTAGGCGTCACTCTTCGGCAAACGCTGAAAAATGACGAGAATGGAGAGAAACTTCTCTACAACCCAGTCAAGAAAGACGAGTTACAAGCAGTCCTTAGCGGACAAGCAGTTCCTGTCGCATCCAAAGGTATCTTTACTTTTGATGAAACAGCTTACGAGAAAGATGCTAACTTTATTCCCGGCAACATTTGCGGTATTTCCTCAGATGGAGCTGGCAAGTTAACAGGATTCGCTCGCGAATCTTTGGCTGACTTGAACGGAACTATTGTTGGTCAGATTCTTGGAACTGGCAACAGAACTTCACAGATCGGAGCTTCCGATCAGTTCGCTGGTACTGGTACTGCTCAGTATGCATTAGTGCAGTTAGACTGCTCCGCTTCATGGGATGTTGCATAATAATTAACCAGAAAGTTATTTAACGAAAATGAAAATCACATTAAAAAGAACCGATGAGCAAGTCGAATTAGTGAAGGCAATGGCCTCTCGTAATAGAGAGACTGCCTACGCTGCACAGGTTGCATTGGCTGAGTTTATTGGCCCGGTTTTGGCAGAAGTTATTAACAATGCCCCAACCGTTAGCAATCTTTTCACTCCTTTGGAGTATAATGCAGACGACAATCCTTCTATTCCGTTGGATTTATACTACGATATCTTCGATGAAGATTATATTCGTGTTTACAGTCAGTCTGTCGCAGGTGGTCTTCCCACCAACTATGTTCAACCTACAGCTTCCGAGCTGAAGTTTACCACTTATCATCTTGATAGTGCAGTATCTTTCGATAGAAAGTATGCTTCTCGTTCAAGACTCGATGTTGTAGGTAAGACCTTCACTCGTGTCGCTCAGGAAGTCCTCTTGAAACAGGAAAGAACTTCTTCTAACCTGTTGATGACCGCCTTGGCTACTGCTAAGACCGGTACTTCTTCTGAGCAGGGTAATTTGCGCCACGTTTTCCGTACAGCGCAAGCTAACCGCTTCTTACTTGAGGATTTAAATAAATTATTCACTAAGATCAAGAGAATTAACTCTTCGTTCTCAGGTGGTACTCCATCTGGTGCACGTAAAGGTCTTAGCGATCTTTTAGTCTCTCCTGAAGTTGTTGAGCAAATCAGATCTATGGCTTATCAGCCTGTAAGTACTTTAGGTCCTGACGGAACCGCTGCTACTCATGGTGATGGTGCTGGCCTTGCCGCACCTGACGCAATTCGTAACAGCGTATTCAGTCAATCGGGCTTAACCGAGTTCTTCGGCGTAGCTATTATGGAGGTTCTGGAAATGGGTGTTGGTAAGCGCTTCAACGAAGTGTTTAACACTGTTTCCAGCGGTATCACTTACTTCGCTCATGGCGCTAACCCAACTACTACTTCAGCTTTTGCTCCGGCAACTGAGGAAGTTATCGTTGGTTTGGATCGTACGCAAGATGCTATGATTCGTGCTATTGCAGTCGATAGTGACACTGGCTCTCAGTTCAACTTGGTCGCTGATGATCAATTCTCCTCGCGTCAGCAGAGAATTGGTTACTATGGCGCCTTGGAAGAGGGTCGTATGGTATTGAATGATAGAGCTTTAGTCGGCTTGATCATGTAATCCGCTTGGTACTTCTATCACGCTCCACCCCGGAAACGGGGTGGAGTTTTTTTTTAGAAAAAAGGCTTTTTAGTTGTAATATTTAATATGGCTAGTAAAAAGAAAACTAAACGAAAAAACTCTGCCTCAAAAAAGGTTGAAAGTTTAGGTGATATCCAAAATTTTTCTACAGGTAAAATTGATGATGATACCTTAAAAAGAGTAGAGGAATTAGAAGAAGTCCTTGGTATTAAAACCGTTAATCCTTTTGGTACAAACGAACCTAAAATCTTTGAAAGAAACATTAAAGAATCAACTGTTAGCGATTTGCAAAACTTATGTACAAAAGTAGGCATTTTTCCTGATGGCACTCGTGACCGAATGGTTCTAAAATTAACACAAGAATTCAAGCGAGTCACAAAGGGAAGCAGGACATTAAGCATGGAAGTGCCTATGGGCATATCTGACCCAAACCATCCGGAACACGAAAAAGCTAAAAAATTAATGGGAGAAGGTTTCAATTTATAGTGTAATTATATATAAATGCCAGATAGACAAAAAACACCATATTTAGTCAGCACAATAGCCACAGGCATATTCAATGATGAATTTGACTCGGATACTGGCTTTTCTACGTTAGCTTCGATATCTGGTTGGTTGGCGAACAATGTAGGTCTTCTAAACACTACGTTGTACACTGCATACTCTGGCTCTGGAGCAGCAAGTAATGACGCTCAATATCCGGGCGATACTATTATTTCGCCCTCTGGTAATTTTAGATTTGAAGAAGCAGATATATATAAGCAAATATATTTGACTAATTATTATACTAAAAAAGCAAGAGCAGTATTAAAAGGAATTGATAGTTCTGTTGATTTTATTTCTTTGAAAGAAGGAGACTCCGTAATTACTCGTACCAACAAAAACGAAATAGCAAAAACTTATCGAGGTTTCGCTAAAGACGCTCAAGAAAATTTGGACAATTTAGTAGCTAGATATAATATATATCAAGCAGAGCCCGTTCAAGTAGCAGGTACGGATGCTCCAGAATCTCCAGCAAGTGGAGATGTTTACGGAAGAATATACTATACTAGAGGATAAAAAACCCCCGGTTTATCCGGGGGGGTTTTCTTTATAAATCAATATAGTTATGGAGTGTATCCGGGGGCAGGAGGTGTTCCTTTATATGCAGAATCCAAAGCACGCGCAGAAATTAAGGGAAGCTGAAACAGCCTTAACGAAACGACTGTCGACACATGAGAAATAGCTTCAGCAACAGGCGCCTGAGGCCCATAGAGAGACAAATACTCGCTGAGATCCTTTCCGAGAGGGTCGATTGCTTCTGGGACAGGGGGGTCCAGGGTCTTCGCTTCGCGCGATAGCTTTTCGTTGCCCGTGAATTGTTCAAGAAACGCCAGTGCAAGGAAGGTTTCAATATCGATTTCGGTATGCCCGTCGTACGTCGGATTTGTGGAAGGAAACTCTTGAAGGTCGACTCCGGACCCAAACGTCTTGATGAA